>WNFO01001693.1_pt1 | contig 18489 bp, 16 predicted proteins | sample 5400251 | NCBI WGS metagenome assembly WNFO01 (sample SAMN13153354, study PRJNA577476) | soil metagenome | isolation source: 100 cm saprolite under Madrone tree | place: USA:California | collected 2016-06-14
ATCACAACCCCGCCAGCCCGCTCAACACCCTGTTTCCACACGGCCTCGGCCAGAAGGGACTGTGCGTGCCTCCTTCAAATCGGCCGCGTAGCGGTTATCCGAAATCACATATCGGATCTAAGATCGTTACAGGCCGCCAGGCACCGGAGGTCGTAGGGCTGACTTTCCCGCATGGCCTCGCTTTGCCGTCAGCCCCACATTCGCGAAGCGACAGATAAGACTACGATGCAAGATGATCGCACTACTCGCAGTTCTGCGCGAACCCCAATACGGGTTGAAGCGGCAAATGACGTCTACTCAGAAACTTATCCAGACGGGGTGACTTCGCGACTCAAAAGGCACGCTTCTTATGGCGAGCTTCGCATCGAAGCTCTGCAATGTCTGCCATACATCGATTTAGTCGAGCGAACAACAGTACCTCGCCTGAGCGGGCGAAGCCTTGAAAGAATCAAGGCTATCGGTTGCGATGACTTGTTCCATGCAAAGGTTCTTATTACACCGAAGGCGCCAGTTAATTCGTGCCGGTTCTCTCTTTCGTATCATCCGACTCACGATATATTCTTGGCGCAAGACGGGCATAACCTGATCATCGGTCTTGAGGAGGAAGTAGTAGAGCTGGTAATCAATGACCTGAAATCATCAAGAGCAGCACGGCACCTGAAGCTCGTTTTTGAAAAAGGAACGTTCTTCGAGCCGGACGATTCTCACGAGTTTGATAAGAGATACAACAAGGACTTGACGGAGGCGCCGATCCGCGTCCTGCCATATTGGAAGGAACTCTGTGGCGGCGGACCTAACTTCGATGCTACGCGCCCTTTGCAAATAGAAGGGGAGTTGAAACTCGTCGGAATTGAAGTCCAAAATGAATGGCTTTGGTCTGATGAGGATGTCGCGAAGTTCCCAAAGCGAATAGTTGCTCTCGAAGCCTCACGAGTCGGGATGTATTTTTCAAAAACCGAGGTAAGCGCGGGCTATCTCGTTGCAGCTCTCCTCGTGGCTGTAATCGCTATTTTGCTGTGGAGACGGTGACGGGCGAGGTTATGGTTCTTTGGGCGTCGCCTCCTGCGTTAGATCATGACCGCTCTCGGCGACGTCCCATGCCCGGAACGGGTCGCGAGGGCAGAAATCGGTCCGGTGTCGAGGCGGCGATGCCTGGGCGGCTTCGAGGTGACGAGCGGTCAGCGAGATCGTCGAGGACCGGTATCCACCGCATCGGGACCAGTGGCAAAATCATTGCGACACTTGCCGCGATCGTCACTGTCGGCCAGGAGCTGTCCTCGACTACCGGCAGCTTTATTGCGAGCAGATTCAATGCTCATATCCCACAAATTCATTCGAAATATTCATTCGAAATCCGATTGGCGCGAGGGGTGTGCTGCCTGGAACGCCGGCAGCGCTTCGCAGCCTCGGTGGATCGCCAGCAGCATTGGGAATGCCGACAGATCGACATTGAAGCGCTGCGCGTTGAACACCTGGGGCACGAGGCAGCAGTCGGCGATCGTTGGGCTGTCGCCAAAACAGAACCGGCCGCGCGACTTCGAAGTGCCCAGTTCAACCTCGAAGGCTTCGAAGCCCAGCTTGATCCAGTGCTGGATCCACGCCACCTTGGCCTCCTCCGTCAGGCCCAGAGTGCCGGTCAGGTACTTGAGCACGCGCAAGTTGTTCAGCGGATGGATTTCGCACACGACAGTCAGGGCGAGCTGCCGAACGCGTGCGCGATCTTCAATCGATGCGGGCAGCAAGGGCGGTGACGGGTAGCGCTCATCGAGGTATTCGAGAATCGCCAGCGATTGAGTCAATCGAACATCACCCTCGTTCAAGACCGGCACGAGTGCAAGCGGGTTCAGCGCTCCGAAGTCGCGCGTGAACTGCTCACCGCCACCGCGGGTCAGGTGGATCGGCACGTAGCGCGCGCTCAGTCCCTTCAGGTTCAACGCGATGCGAACCCGGTACGACGCGGAGCTGCGAAAGTAGGTGTACAGCACACGTTCCATTTCACACTCCGGTCCCCGGCAGCCCTGGCGCCACTTGCGCTGCCCCCGCGCCCGCAGGGATCGGATCGGGGAGACTCGAGGCAACGTCCTCGTGGTGCGCCGAACCCGAACGGCTGTGGTCGATCAGCGAGATCGCGATCGCCGCGATCAAGGCTGGAATGGCGATGGCCATGAAATTCTGCTGCAGCGGCATCGCCATGCCCACCAGCACGCCGATCACGATCGGCGCCAGGATCGCCCCGATCCGACCGACGCCCAACGCCCAACCGAGGCCCGTGCTACGAACTGCCATAGGGTAGAACTGGCCCGCATAGGCGAGATTGACGATTTGCGTGCCAATGGTCGACGCGCCGGCCAGGCCGACCAGCAGGAACAGCGCCTCGGTCGGCATCTTATGGCCCAACAGCGCAATCGATGCCGCCGCCACCACGTACATGCCGGCCAGCACATACCTGATGGGGAATCTGTCGGCCAACCACCCGCCGGCAACGGCGCCGATCATGGCGCCGAAGTTCAGCACCAGCACGAAGGTCAACGCCGAACCCAGGCTGTAGCCGGCGCTGGCCATCAGCTTGGTCAGCCACGAGCTGAGCCCGTACACCATGAACAGGCACAAGAGGAAGGCGAGCCAGAACATGACCGTGCTGAAACCGCGCCCCTCATGGAACAGGTGCCGGATCGGCGCGCTGTCGGCCTTGTCCTCGCTGGGAAGGGCGAAACGGTCGCTCATCTGCGGCTGGTAGCTCGGCTGCATTCTCGAGACGATCCTCTTCAGCTCCTCGATGCGGCCCTTCTTGATCAGGAACGGCATCGACTCGGGAAACGACTTGAGGATCAGCGGGATCAGCAGCACAGGCAGGCCCGCGGCGATAAACACTGACTGCCAGCCGTAGCTCTCGATCAGGCCCTTGCCCACCAGTGCGGCCAGGATGCCACCGACCGAATAGCCGCTGAACATCAGCGTGACCAGAGTGCTGCGGATCCGCAGGGGCGAATACTCGGTCATCTGTGCCACTACGTTGGGCATGACTCCGCCGATCCCCACGCCGGCGACGAAGCGCGCGACGCTAAAGACAATCGGGTCGTTTGTGAACCCCGCCGCCGCGGTGAACACGCTGAACAGCGCAATGCAGATCGCGACCACCCAGCGGCGGCCGATCCGGTCGGCGAGGGTGCCGAAGAGGATGTTGCCGAACATCATGCCGAACAGCGCTGAACTGACCATGAAGCCGGCGCTCGCGGCGTTGACCCCCATGCTCTTCATGATCGACGGCAGGGCGATGCCGGCCACTGCCAAGTCGTAGCCGTCGAAGATGATGACCAGCGCGCACCAGAACAGTACGAGCTTGTGGAAGCCGTTGAACTCGGCCTTGTCGGACAGCTTGTGGACGTCGATCTGGCGCATGGAAGGTTTCCTTTGATCTTCAAATGGACGTGGCCAGATGCGTTCCGGCCCAGGCGTAAGGACTGCTCAGTCGAGAGCGAGAAACACGCGCCCGGCTTCGACCTTCACGGGGTAGCTGCGGATGGCTTCGGTGACGGGGGCGCAGCTGGGCTGGCCGGTGCGCACATCGAACTTGCCCTGGTGCAGAGGGCATTCGATTTGGTGCCCATCCAGAAAGCCGTCGCACAGCCGTGCCTGGCCGTGCGTGCAGATATTGTCGGTGGCGTAGATTCGACCGGCCGCGTTGTACAGCGCGATGTCACGGCCGGCGACGACGACGCCAATCACGTCGTCCGCCGGCACGTCGTCCATGGCCGTAGCGTCAATCCATTCGATGTTGCTCATTCGGGGTCTCAGATCGGGTAAATGATGGAGTTGGGGATCATTTCGCTGTCGTATACGACAAGGCGCGACGCGAACTTCAGGCCCTGCGGCGTGCGCACGACCACATCGAGATAGCGCCCGACGCTGAACACCGACGACAACTCCGAAAGCTTGGTGCGGAACACCGCATAGTTCGCTTCACACTCGAAGCGCTCGCCATCGACCTTGCGCACGACCGGCGCGCCAACGACGTGACGCTGGTAGTACGGGTCATGGAACAGCGTCTCGCGGATGCCGTAGACGCGGTCCTTCAGCATGCCCTTGCTGTCGAACGAAAGCGTCGCGAGCGGAAAGCCGCGCTCGTGGTTCTCACGCGGCTGCAAGCGGTAGCTGCACTCCTCGGTAAAGAACTCGGGCCACAGGTTCCACTGGCCGGAGTCGACCGCGGATGCGTAGTCGGCGTAGAGCTGGGACAGCTCGAAGTGGTCCTGGAAATTCATGATCAGGCCTCCATCACCTTGCGCCAGTATTGGTACATGCCGCGGATCAGCGTCTCGGTGACCATGTGGTCGGTGTCGCCGATCTCGCGGCCGCCGAGTTCGGCGAGCGTGCGATGGAAGGGCTTCTGCTCGAAGCCCTTCTGCGACAGCTCGATGACCTCGCCATCGTCGGCCGAGACGAAGCCCGCCGGCCCGAACAGGTTGGCCTGGCGCAGGCGGCGCTGCGTCATCTCATCGCTGTCGTCCTCGAAACCGAAGTGGGTCCAGACGAAATCGAACGCCCCAGGCCCGCTCGGCTGGATGTGCCTCGTGGAGACGCTGTTGACCTGCTGCTGCAGGATCACGCTCGGGAACAGCGTCATCATCACCGCGGTCGGGCCGCCCCACCAGGGCTCGGGAACGATGTCGAGGAAGCTCGGGTCGTTCAGCTGCATGCTCTCCTTGAAGCTCGACACCTGCGTCACCTGCCCGGCCTTGCCGCTCGCTCCGCGGGTGGAGATCATCGCGGCGTGGCGGTGGTGCGAATCCATCTTGAGCTCGGACTTGTTGTCGGCACGCCAGAGGCCGAAGGTCACAAACCAGGTGTGCAGCAGGCCCGGGTGGTAGGGGTCCTTGATGTTCTCTTGCATCAGCTTCCAGTTACCCGGAATGCGCTGGCGGTTGTAGCCCAGGACCTTCAGCTTGCGGGCGTCGAACAAGCGATCGAAGTAGCCGAGGATCGTCGACCCCATGAAGTCTTCGAGCGCCTCGACTTCCGGATCGAACGACGCGAACACGACGCCACCGCGCGTCGCGACCTTCAGCTTGTTCAGGCCGTGCTCGGTGGTCTTGAAATCGGCCGGCATACCGCCGTTGACCTTGCCGTCCTGCTTCACGCCGCGCCGGAACGGCACGCCCTGCAGATCGCCCTGGAGCGTGTAGCTCCACTGGTGGTAAGGGCACACGAAGTCCTTGCGGTTGCCGTGGCGCTGGCGGCAGAACTGCATGCCGCGGTGGGCGCAGACGTTCTCGACGACGTTGATGTAGCGATCGGCGTCGCGCACCATGATCACCGAGCGCTCGCCGATCACCGTGCGCTTGAAGTCGCCTGCGTTCGGGATCTCGGCCTCCAGACCGACGTAGCACCAGTGCTTGCGGTAGAAGAAGCGTTCGAGCTCCTTGCGGTGCTGGTCGACGTCGGTGTAGGCCATGAACGGGATGCGGCTGGTGCCATCGGTTTCCCAACGGATCTGCTGCGGGAATACGGTAGATGCGGTGTCCATGTGAGTTGTCTTCCCGGTGGCTTGATCAGCGCGTGGGTCAGGGTGCGACGGTGACGGTGATCTCGCCCAGGCTCGCGATCGCCCCGCGCAGCACGTCTCCGCGCACGACAGCGTTCACGCCTTCCGGCGTGCCGGTCATGATCAGGTCGCCCGGTTCGAGCGCCTCGTACTGCGAGAGATAGGCCACGCAGTCAGAGACCGACCAGATCAACTTGGCGATGTCGGACGACTGGCGCGGCTGGCTGTTGACCGTTAGCGTGATCGCGGCTTCGCGCGGGTGGCCGATGTCTTGTGCGCGGCGGATCGCACCGATCGGCGCGGAAGTCGAGAAGGACTTGCCGAACTCCCACGGGCGGCCCTTGTCGCGTGCTTCGAGCTGCAGATCGCGGCGCGTCATGTCCAGGCCGACCGCATAGCCGTAGACATGGTCGAGGGCATTCGCCGTGTCGATGTCAGCACCGCCCCGGCCGATCGCCAGCACGAGTTCGATCTCGTGTTGGAAGTTGGTGGTCTTCGGCGGGTACGGGATCGCCACCGCCTGTGCCGCATCGACCGTTGCCTGCGCCGGCTTCATGAAGAAGAAAGGCGGCTCGCGGTCAGGGTCCTTGCCCATCTCGCGCGCATGTGCGGCGTAGTTGCGGCCGACGCAGAAGATGCGGTTGACCGGGAAACGCTCGGCGCGCCCGGCGACTGTGAGGGTGTGCAGCGCGGGTGCGGCAACGGCATAGCTCATGGGGGTGATTCCTCGGGTGTCTCGGTGTGAGCTGGTTGGAGAGGCGATCAAGCGCGTTGTTCGCGCCACAGCCCCAGCGCTTGCTGGACCGGGCGGTCGGAGAAGCTGAACAGCGTCACACGCCGGTTGGCGCGCAATCGCAGCGCGTGCCAGGGCGGCACGACGAACACGTCGCTCTCGGCGAAGCGATGCGTCGCGCCGTCAATCTCCGCGTCACCGGTGCCCTCGAGGCAGACGTAGACCGTGCCGTCGGTGCATCGATACGGCAAGGTCTCGAAGCCCTCGGGCAGCGCCTGCGCGAACGAGCCGATCGTCGGCATCGGCGAGGCGCCCGTGGCCGGATTGACGTAACGCAGCTTGAAGCCGAGATGAGCGTCCGGCGCGCTGTGCGAGATGACCCGGAGCGACGCCTGCGTGCGCGAGTAGGGGTACACGAACACCGGCGTCGGATCGGAGGGCTGCTGATGGAAGTCGACCGGAACCATGTTCGAGCCAAAGCGCGCGAGCGAGTCGCCTTCGGGCCTGAGCTGAGGCTGCGCACTCTGCGCGCTCTTCTCGGCGAAGCCGGTGCCGAGAAAGCGCAGCAGCGGGATGTCCAGACCGTCGAGCCAGACGACCGGCTCCTTGCCGAGGTTGCCGTGGTCGTGCCAAGTCCAGGAGGGCGTGATGATGAAGTCGCCGCGGCGCATCGTCGTGCGCTCACCATCGACCGCCGTGTAGGCGCCCTCGCCGTCGAGCACGAGGCGCAGCGCGGACTGGGTGTGGCGGTGCGCCGGGGCCACTTCGCCGGGCAGGATCAGCTGAAGTCCGGCATAGAGCGACGCCGTGATGCACGACTGGCCGTGCAGCGCCGGATTCTCGAGAATCAGCACGCGGCGTTCGGCCTCTTCGGCCGTGATCAGACGACCTGCTTCCATGACCTGCTCCCGTACCTGGGCGTAGCGCCAGATCGCCGGCACCGCTTCCGGTCGCGGTGAAGGTGGCACCAACGCGCCGAGCACCTCCCACAGCGGGCTCATGTGCTGGGTCGCGATGCGCGCGTAGTATTGGCGGCGAGCGGCCTGGGTTGCGGCGTGAGGAGCTGTGTGGGCCAGCATGGCTTGTTTCCGTTCAAGTGCCGATCGAATAGAAGGCGTCGGCGTAGATCCGCTCCGGCGCGATTCCCGCCCGCTTCACCAGTACGCTGGTCGCTTCGACCATGGGCGGTGCGCCGCAAAGGTAGGCCCGCCAGCCTTCGAGGCTCGGCCAGTCTTGCTCGATGGCATCGGTGATGAGGCCGCTGCGGTGCGCCCGGTCGGCGGCGCCGGTCGCGACGACGACGTGCACGCGCAGTTTGGCGTTGTGGCGCTGCAGCTGTGTCAGCCACACCGCGCCGTAAACATCACGCGCCGAGCGAACACCGAAATACAGATGGATCGGGTTGTCCATGCCGGCCGCCTGCGCTCCGCGGATGATGGACAGGATCGGCGCGAGGCCCGTGCCTCCCGCGGCGCACAGCATCGGTCCTTCGTGCTTGCGGCGCAGGTAGGCCGAGCCGAGCGGGCCGCTGATACGAACGGAATCACCGACCTTCAGCGTGCCAGCGATGTAGCCGGTGACGCGGCCGTCGGGGACCAGCCGCACATGGAATTCCAGCTCGCCATCGGTGCTGAGGCCGGCCATCGAATACGGTCGAATGTGCTCCGGCGTGAACTGCAGGTGCGCATACTGCCCCGGTGAGAACTCCAGCGGCTTGGCCGGGCGCAAGCGCAGGCGCTTGATGTCATGCGTCATGTCCTCGATCGCCACCACGCTGGCCTTGACGATGCGCGCCGGGTGCACGACCACCTCGTCGGGCTCCGGGATCTCGATCGTGCACGGCTCGGTCAGGAAGGTCTGGCAGGCCAGAACGTAGCGGTCGCGCGCGAGCGGACCGGTGGCCTCCTGCCCCGCATCGAGCACGTCGCCCTTGACGATCTTGCAGCGGCAGGTGCCGCAGCGCCCGGCCATGCAGCTGTAGGACAGCGGCACCTGGTGTTGCCTGAGGACTTCGAGCAGGTTGGCTCCGGCGCGAACGTCGAGAGTGCGCTGCAAGGGTTGAACGACGAGTTGCATGGCGTGCATGATTCCTGTTCGCGAACCATCAGCCAATAGAATCGTGTGAATAGAGATCATCACCCATGCGAATAGAGACCCAGCGCGGCAGCTGGCAGGACCATGCACCTGCCGGCGTGGCTCGACCAGCTGCTGATGAAGCCCGGCCCCAGGGTCGAACGCGACGCGTCATTCACGACGCTTATTTCGGTGATTCACCCATTTTGTTGATGCGGCTCGCCTCGTCTGCCACGCTGCGCACCGTCATGGCCCCCTCGACCAGCGCTGTGACGGTTGCCGCCGCCGGTGCCCTATACCAAGGAGACAGAAGATGAGACTGTTCCGCCGCAGTGCCGTTGCGCTGGCCATCAGCGTCAGCGGCGCACTACTGGTCTTGCCTGTGCCCGCCGCCGCTGATGTCGGCCTGCTCGATCTGCTCCCGCTCGACCCGAACCTGGCCGGGCCCGACATCCTGCGCGCTCCGTTGCCGCGAGCGCCGCAGCTGGAGAACACCGGCGTCTGGCGTGCCAAGCCGATCATGGTCTGCCACGCCAGCGCCTACCGCGAGGGCGAGTTCGTGCACCAGGGCTGCGTCTATGACGACCAGGGCGCTCAGCTCGTGCCGACGAAATGGCCTGCGCACTCCATCACCTTCGCCTACCGCTACCCGACCGCCGAGAGCTACCGCCAGAACGCGGCCGATCTCGTCGAGGTGCGCGTGAGGCCGCTGGCCGATGCGACCGCGTTTCGACTCACCTACAACACAATGCTCGACCCCGCACTGGTCGGCGCCACGATCGCGCTCGGCGACAGCGTCCAGCCGCGCCTCGCGCCCTACGGTGCCAACACGGTGATGCCCGCCCAGCTGTTCGTGACGGTGCACGGTCAACAGGCCGACGTGGTCGATGCCGCGACGGGCGCCAGGCTGCCGTACACCCCGACGGTGGCGGTCGACACCACCCGCCGGCAAGTCGAGGTCCAGGTGCCGTACGCGGCGTTCAATCCCACCGGCGAGCAGGCAGTGCGGGTCGCCGTTGCCGCCGGGCTGTGGGATACCAACGCCAACCGGTTCCTGCTGCCCAAGGTGGGGGACCCCGACGCCAGCACCCCTGGGGGTGCGGTGCCTGGAGACGTCGCCCCGTCGGCATACTTCGACGTCGCCTTCCGCTCTGCCGAGCCGTTCGACTCGCCGTGGCGCAACGACTTGCAGAAGAAGGCGCTCGCGGCGCATGACATCAGCGGCTTCTCGGCGTCGGTCGACTTCACGAAGCTTGCGAGTGGCGTCAATGACGACATGTCGAACCGGCCTGAAGGCGTCCCGACCTCGGGCTTCATGAACCGCCTGTTCGCGTCGCAGTTCGAGGTGCGCCAGGGGCGCCGCCTTCCCGGCGACCCCGGCGCACCACCGCTCGGCTCCTTCACCCAGCAGAATGGCCGCACGGCCTTCGGCACGGGGACGCCGAGCGGGCAGTTCGGCTGGGTCTGCCGCGACAGCTGTGTGCCCGACCTCCCCGGCCAGTTGCAGCGCTACCTCGTCTACGTCCCCGCGCTGCCGGCGCCGGCCAATGGCTATGCGACCCTGCTCTGGACGCCGGGGTACGCGCAGAGCGCCAACGACCAGGTCGAGGACCCTGGCTATACCGAGACGTTCCCGGCCGGCGACAAGGACCTGTTCCGGCAGATCGCGAACCGCACGGACGCACCGACCGTCGTCATCGACGTGGACGGCCGCGGCAACGACAACTGGTACTACGGCCGCTCCGGCGCGTCGGTCTTCGAAGCACTGGCCGATGCCCGACGCGCCTTCAAGCTCGACGCCTCGCGCACGGTGATGAGCGGCTTCTCCAGCGGAGCCTACGGGGCCAACAAGCTGTCACTGCAGTTCCCCGATGTTTTCAGCAAGGCGTTCATCTGCGACGGACTCAACGAGGCGCCTTCATTCCCGGGAATCAACGGCATCGCCGACACGACGTATGTCGACACGGCCACCCAGCATGAGCCCGGATCCAGGCTGACGCCGTTGCTGCCGTCGCGGCGCAACCAGCCGGTGCTGGAGTGGGCAGGGCTGCCCGACGACTACATCCCGTACAACATCCCGCGCGAGCGCGCCGACGTCTACCTGGCCGGAGACTATGACTACGACTTTGTCAGCTGGCTCGGGGCCTCCTCGGAGCATGTCGTCATGTGCGCCAACGGCACATGGGGTGTAGCCACCCGTTGGCTCCGGGACATGGGCGGCGTGCAGAACATCTTCCACGTCACCTATGTGCGCAACCCGGCGATGGACGACCCGCAGTCCGGTCTGGTCGGCAACAAGGCCTACTGGCTCAGTGACATCCAGACGCGCTCGACCGACCCGACCCAGAGCGGCACGATCGACGTCGTCTCGCGCGGCTTCGGCCTCGCGGACGCCCTAGCGGGGACCGTCGTGGTGGCCGCCGGCGTCGAGCCGGGCACGACGATCGCGATCAACTCGTACACGAGCGAGCAGCGGGCCAAGCCGGCGCCTCTGCCTGGGCTGGCACAGGACCGCCTTGACATCACTGCGAGCAACATCAGCACCGTTACTATCGATCGCCAGCGGGCACGGGTCAGCTGCAATGCCGGCCTGCACGTGACAACGGACGGACCGCTAACAGTGCGCCTGATGGGCTGCGGTACCGACAACATCTTCCAGTGACTCAGGGGGCGGTGCAGAGGCCGGACGGTCGGCCCCGCCGCCTGAACCTTGCGAGGGTCAGTCCGCGTACATCTCGAACAGCAGCCCACGCAGCCACTGATTGGCCGGATCTTTGTGGTGCTTTGCGTGCCAGAACACGTTGATCGCGACCTCGGGCAAGGCGGCGGGGTGGCTCACATAGCTGAGTCCGAACGGCTCGACCATGCGCTGGGCGAGTCGTTCCGGCACCGTCGCCACCATGTTCGTGCTGTGCAGGATGTGCCCTATCGCAACGAAGTGCGGCACCGTCAAGCGGACCTTGCGCTCGATGCCGCTGCGCTCGAGCAGCTCGTCGACCTTTCCGTGACCAGTCCCCGCCGACACGACCACCACGTGTTCCGCCGCCGAGAACTCCTGCAGCGAAATCTTTCGCTTGTCCAGCCGGTGGGCTTTTCTGAACATGCAGACGTAGCGTTGCTTGAACAGCCGCCGCTGATAGAAGCCTCCCTTCAGCTGAGGCAGAAGGCCGATCGCCAGGTCCACATGCCCGGCCGACATTTCGTCCCTCAGGTTGACCGCAGTGTTGCGCACCGTGCTCAAGGACAACCGCGGCGCGGCGGCCGCCAATCGCTCCATCAGGGACGGCAGGAAGTAAATCTCGCCGATGTCGGTCATCCCGATGGTGAAGACGCGCTCGCTGACGGCCGGATCGAACGTGGAGCGCTGGTTCAGCGCGCTGTGGATCATTCCCAGCGCGTAGGCCACTGGCTCGGCCAGCTGGTCGGCGAACGGTGTCGGTTCCATGCCGCCAGGCGTACGCAGGAAGAGTTCGTCGCCGAGCAACTTGCGCAGCCTCGCCAGGGCATTGCTGATCGCGGGCTGCGTCAGCCCCAGATTCTCGGCGACCTTCGACACCCGCCGCTCGACGAGCAGCTGGTTGAACACCGCCAGGAGGTTGAGGTCGACGTCCTTGATCTCCACAGCCCCTCATTCATCCGCGTGTTGTTCTCTACGCACTGGATTCTACTGGCTTATGGGGGCGGCGACCGATCACGCGGCCCTCTCGACCAACCAATCGCCCGCTGACGCCGGCGATCGAACGCGTGATCCACGTGCTCTGGTGCTGAATGTGCGCGCCGGCGCGAACCTGCTCGAAATGCAGATGCGTGTAGGTCTGCATCATCCGCGCATCCTTCCACCCGCCGAGCGCCTGGAGCACGATGCGCCGAGCGCCCGGCTCGCTCCCGCGCCTTCCTGGATGCCGTGTTGTTCGACCTACAGTGCCTGAGGAGCATGAGCTCGACCAGGTCGGCGCGGGCGGCGCTAAGCGTGGCCGGTTGGATATTTGTTCCTGGCCGCCTCGACTCAAGCGAGGTCGCCGCAATCTATAGTCGTGAGAATCCTGCCGCGCGCGAAGGATACGACAATGAGTATGCGGACGAAGCGGTTTCAGCCGGCCGCCTAAACCGCGGTGGCGAACGCGATTGAGGGCAGAGTGGCGACGAGGCTGAAGGACTAGCGGATTCGGCTGGTGGAACGGCGGCAACGCCAAGCGGGTAGGGCGGCCTCGCCGGAAAAGCGCGACCGGGCCTGGTATCCGGTATTCCGCCAAGCGGACGGTGGCGAACTTCGCCGACCGGCCACTTTGAGTCATTCGCCCGGTTGCTCCGTAGCGGTCGTTCGAAGTCGTTCGCACCCGTCCGCATTGGCACTTTCATTCGATCCACAGCATGACCTCGCGCAACGTCGGAAGAATTCCGAGCACGCCCGCGCCGGTACCCACGCTCAAGCTATCGATTTGATACGGAGTGGTGATGTCGACAAACTTCCGCGTCACCGGCTCGTAGCGCAGCAGGTAATGCTGGCAGGCTAGAGGGGGGCGTAGAGCACCAGCCGGAGCGCGGCTCAACGTCGCGCCTTCCAGGACCAGAGGTATACACTTTCTTGCAAATACTCCGTCACCACCCGCCCAGATCGCATCAAGGGCCGGAGCTGCAATCGCGTCCCACGACTGCGTAATCGCGTTGAACTCAAAGGCTTGGCCGCTGGCGTTGATGCCCCAGACACCGTCGACGCCGACAGCGACTTGGGACAGCGACCCCGGCATCAAGTTGAATTGCTCGGCAACCCCATCATAGCGATAGACACGATTGGAAGCACCCAGAGCCCAGACCTCACCGCCGCCGACGGCGACGCGGCTCAAGTTAAAGTCAACTGAAGTGGGAGCGACGACGAAGACCCCTGCGCAGTAGTCATAACGCATCAGATACTTGTTGGGTGGGTTCGAAAAATCGGTCAGTTCGAGCCAGACTTCGTAGGGATGGCAGTTGTCACTGTAGCCAACTCCCACAACGACTTCCTGAATGCGGGGGTCGGCACCAAGGTGTGGATACTTCATCCACTGCTGAGTGCCGGCGTCAAACTGGTACATCCCCTCCACCGGGAAAAAGGCCCAACTCGCGTCAGGCTCAAAGATGTTACCCCCGCCGGGGGCGAGCAGCTTCGCAGGGTAAATCGCGACGCCTGGTTGTCGCCTTTCAAATAGACCGCTCTGAGGGTTGTAGAGAAAAGTGTCCGTGCTCGGCGCCGACGTATCCTTGGACACAGCCCAAATCGTCCGGCCACCCGCCGCGACGAAGTCCGCACTGATGTTGCCAAACGGATAGAAGTCTGCCTGCGCCGACAGCGACACCGTGCAGCACATTCCCGCAATTGTCCAACCGTAGAGGCGATTTTGGAGAAACATGAGAGTTCCTCAGGTCAAGGAGATTATTTGCTGTCAAACGCCTTCCGTCGCCCGGAGCGAACTCGCTCCTAGGGAAGGGCCGGCACGATGAGTCGCGCCGGCGTGACAAAGGCGCGAATCTGATGATTCTGGTCGATGCCCCACACATCGGTACCCGACCCCACGGTGAGCGAAAGTAGTGGAACACTGGGCACAGGAATGAATTTGCGGGTCACCGCCTGCAGACGGAAAGCATGCCCGCTTCCATCCAGGGCCCAGACGCCATTGCCGCCAGCGGCGATGACCTTCATCTCCGCGTTCGGAATCTGGACGAACGTCCCCGTTGCCGGGTCGTATTGAAACACCTGCGGCGCCAATGACACTCCGCCGCCGATGCGGGCGATCACAGCGCCTCCGGTATCGACCGGGGAAGGGTCCAGGATGCCCCACACTCCGTCGACCCCGACCGCTATGCGAGTGAGCTTTCCCCTCTTTTGCTCGAAACTCACCGGCATCGCCGTGGCATCGATGCGAAATACCTGTCCTGCCCCATCCAGTCCCCAAACCTCGCCGCCGCCCGCCGCGATCGTGACCAGGGGCGGGCCGTCGATCTTCACCCATCCGAGGGTGCAAGCGCTGATGCGGAAAAGGTGATTGGCCACCGAAATCCCCCAGACCTCTTGGCGGTGACAACCATCGAGATTGTGGCCAGGGCCGGCCGCGACGAACCTGATCAGGTCACCCGGCGGACTTTCCCTCTCCCCCCATTGATTGGGAGTGAAGTAGCAGTCCCAGCAAAAGATGTGGTTGCCGTCGCCCGTACCTCCCCACACCCAGTCCTCAGATGGGACGAAGTCTCCGCCTCCGACACTGATCCACGCCAGCACGCCAGGCACAGGATCAAATCGCTTGGTGTTCGCGTTCAAACGATAGATCGCCCCCTGATCATCAAGCGCCCATACACCGTGGCCACCGGCAACGACGCTGCTCGCGGCGGAACGCAGGCCTAGCACTGGCACAAAATTCGACGGACAGATATCGAGCTCGCAGCGCCGACTGGCCACGGCATTGACGGCCGCAGCGGCCGGCGTCCCAGTGGGAGGCGTCCGCTCGGCAGCGCATGCCGATAAGGCGCAGATCGCGCCAAGCGAAAACTCCAATCCAAACCGTCGCGCGGCGAAATGTCTCATTGAAGAATCCTCCTCTGCGACCAAGCTCTTTCATCGGTCGGCCCGCGACCCGGCGAGGGCCGGCCGGCTGCGCATTAGCGGCCCACGCTCCTTCCCTTGTCGCGATCGTCAACCGCCGTGATCGATTGTGCTTTCTCGCTGCGGCGTGCCACATCCCAACGGTTGACATCCGCCTCCGTGACGTAGTCGTAGAAGTAAAGCCCGTAAATCGAACTCGTGCGCTGGATCAATAAGCGCAGCTCGTACGGCCGATCCATTGCGGCGAGTTCGCACGCCCGCTCGTCCTCCGGCGTCGGCGGCGCTTTGCAGCGGTGTTCGGCGTGCGCACCTACGGAAACGCTGGCTGCCACGGCGGCAACTGCGAATGAAATGCGGCGTGTCTGCTTCGATCTCTTCATGTTGACCTCGCTCGGTTAGAGGCAAGCTGTTCCTTCCAGACGGTGCCCCCACCATCGCAGGGGATCGGCGCATTAGGAAATCGCCGATGGAGTGCATGATCGGCCCGCAGCCCCTCTCAGGTGCTTGAGCGATCTGAAGACCACCTTAATTGTTCTGAAGCCGGCGTTCGGATGTGCTCAGCGCCGGCTGACGTGTGAAGCTTCACGCAAGGTGCCGTAATTTGTTGATTGGCAAAGGAGAACCTTGTCGGGCAGGTTGTGATGCGGCATCACCTGCAGGGCAAAAAAAAGGCCGGCAGCGGCAAGTACCTAGGCGCATCGGCGTGAGCGGCCATTCGGTCGAAGCTGCCGCTGTCGAATTCCCGGCTGCCTTTGGCCCGACTGGCATCACGCATTCGGTTGGATTACATTGTTTGTCGGAAGAGACCCGCGATGACCGGGAGTTATCGCTTCAGCCGCATCGAAGTTCGCCCCACCGAGCGCCAACTGCTGGTTGACGGTGAGCAGGCCAGACTCGGAGCGCGTGCCTTCGACTTGTTGCTCGCGCTGGTCGAACGGCGCGAGCGTGTGGTTAGCAAGAACGAGCTGCTCGACCTCGTCTGGCCGGGTTTGGTGGTTGAAGAGAACAACCTGCAGGTGCATATCAGCAGCCTGCGCAAGCTGCTCGGATCGCAGGTGATCGCCACCATCCCGGGGCGCGGTTATCGCTTCACCGCCGGGCCCGATGGCGCAGCGGTCGGCCAGTCGAACGTCGGCGTGGCCGGCCCGACCCCGACGCCAGCGTCTTCCGATGCGATTGCAGCACCTCTGACCAACCTGCCGGCAGAGCTGCCGCCGCTGTATGGCCGCGCTGAGGATCTGCCGACGCTGCGCTCACTGATCGAGTCGTACAAGCTCGTGACCGTTGTGGGTGCTGCCGGCATCGGCAAGACTGCGTTGGCGCAGGCGCTCGCCCACCAGTTGCGCGGGTCCTTTGAGGACGGCGTATGGTTGGTTGAACTGGCGCCGCTTGCCGATGCGTCGCTGGTTGCAGCCACCGTGGCTGCCGTGTTGCGCGTCACGCTCGGCGCCGATGCACAGATCGAGACCCTGGCCAAGGCGTTGACCACAACCCGGATGCTGATCGTGCTGGACAACTGCGAGCACCTGCTGCACGCCGTGGCCGAACTGGCCTCGGCGCTGCAGCGCGCCGCCCCGAACGTGCGGCTGCTCGCCACCAGCCAGGAGCCGCTGAAGGTAGCGCAGGAGCATGCCTATCGCCTAGGCGCGCTGGCCTTGCCCAGCGAGGCGGGTATTGAAAGCGCCTGGCAGTCGGGAGCTGTCGTCCTTTTCGAAGCGCGCGCGCGAGCGGCCCATCCACGCTTCGCGCTTAGCGAGCACAACGTCGCGGCGGTAGTCGACATCTGCCGCCACCTGGATGGCATTGCGCTGGCGATCGAGCTGGCTGCCGCCCGCGTGCCGCTGCTCGGCGTCGACGGCCTGCGCGCGCGACTGGACGAACGTTTCCGCGTCTTGACGGGCGGCCCGCGTCTGGCGCTGCGGCGCCACCAGACGCTTCGCGCGGCGCTGGACTGGAGCCATGGGCTGCTCACGCAAGACGAGCAGACCGTTTTCCGGCGGCTCGGCGTGTTCGCCGGCAGCTTCGGCCTTCAAAGCGCGCAGCGCGTGGCCGCCGACGACCGCATCGACGAATGGGCGGTGCTCGATCAGCTGGGCGCGCTGGTCGACAAGTCCCTGGTCGTGGCCGAAGCGGGCGAAGTGCCGCGCTACCGGCTGCTGGAGACCGGCCGTGCATTTGCACTGGAGAAGCTGCAGCAAGCGGGCGAGACCGAAGCCGTCCTGCGCAGCCATGCCGAGGCTGTGTTGGCGGTCTTCGAAGGTTCGCTCAAAGATGAATATGTCCTGTCGACCCAGGCACGTCTGGAACGCTACCTGCCGGACCTCGATAACGCGCGGGCCGCGCTGGACTGGTCGGCCGGCGCCAGTGCAGACGCGCAGTTGCAGATTGCCCTGACGGGAGCGATGGCGTGGATCTGGGTCAGCGCCGGTCTGCGGCCCGAAGGGTTGCGCAGAACCAGGCTAGCGATGGCCAGGATCGAACCCGCAACAGCACCCCATCTGGAGGCCCGGCTGCTGGGGTCATGGTCGAGTATTGCTCATCCGGAAGCAGGGTCGTCAGAGCTTGCCGCAGACGCGCGCGCGGTCGAACTCTATCGGACGCTTGGGGATCGACAGGCGCTATTCGCGGCTCTGTCCCAACAAGGACGTACGCTGGCACGGTGCCACCAGCTGGAGCAAGCCGAACTCGTCCTGCAAGAGGCTGCGCAACTTTCCGAGACGAGCTGGCCGCCGGCACTGCGTGCGCGTTTGGTGATCTCCCGCTCCTGGTTGGTCTTTCGACAAGCTCGCTTCGAAGAGGCAATGCGCGTCGCGGAAGAAGTACTTCAACTGGCGATCGCATTGGACGACAAGAGAATGGCCCTAACGACGCTGATTTATCTGGAACAGAGCGCAGCGGCACTCGGTCGTCTGGAAGAGTCGGTGGCTCGCGGTCGCGACCTGGCAAAGCGCATTCGACAGGATCGCTCTCTTCGCAGTGGCATAGAGAACATTGTGCTCGTCAATCTCTGTATGTCCTTGACAGAATTGGGGGAAATTGACGAGGCGCTGGAGGTGGCGCGTAGCGCGTACCCCTTGGTCGAACAGGCGGGTCGTGTGCTGGATTTATTGGATCCCTTCGCACTGCTCGCATTCAAACGCGGGCGTATCGACGATGCTGCGCGCATGTTGGGGCGTGCCGACATGCGCTATGCGATGGGTAACTACCGGCGGGAACCCGTCGAACAGAAACTGCGCGACAAGCTAATGTTCAGCTTGCGAGACGCCATGTCGCCCGACGAACTCTCTCGTCTGATGAAAGAGGGCGAGGCACTGAATGACGAGGACGGCGCGCGCCTCGCGCTGCGGGAATAGGCTTGAACGTGCGCTGTCAGGTTCGAGAACTCGCCAACTCGCCGTCAAAATGTCCGCTCTTGTAAGCCGCCAGCGCCCGTTCAGGGTCGACCTCGTCAAAAGACGCCCGCTTTCGAGCGCCCCTGCGCAATGTCGGGTGCCTGCTACATAGCCGACCGAAATCCGCGGCCACTGCGGACGCTCGAGGTCCGGCAACGCCCAGGGCGGCCGCCCG
>WNFO01003221.1_pt1 | contig 18477 bp, 23 predicted proteins | sample 5400251 | NCBI WGS metagenome assembly WNFO01 (sample SAMN13153354, study PRJNA577476) | soil metagenome | isolation source: 100 cm saprolite under Madrone tree | place: USA:California | collected 2016-06-14
GGGGGAGTAGTCGGGGGATATGGCGAAAGGACGAGAAGGACCCGTGGGGACAGACCTGGGATCGGCCGCCCGTGAAGTGTAGCGAGCGCTCTCTCGGCTGAAAAACACGCGTTGAAACGCGCGTCAGTCAGTACTAAGATCAGAGAAGTTGCGATCTAATGGAGGGACACCTTTGTCTAGGACTCTGAACTCGATCATGCCAGAAAGCGGCTTTGTCATACCATCACGGTCGATGCGCGGGCGAAAAGGTGCGCAAGTGGAAAATGCAGTGGCTAGGTTTTCATCGGTGACATAGTGGGGAAGATTGGAGATGTAGAGAGTAGGTTCATGCAGGTAGGGGTGAGGCTGGGGCTCGGTCGATTCGTAAGAGTCATCAGGTGGAGAGGGGTACTGCGACGCCATCGTTGAGGAAGTCGAAGTGGGTGTAAGGATGAGGAGAGATGAAGGGATGAGAGAGGATGGATGGAGTTGGTGGACAGAATGAGAGGGACAAGAACACAAACTCGTCGATCAATTTATGATTACGTAACACGTCTCTCTATTGAACTCTTCAATCCCCTCAATACCTCTCGTCGCCTCACCGCATCTCCGTCCAATTCACATATCCCTCTTGCAAGCTTGTATAGATACACCAAGTCTGCTTGAGTATCGATCGACAACCTAGAAGATGCCGATTGCTTCCGCCTGCCTTCGATCTTCTCCTTGAACTTGCTGGCAAAGTCCTTGGAGATAACTTCCGCCCGTTCAACAACATCGACTGGCACCCCGGCAAGGTTTGCCACGTGTGTTCCAAAAGAAGATGTCGCAATACCGTCTATAAGCTTGTACAGGAATACGAGCTATGGGGAATTGAGAATGATCTAAGGAGCGATATCGCAGAATTCGTACCTCGCGCCTTTCGTCGTCGACCAATGTCTTCATGTGCATATTTCGGATATTAGGGTGGTAGGCGTAATCGTCTGTCAGAGACCCGTAGTGGGTGGCAAAGAACGCCAGAGCCAGTGTGTGCGTGGCCAATCGGTGCAAGACAGCCTATTATGTCAAACTATTGTTGGGATGGTGCAGGGCAGGAGGCTGAGGTCATGTCTTACCCCAGCGATTGCCATTCCATCCTGTAGAGCGATATTATTACCAGGAGTCAATTAGTCAAAGGGTAAGACTTACGTATGTCGAAGTACCCCTGCCGAGCTCTGCCAAACATTCTTTAACTATGCCGCTATCGAATCCCAGCCTGACTCACCGTCGAGAATCACAAATGATTTCGGTGTTGCGTCTCGCATGATTTTACAGCTAATGTGTGTCAGCGCGAGTTCCCTGAGGAACAAATAGTCGCATTACCATTCGTCAAGTTCCACCTTAAATGTACTTGAATTTGAGAACATATTGTCATAAGCACCCATGCGAGTGAGGATAGCATCCACAGGACATAACCTGAAACGTGACTTAGCGGGTTGGCTCATTTCATAGTTCTGAGATACATACCGAGCACTCCGCGCGGGAACGAACATGCCCATCTGTGCCATGATCTTGTGAAGTTGGTACACGTTATATATCATAGCCATACTGGGTGGACGAAACTTACGATGCCCGCCGCGGTCATGCGCATCACCTATAGGTAGGTAGTGAGTAGGGGAGCCGGCTCAGGGATCTCTCATGCTTACTGTGGATTTTCCTCTGTAGTACCCTGCTATCAGGTGTCGTGTAACGTCACGGAAATCAGCGTACATACCCCATGTTCGGCCCTGTGCGAGAGGGTAAGATAATTTGATCTTACGTTCAAAGTCGAGATCATACGAACCCGTTAAGAGTGCGATCCTCCCCACCTTCCCGCCTAACTTCACGTCGTTCGGAATGAAGTCGTTCTTCGTTCTTACTGCCATTGCAGGATGACGGAGTTCCTCAAAGTCAACCCACGCGGTATCACCTTCGACCAATTGCGGACGGCAAGCTGGTTCTCCAAGAGCATTAGAGGACTTGGCAAGACTGAAAAGGCAATCAAACTCTGCCATGACGCGGATTGCACGCAGCCAAACGCTGCGGTCCTTGTCGAACTCGGCGAACAGACGAAATTTAAAGTCTTTAATGCTGGCACTGCGCCTCTCACGAGCTTCTTTGAGCTGTCGGATCGTGCTAGACAGGGCTGGGACAGTCCAGCGGGAGAAGGCCTACAAGCAAGAGGTTAGCGCTGGTGGGAATAATGAACCGTTAAACTTCGAAAAAACCTTGGTTCCACCACTCTTGACCCAGTCGACTGGAATATCTCGGTGATTAGAGCTAACTTGAACCAGATAAATGTCCTAGAGTGATGGTTCAGCCATCTCGACCGCAGCGTACGACGATACTTGCCTTATTTCCTTGTGCGCTATGCCAAAACTGCAGGGGTGATCTGTAATTCCCGTGCGGTGGTGAGCAACGAGGAAAGCAAAGAAAACAGTACTTACCCGACCTGTCTCTCCAACTTCTTGAGCGATTTATCTAGCTCTTTCTCAAGCTCACGAATCTCTTGGGCGATCTCATCATACACTTCATCCTTACCCTCCACAGGCAAGAGATCATCGTTGTCTATGAAAAGTCGTCACAAATCTATGTTCACTAGTTGCGGAATTAACGTACCCTTCTCTGGTCTCTCGAACCTGGACTCAACGTCCTTGACGTGTGGAAGCAGGTCGGGAGCAGAACGTAGAAGCCCAAAAATTGTCTTTGATCCAAAGGTCTCTGATGCATCTGCCAACTTGGATAGACCTTTGCTCAATCCTTTAAAGGACTGTTGAAAAGGGTGAGCAAAGAAAATGATGAACGCATGTATCATCACCTTCAGCACTTTTAAAAAATCCTTGATTTTGCAGTTCTTCGCGTGAATGCGAGAAACAATACGCTCCAAATCTGGAAGGCCTTTGGCAATCTCCATAAATTCCCCCTCAAAGGTCGGATGGCTCATCAAATCCTCTACGGCATCGAGGCTAGAATACGACCTTCAGTTTGACGAGCCATTATATTGAATACAGTGGGGTTCACCGGGCATTGATATCGGAGACACTACGCAAAGGCATGCACAACCAGATGCGGAACAGCCGCTTTCCTGGGATATAGGGGTTCAGGAATTGGCAAGGACTGGATAAAGTGAAACTGACCAAATGGCGTCACGCAGCGGCTCAGTAGTTGCAGCAAGGAGCCTTCCTCTGTTCCTTCGCTATTGAGTAGCACTTCAGTGTGGGCCAAACTCTGTCCATCTAGGACAAGGCCTTGTCCCCGTTTCATCGGGTCATATACGTTGAAGTTTTTCATTGTCAAAATGTCTTTGTCAATGTTCAGCTGACGAAGGTACCTTGGGGAATCACTTGGCCCAGCTGCCATTGGAACGGAAGGTATTAACAGCGCACCACATCATAGAACCGAGAGCTTCGATTGCGTTCTTGCACCCAAGCATATCGCGAATAGCTGCGGGGACCAAACTATAGTCATCATCGTCCATGGCATCCTCGTCATTAGCGGCGTAAAGTGACTTCAGCTCGCTCAACGTTTTGTCGTAGTCAAACCCTTCGACGTCACGGAGACTAGTCCAGAGGCAGGTTCCCGGAAGAATGACCCTCAGAAGGCGTGTTGTGGCCACGGATAAATTGCCCTGGTCGATGTCAACCTTAGCTTGGGAAGACACAGGTAATTGTGTACTGTACCTTAGTGAACACGATTTCTTTGGGCCGCAGTTGTCGAAGGAGTGTTTCCAGCTTGGTACGACATACGTCGTCATCAAAGGCACATAGGTTGAACTCGCTGGTTGCGCTATCTAGTACGCAGATTCCGAAACTGCCATATTCTCCACCTTCGTCCTCCCGGATGGAGAGACAGTGACCAGCCTGATCGTCAATAAGCAGTTCGTCGTCCACCAGAGTTCCATTGGTATAAACTTTATTCAGCACCCTTCACTCTCCATCAGACAGAAGCCATCGTATTCAAGAATAAACCACGAACCTTCGTACAATCTTTTCTTTCTGCTTGTCGTCGCCTCCCTTACCTTTGGATTTGTTTGCAGCAACACGCATCTCCGCTCCGAGGGCCGTTTCAGCTTGGTCTACGCGACCAACCTTATAACCTAGCGTCAACACATCATCGTCGGCTTTTCCAACCGCAGCACAAGTATGCTAGAGTATAATACCTTTCGCTAGGAATTTTCTACAAACAAGCGTTAGTCACTCTCTGACACATAGACGTGTCATGAAACTATACTGACGCTGCCCAGAAGTTAAAAGCCATTTCTGGTACACCAACCTAATGTGGCTTGAGCGAATGGCCCACGGCCAATGCGGAAACTGGCTTACCATGGACATCTTTACACGTTGCGTCAGCTTGAGGTCGAACTCACGATGTCCTGTCCTGGCGTCTTCTTCGTATAACTAGTTAGTAATAGGTTAATCACGGGTCACGAGAACTTTGAATAGGAAACGACCATACTTCGAGAAATTTGCTGTGGGAGGAAGAAAGCGTGTTCACTTTCTGAGTTATGACAGCGTAATCGTAGCTTACCCTTTTTGGAAGAACAAAATCTAAGAATCGAGTCAATTCTAGGATCAGTGTGACAAGGTACGTGGAGTACGCAACTGTATCGAAGTGATTCTGCTTGATTTCCCAGAACTGAAAATGCGCGTTCCATCATGTACAGTGCTGGTTTCAAAGAAGCCTCGCGCACCTGTTTCTCGAAAGGACTGAAGTCATTCCAAGCTTTCTTAGGTACATATAGTGTCCGGGGATCATAACTAGGCTCTCCTGGTCGGATACCATCTTTCTGCAGAGAGGATAGCGCGCGTCAACAGAAGCTGCGAGGATGATAATCATGCACCCTACATCTCTGACATCCAACAGAAAGGAAAATGGATCTTCTTGTGATTTTTTCCCTTCCTTCATTGCTTGAGCTCTCCGTTCTGCTGCAGTGAGGAAATTGTTTGTGGAAGTATTCGCTGAGCCAGCATTTTTTAAGGAAGGCCTGCCAGTTGTCGCTGCAGATTTCTTAGTTTTCGTGGTTTGTGACCCTACATCTTCGTCCTCATAGTTGCTCAAAAGGGATTGTCGAGAAGAGCGCTTAGAAGCACGAGAGGACCGCGACGCGACATCATCTTCGCTGTCGTCAGGGACAATGAAATTGTCGTCATCGTAGTCACCGTCATCATCCGAGCGTCTCGTAAGACGGGCTGTAACTCAAAGAATAAGAATTATGTGACCATATATGCGGGGCAATAATCATCTCGAGTCTACCTTTTCTCTTTGGCGACTTCTTAAACCTACTCAAAGTCTGAGAGAAGGCAGAAGGGGTGTCATCTTGGTCATCACTTTCTAGGAAAACATCATTTTCCGAGGGATTCACGCGAGCTTTTTTCGCTTTCCCTGGAACCATGGGCGTCAGTTAATCAAATACCCTGTGACGTGGATGAGCGTCCATCTTACCAGGTTCTTTAGTGGACCTATATGCAAATAAACCTTTCCCTTTCGTAGCGGCAGTATTGTCGCAAGCTTCCCCTTCATCTGAATCCTCGATAGCAATTTTCCGTTTTGTGCGAGTCTGTGACACAGATCATAGTCACCAATCGAGTAAAAGTATGTGTATAGGTGCCACAAACAGATTTCATACTGTGGCCAGGCACATCCTCATCAGAGGACACGTCCACATCGATTGGATCGCTGGTGGGAGGCGTTTCATTGAAGCTTATTCCACCGTCAGATGATTTGGTATAGGTAGCACTCCTAATTGCAGGGGTGTTAGCTCCGAGAGTGGCTCGCTTTTTGACCACAGGTGTCTCAAAGACTGATTCGCGCCCGCTCGGACTGGAAGATGTGACGGGAGCATTTCGTACGGCTGAGCTTGAATTGGCTACTTTAGTGTCCGCAGGTTTAGAGAACCATCCAAGAAGACTTTTTTGTTTCTTCTGATCCTTCTGCTCCTGAGGTTTCGATTTCGCAGAAGGCAGAGGCATATGAGGTAGAATACCTGGCCAGTTGGGTTTTAGATGGGTCGTCGTTGTAACTTAGCGGCTGTCGCACGCGTCACGCGCGCCGGAGAAGATGAATTGAATTGACGCGTTGTTGGTGTCTATTTGTACCTTGCGAAGTACAGTATTGAGAAATATAATCCAATTCAGTTGCTCTCAACCGACCAATTAGATTACAGTAGTATTTGGCCGATATTGTAAATTGCCGAGTGTAAAATCCATGAGCAAACGCTCATGCTCTCAAATTTTTCTTTACAGTATCAATGAATACAGACCCTTGGAGGTTGTCACGCTTTCATAGTTATGAGTAGTAAAATTCAGGAATGATACAGGCAGAATTTCCTGGTACTGACACCACCACTCCGAGTTCTGGCCAACATTTATTTGACGGGTTCCTGGTTGCTTAGAAGTACTACTCCATACAAACCCGTCAAGTCTGTCCGACTCTGTCGATGTACAATGCTCCCTGTTCACTACAGTACTACCTGTCTCGTGTCGACAAAGGATGCAGGCATCGCCCAGTCCATCACTTTAACGGGATTCCAACTAATGCCCAGTGTCTCTTCGTAAATGCCTCTGTGTAGATGCCAGGTCCTTGACCTCCGTCAACCAAACTACTACAACATTTCTTCACGTAGACTAATTTACAATAGCAAAGGGTGTATCGTAGGCAGAGTCAGTAAAGCATGAGTGGATGAGAATAAAAATAGTCGTCTGAACAAAGCTCAGGGATCTCATATGGCATTACTTCTCGTCCTGTAACCAGAATTCCTCCATCAAATCTGCGGTTTCGACCTCAATTTCATTCAATGCTGTTCCCCTTGACCAATCCCTCACATCATCTAAGCTCCCTTCGACCCCATCAGGTACAGGGAGTAAATCAGTATATCCCATAAAGCGCTGGACGGCGCGGACCCTGCGATATGTAGCCAGCACGAGTTTGGCCGATGTTATCGTTGTCGAATTGGCCTGCAACCATTTCCGTGATTTGGTCACACTCTCCCCGAGTCCAGGTGAAGGTGATCGGCTGAACATATCGAAGTTTTGTACGGGTCCTAGGTGCACAATCCTAGGTTCCACCCCCTCTGAGCCCCCAGGACTCGTCGGAGTTCTCGCATAACCAGGCTTGCGTTCCGGCTTTGGCGGGGTCAGAAGGACATCCCCCTGATAAAGCCGAAGCGGGATGAGGAAAGGTGAGGCTTCGGGAGACGGCGCCCTCGACCGGTGCCCTAACCTTTGGGGTGTCTTAGCGAACACGGACGTGTAAGAAAAACGCCTGCTTCGAATTGCTGGAGCTTGTTGGGCGTGGAGCTCTCCATCTAGGGTAGTTGTTGCCTCTTGCAAAAACAGCCGCAATTGTAGCATAAGGGGAGACCTATGACGGCAAACGAAATCCAGCATTGACCAGAGTAGATAGTCAATAAGGAATGGCTGAGAATACGACGGGGGTTGAGGAGAGTGAGAACGAGATGCGGCGATGCGAGGTGATAAAGGGGTCAATTGCACAGAATCTTCTGATGTCCTCGGTTCAAAGCCCGTGGAAGGCTGCTGAGGAGATGATGTCACCGAAGTAAACCGATCTGGCACGGCGAATCTCGCATTTCCAGAGGACAATACGTTCTTGAGGAGTAGTCCCATCTGCACCCAAATGTTCGGAAGAGAGGAAGACAGTTCATCTTCCGCCTTCGATACGATTACTTTGAGGATCTGAAGCGCTATTGATAGGGTCGCGGCAGGGCAATTCTTCATAACATTCCCCTTCTTCTCCTGTGATCGCTTATACTCAAGCGGGGGGGACTTTTCAGTCTTGTCGCTTGTTCTTGTGACCCTTTGTCCCTGGCAGGCTTGCATGGCCTGCTGAAGGAGGCAGATCCACGTCCGTCTGATCGCTGCCCTCCTCCAAGCCTCCATCCAACGGGTGTCACTTGCGATCTCTACTGCCGATGGTAGATTCAACGCCATTGGGTACAAAATGCCAGCAACGAACTCGAACGTAATGGGCCGCTGCTCGATTAGGCTCACAACGTCAGTCCCTGTTAGGAGCGTTGCCCGACACAACAGCCTGACAAATACAGGACAGAAGGGGTTGGAAAACGCCAATCCATGCGATGCGAGCCTGTCGAAAACCTCCAAGCCAGCTGCGCAGAAGTGTGTGACCACTGCAAGCGAAAATGAAGGCTGGTTGACAAAGATAGGGTGTTCCACTAGGCGAACGACGACTTCCAGCATCTTGGAGAAATCAATAGCTCCGGCATATGCCTTGAAAATAGGGCCCAGTTCATTTAGGAGGGTTAGAACCTGCCGGAGTTGGAGGTCGGACGTATCCCGTAGGAGAACGTCATGAGCAAACGAGCCAAGGAAAGAAGCGGCTCGTTCGCCGTCCTTAGGATCAGAATCCCTCAATATTGTCTTGGTGAGATCGAGGATGCGTCTCAACGTTTGCAACCCAAAGGACCCGCCAGATTTCGAAAACTCCGTGACTAGAGAAAGGTATTCAAACTTCATCTCCATGAAATTACTTGGACTTTTTGCTGCCTCAGATGCATCGATACTCGCACCAGCGGCTTGTGAGAACGAGTCAGTCAACTCTTCGGCGTGAATCTGTGAGGTTTCTGTGGCCTTGGTCTTGCCGGTGTTACGCCCGATAAATATGAGGCTCAGGGCGTCAATGCCCTCCAGAAGCACGCCCCGGGCAAGAGACGACGCTTCATAGAAATATGGTGCCATAAGTCGTAACAGCCTAAGGAACTGCTCCGCTCGCCGGATTGTGGGGTTATGACCAATGACGGTCAGAAGAAGCCGGACAAAATTATCCAATGAAAGGCGACTGCTGTCGTATTGTTCAGGAACCGCGACACCAACATCCTCGCCTTGAGATCCGCCGCTATTTTTTCGGAGGAGAGCGAGGAATGCTTGTGGTTTTTCGTCCGCTGTACGAAGCATTAACGCCTCCTGCTCCTGTGTCTTGTTGGCACCGTGGATACCAGCAGCGTCGGGAGCGTGTATGGGGGCATCGTCCTTTAATGTAGAGAGGAGCAGAAAGATTTGCTTGGCTATCCAAGGCCCATCCATTTCAGGGACCATGACTACATGCGAAAGCATGTTGAGCGTTTGAAAGACAAATGCCTCTTGGTGGACTGCGTAGAACCGGTTTATGCTATACTCTATGGCACGTCTCACGCCCTCATTGGACTCAGCCTCGGCGTAGACCTTGAAGAGGGCGGGTATAAAGAGGGTATATCCTCCACCAGAAGTGAATAATCGGTGGAAACGTGCGCTGGCAGTCATCAAAGCTGATGTGGTGTGAGTGTAGGAACAATTACATATAAGCGGATAATAACTCACCGATGAGGACATGTGCGACGATCCCGATATCCTCTCCATGGATAAATAATATCTGGTTCAGGCCATCAACCAAAATGGCGAGCTCGCTCCTATCATTGAGGTGCCGGGGAAGCGAACGAAAGATCTCTGTTACCAAGAGTACGTAACTCCTCGAGAGTAAGAGAGAAAGGCCAAGGGTATCGGCGTCCGCGCCACTTGCACGTGAAGAGGTACGTTCTTTGTTTGGCAAGAAAGAGCGCGGCTCCGTAGACGAAGTAACAGTGGAGGATATGGTAGGTAGGACTAAACGAGGCATGTCCTTCCGAAATGCTTGTACCTCTTGGCGATCACGTTTTAACATCTTCGCAAATAACAAATTCTGGGCAACCCGGACTAGAACCACTTCGCCCAGCTGGTGCACAGCGTCCTTGCTGGGACTGCCTTTGATATCACCTAAAGAACGAGGGAACATGGACCCTGCGGGAGCAGACGAGGGAAACCACAGTGAACCAGAAGGGACCAAGAAGATATCTATTTTGGCACGCCGAAGTTCTCGAAGGGACATATCGCTGACTTGATCGCAAAGTTTCGAAAGTAGCGGGACAGTGTAGGCAAATCCCGTGAGTGCGTCCTCACTTTCAGATTCTCTAGCAGAAAACCTGAGAAATCCGGTCAAATGATTGAACATATGATGTGCCATCGCTGGGGGAAGTGTACTCTGGGCGTAGAGGTAGCCTCTGAAAACAGAGAAAGCGGAGTTGAGGGAAACCTCTCGTGCTGATAAGGCATCCAGGGCGGGTCTGGTGATCAGGGCTGGGTCATGTCTCATCCAATCCATGACCGCGACGCGAGCGGCGTTGGCAACACCATAATCATCATCGTATGCAAGGGAGGCAAGGTCAGGTAGTATTGATACTAGGAGTGGCACGAAGATGGGTCGACGTTTAGCTCCGCGAGTGGATGTCGTATGTTCCACTGCGGGTGACGGAGGACGTTCAAGCGTACCGGGTTGAGGAGATCGAGTTACCATCGTCGTGGGTAGTACGGCTTCCACTTTTTCCAACTGCTGACCAGAAATTAGTGAGAACGGCGTCATTATCCACTCCTGCTTCTGGTCCATTCCGCTTTCGTCGTGGGTCCAACCTATGTCAGCGAGCCGCTTTCGAAGTTCCATCGGAAGAACTTGTCCACTAGAGTTCCCTTTTACGAGATCTTCCCTCGGGACGAAGGAGCTGGAACCGATGTCCGTTGGCAGAAATGATATCGGGGCCTGGGCAAGCTTGAATGGCCTTCGGTGGTTCTTATCAACGATATAATTTTGCAACAACATTTGGAAACGCAATCCGGACATTAAACTCAAGCGGTGCCCTGCGAGGAGACGACGTAAAGCCTGTGGGCTATATCCAATATCTGGATCAACTGTGCACATAATAGCAACATCCAAAAATACAGACCTTCTTATGTCTGACCGTATTAGATCTAGTATAGCCGTCGGAGCGTTCTCCGCGCACTGCATAATCAAAAATGTGGCCTATGTGGTGTTAATAAATCAGAACTTGACAGGGCAAACTCAAATAAGGACATGGAACATACCAAAGTTTGGATCTCACATGGCGCTTGAGTAAGGCAACCCTGCCAAAGAAATCCACAAAGGCTTTCGTGGTCCTCTTTCACAAAAAGGCCAGAGACTGCTACAAAGAGACGAAGCGAATTGGTAATTAGACCCTTGGAAAAGGTTTCCAGTGCTTGCTCTCGCGTCGAGAACGTCAAGAGGAGAGGGTGGGCTGTCGGAGGAGTGCCGGTTTCCGATAATAAACCATCCACTGATTTTGAGGATGACAATATCCCACTTGCGCGCTGTGAAAAGTCAGAATGAGCAAGAAGGGGTGGAACTGGAACTTCACTTTCTGGGGAACAAGTGACCATTGTTGGAGACCACTATAGATCTCAGCAAGTGTCTCAAGAATCGGCGTGGTGTCGTTCTGCGGGACATGAACGTCTTCCTCGGAGCTGAGGACCCAGGAAATAATACGGGACAGCCATTGAGCTCTGGAGCAAGTATCAGTAATCAGTATTATGCTGCGGCAAGATGTGAACATACGGCTTCAAGGAACGCAAAAGGAGGCGGATTTCGAGAAATAGGATAACCAGCAAAGTTCTCTGAGCCACTGGTATTAAAAGCAAGCGCTCCTTGGAGAATAATTAATCTACGAACCAGTCCAAATGAGTGATGCACGGACCTTTTTATCAATGAAAGCACTGAGGCGATGCTCCAGCTCAAAGAAGAACCGTGCCCGAGCGAGAAAGGTAGAGCTAGAAGACTGATCATATTACTCAGTCTCAGATATGCCAGATCACACGGAGCTTACTCCTCGGCCATCCTTATCCTGCCTTGTAGCTTGTACATGGGCGATAAGCTCTATCAAAACCACGAGTTGACCGAGGCGAGCTTGTCCCCATGAGGGGCCTACATTTTCTCGTGAACTCTTTTCTATGCCACCGGAATCGCTCATTAAGGCTACCAGTAACATTTCAGCGTCCCGAATCCAGAAGGACGGGAGGTATCTGGCCATCATTGCTATTGTCCGTAAATGGTTAACGATTGACGAGGCCTTGGATGCTGCGGCGCATGCGAATAACGGCTTGTAGAAGAGCTTCGGGAGTTTCTGGGAGACGATCTCGAGGAGCTCCGTTAACGCCAAGAACGGAAGCGGTGGTGGGTCAAGGACAAGTTTCTGAGTACGCATACTTCAGAACCGGGAGACGCGGATGTTGAGGACGACACACCTCATTCAACGCAGGAACAAACTGAACTGCGGCCGCTGAGCAGATCTCGTAGGGTAGCTGATCCAATAAAGCTAGTAGGATGGCAACTACACTCTCCCAGTTGTTTTCTCTTGCCTGTAGAGGCACAGTGAAGTTTCGAGAACATAGAAACGATGGTACCCACTGCAATTTGGACGGCGGATTCGAAAGCAGCTTTCCATTGACCAGGATTGCGATACCAATTTTCGATAACGGAGCTAATGGCTTCTCTAATCTCATTTCCTGAGAGACACAAGGTACTGAGGGCGAGCCTAGCGGACATAACCTTGCAGTCAAAGGAACCGTCAGGGACGAGAGCATGCGCAGCCGGGATTGACCACTCGGTAAGAACTTTGAACACAAAGTGACAATCCTCAGCGGAAGGGCGCGGGCCATGAGTTGAATGCAGGAAGTTTATGAGAGCACGTGCACACTGAGTGACAGAGTGTGTTTCGATGCGCATCAGATTTGGTGAATAATGCGATGAACTAGCAGCGCTAGACCAGTTGTCCTGCAAAGACTCGGATGTCATTTAACGCGGAGAAACAGATACAACGTGTGCTCACTTTCACTGCTATCATATTGTTCAACATATACCGACGCTCGCCATCAGGCGCGTTTTCCGTACAAGCGGCCAAAGCCATGATGATCAGACAATCGACGACTGCTTGAGCATCAGCTTCAGAACGAACTTGGTCACCATACTGCTGCATCACCGAGGATGCATCAAGCCTCTCGCATCCAGTCTTCTTTAAGCCATTGATGAGTTCATGAACATATGATCCCCCCTCCGAATCGCCTTCAGCAAGAAGCGATCCTTGCAAAGAAAATAAGACTTGAAAAAGGGTCTGGAGAATGGTGACAGACCCAGTCTTCGGCGGGTCGCCGGAGGAAAATAAGCAGGTGAACAAAGCGCCGAGCACCCTCATTCGGAACTCCCTCTGATCCCGGATCATCCGCACAACTTTGCAGCACCAAAGGCAGCGCGCGAGGAAGTCCTATGGTCCAAACTCGTAATCAGAGACGGCACCGATAAACAAATATAATCGGACTCGCCTCATCTGAAACTGCTTGCCAAGTCCTCACTGTCGTCTCGAAAGTTTCCATGGCTTGCAGACGCTCACTATCAGCAGCTTCGCTTCGAGGGGCCATAAAAGGCACTAATAGGGCGGAAAGAACTTCGTTCTCGTGGGGAAGATATTTCGCAACGTGAAGTTGGCTGGAAGGATTTGAAGCATGATAAGAAATGATGGTATAGAGGGAAGCAGCGGCGGCTAGTGGCGATTGAGAAGTTTCGGACTGCAACGATGGCGGTCTTCGCAACCTAGAGCGATTCTGCGGCCGGTAGTTTGAGGCCGCAATGCTTCCCATCCCGAGGCTTGTACTCGAGTTCATGAAGCTCATATTGAACGATGTCGCCATGGAGGATAATGTCCCTTCTCGTTCCCTTCTTTGCGCTTTGGGCTCAATGGCGCGCATTGCTCTTGATGCGCTGAGAATATCATCTGCAAACCTCTTGTTTTGGTCTACGACTAGTTCCTGCGCTTGCTCAACGACCTGCTTAAATCCAAACTTGGGCATTCGAAACTGTTTGGGCGTTGAGGGGCGTTGAGGTAGGTCGGAGACGGGTGGGAGTAAGGCAGTGGGAGGTTGGGTATGAGTCGCTAATAGGTCGGAAGAAGAAGAAGACCCGTTCGAGAGTAATGATGGTTTCATGACAGGGCGTGATCGGGGTAAAGGCCCCCTCGAAGTAGGCGATGGCGTTGAGGAGAACGACCTTTGTCCATCCAATGAGGTTGGAGTAGAAACGGGGGATTCTGTTATGGTTGCTCCTGGCAGGAACACGTTCCTTGAGTCACTTGAGGGGGAGTTGTCCTTACTCCGTTCTGATGAAGTTGACGGCGTTCGAGAGCGAGGGTCATGAGATACAAAATCATGGCTTGATCCAGATGCTCCTTGTGTGGTATTCTTATTCAGCGATACGCCTGTGTACAGCGGACGAGGGAGAGGTCGCACAACTTGTGGTCGTCTTCGACCCTCGCGGTTGTCAGAGTCACTGGTCGAGTCCATCACTTCCGGGCCGAGTTGCCGCGGCTTCTGATCTGGCAATGTACCGTGGTAACCATTTTCCTTACAGTAATAACGTCAAGAATGAAATCAACATTTGATTGTGTACAGCGAACAAACAGAAGCTAATGAAAGGACTATAGACCACAGAAGAAAAAGTAGTGATAAAGTTAATGGGGCCGTAATTCGGGAAGGAATACTACACAGTACGTGGCTGTGCTGAGTGCCTGCGATTCGTCATTCTCGTCATTCGTGAACCCGACAAATGTAAACACACATACCAGATAATTGATAGAATTGAGCAATTAAACATAGACATGAGAGTAAAGAAAAAACAGCATATCCTTGATTCGAGAAGCGAAATCCGGAGAGCGAGAACTTCGTTGAGATTGGGTAGTGGTATCGCTGATGTGTTATCATAAGGAGAGGGAGAGTTTACAAGGCCACTGGGGATTTCTACAGCTGCTCGTTAAGTCCGCGGTGGTGCCATAAGGCTTGCTATGCATAAAAACTCTGACGTGCAACGGGGACAGACCATGACGCAGCAGAGTTAGACCGCGACGGAAGGTTAGAGGCAGGAAGTGATCTATGTCCCTGTGACGTCGGAGCCAAGCTGTTCAAATTGGGCTTAGAAAAATAGTCGGGAAAGTCTTCAGAGACGGGGCACGTAGGTGGAGCGGAGGCAGTGCCAATAACAAAAGGAGATGCGGAAGGATTCAAGGATGATCTAGAGAGGTGGTCTCGGCATGGTTTCGAGCTGGTCTCGTGATTGTAGAAATGCGGAAAAGGCTCCACTATCAAGGGGATGTCTCCGTAAGTTTGACCGTGCAGAGCTATCTTGGCTTCCCTAGCACCAGTGACAGATAAATAAGTGACAAGGACCGAAATGGTGCCAGCGCGAGATTGACCGGACGAGGAAGGGCCTTGCTTTCGGATCTCTTTGACTTCGCCAAAGGGACAGAACAATGGCTTCAAGTCAGAATCTTGAGCGAATAGAAGAGCAGGAAGATTGTGAACAACTATGCTCGTGGGACCAGAGTGAGTACCAGATAGTGAATTGACAGCCCTTGAGCTATCACAGAAAGCGCTGGAGAGTTTAAACGCAGGAATAACACCACGATCCGAGCTAGGAGGAGCAGAGTCGATTTGACCTTCTAGAGTGGCGGCTCTATCCCCTCCATCGAGGAAGCCTCATGTTGTTACAATAAGCAAGCAGACAGGCGTCTAGCAGATAGTACCAACCTTGAGAACGTTGTACTACAGCCCAGGATACATCGACAGTAGACCCTCTGTAGATAATTTATCATAGGAATGAAACCATTACGCCGTTACCGTGACTCACCTAATATTGGTCTGCGAGATATTATCCATCGCGGCTTTCGCCTCAGCGTGAGTTGACATCACCACAAAGCCCCGACGTCGGGAGGAATTATCGACAGTTGCGAGGATAACAGAGTGAGTCACAGTACCGAAATGAGAAAAGACGGACGATAGCTCGGTCCTGCTCTGACTTTGAAAAGTAGCCCTGATATTGAAGTGTGACACCTACAAGGATAAATCAAATGGTAGTCCCAGTACATAGAGGTTACGGCGAGTATCCGTAGACTTGGCTAGAATAGCCGCGCGGGGCTTGGGAGGTGGTCTAGCGGAAACAATTCTGGGACCATTGTCAGACAAAGCGCTTGGTAATGAGAGGAAAGCATTCAGGAGCGCATTCAATGCGGCACATATCGCATTGAAGATAAAGTTGTCAAAGGTAAAGGGCTTACACAGGATGTCCTGAGGCCATGTATCCCGACATAGTGAGAGATTTTCTGGGGCAGACGACAGTTGGTAAGGGAGGCGGGACAAAGACGACAAACGCACATAGCATCGTCTGGATTGAAGAATGTGATTTCCATAGAAGACCCGCTTTCGGAGAATTCAATACTCCTTATCGGGCCTGCGTCGGCAAAGGCGTGAGGTCTGAGTGCAGAAAACATAGATGGCAGAGGTACCAATGTGGCTTCTAAAAAAGTCCACTATCTCCCGACCGCCTATCTCGGTAAAAAGGCTCAACAATCATGGTGTCCCAATCACCAAGACGAGAAAGACAAACCGCCTCTGGAAACTTGATCTACCCTCACAGTCGATGCCGCCCGTGCATGTTTGAAGAGGGAAGTATCTGAGCCGGGCATTATTTATAACAAAAGAGTTCGATGGCGAAGTGCACTTAGAAAAAGCAGCGGGATAGCCAGGAGGGTTAGGTGGGGGATTGAGTTAAACTGAGCGAGGGCACAATCTCGCGCGTTCAACTTAAAACCGCTCGCGTCCGAAACCCGTGACCTGACCTGGAGGTCACGCGATCATGATTGGGTCCTTTCCCTCACTTGGGCGGTCTGCGGTCGACCTAATCTCAATTAACAAAAGATTCACTTCGTCATGCGTACCACTGGATAGACTACTGGGAGGTGGCTTACCAAGTGGTCATGTCCTGGAGCTTTCCGGTCCACCAGGTACAGCAAAGGAGACTCTGGCAACCAAATTTACGTCCGATGCAGTGTCGTCGAATGATCAGGTACTTTTTGTTGGTAAGATACCAACACAATGACCTATTCTGCACCCTTACTATATCTTAGACATGCAAAACATGGCTAGCCCTGCTTCACTACACTCAGGACTTCGTAAGCCTCTGCACCATTCACCACGCCTCCACCTCACGCTGGTTTCCGCTAGGCTCCAAAAATCTCGCAGATGCGAGCTTGGACCATGTACACTACTTGAACATTTTTACGCTTCCAGACCTCCTGATATTTCTTCACAACCTTCCTTCATTCCTGGAAGAACGCACATCAGTGAATGGATTTCCGACAATCTGCTCGGTCCTGGCTGATAAAAGTTCTCCAGATCCGCCTCGTAATCCTCAATTCGATCTGGTTTCCTTTCCAAACCTCTAATTTGACGCAGGCGAGGCGGACAACGTTACTGGCCCGTGTGAGACAGGTGTTGGCCAGGTTATGCTCCTCGTTTGATATTGCTGTAAGCCCACAACTCTACGCGGCTCACCGCCACTGTCACCTGCTTATCCGACTTGAGGAACAGATTGTGATTACCACCCAACTAGCCACCAAGCTCCTTAACCCAGATGGCTCTCCAGCAAGCTTTGACTCTGGCTCGAGAGCAGTTCTTGTCCCTCAACTTGGCAAGTCCGTTCAGTTTTATACCCTCGTACACATATGGTGAAATTTGACTAAAGCTCGCACTCAGGCAGTACTTATCTCCCACCACACCGGACGTATCGCGTTATAATTGTCCCTAAGACAAGGACATCGGGGTTTGAAATTTCCTTTTACTCCATATTGCGAATCCGAAGTAAATTGTACATTTTCTTAGGGTTCTACGCTTGCTCTCGTCACCCAGTTGTGATAGTGAGAGCGTCACCCCCGAAGAGTGTTATGAAATGGCAAGTCCGTTGTATTGATCGAGACGCATTGTCTGACGCTCCTAGCAGGACGGCAATATGATGGGTGCACGCAAGGCTTAATGCAATGATGCACATGGACTGCCCGTCAACGCGTCAACGGTCATGGTACTGTAGACGCTCCGGACGTCACCACGCCCCGTTAGTGTTTTGGATATCGGCTTTGAGCGGACATGGCTCCCCCGGGCGTAAAGCAAGCCGTCCCCGTTGACAGCAAATCCGGACTTGCCGTTGAGTTTCTGCGAACAGAAGAGGCGCACTTTTTCCTCCTCTTGATGTATGTCCCGTGTTTTTAATATAAGTGGAACGGATTGGATTGCGGTGGAGTACGATGCCGCAACCTATGAGACCGTGGCAGTGGCAAAGGCCGTTCGCGAGCCCCGATTGCTAATACACTCGCCCCGAAAGACGGGAGATTATCCATCCATTTGAGAAAGTTCTTTAGATATTAATGTAGGTCTCTGACCTGTCCTGGCTCAGATGTGTAGCAGGGCTGTTAAAGAATACCACTCCGGCCCGTCGGTGCTTGCCGCGTCACCGTGTAGCAGCAGCAGCCATATGTGGCAGTTTTGCCATTGCGACCTTGAGGCCTTTGAGCCTAGTGCTATATGAGTCTCATGAATCATCATCATGATAGTCACCGACAATAAGAAGACGTCTTGTCGGAGTCCAAGTCGGCGCCAGAGCGAAGACGAGCCCGGGGCACCACCAACATCTCCCACATCTCCCTTGGCTCCCTTCCCGCCACCGCCTCCAGTCGAGTCGCGCAGTCGAGCGCCCGAATTCTACGGCTTCGTCGCCTGGGCGGTCACCTATCTCCTTTTCATCCTTTACGTTCTTTGG
>WNFO01001496.1_pt1 | contig 18469 bp, 18 predicted proteins | sample 5400251 | NCBI WGS metagenome assembly WNFO01 (sample SAMN13153354, study PRJNA577476) | soil metagenome | isolation source: 100 cm saprolite under Madrone tree | place: USA:California | collected 2016-06-14
CCACAACAGTCCAGATTTGACTTCGGACCACATGCAACCCGCGCCGCGCGACGGCGCAGCTATATTCGCGCTGACCTCGCCACGGAGAACGCGGCATGACAAGCATGGACCGTGCCAGACAACCGTGGGTCAAGCCCGGCAATGACGCTTGAACAGACGACGTATTGTTTCGAGCTTACTTCTTCTCCTGCCCCCTCACCGCCTCCGCCAAACTCGCTTTCGCCGATCCCGGCTGCAGCGGCTTCTGCTGGCTGTCATGCGGCGCCCAGCCTGAGAGCCAGATCACATCGAAGGTGGCGCGGATGCGGCCATCGGAGTCGGCAAAGCGCTCGGCGTAGAACTGCGCCATCCGCAGCAGCGTGGCGCGGCGGGTTGGCGTCCGCCGCCGCTCGACCAGAATATTGGTCGCGCCCATCCGCCTGAGATCCTGCATCAATGCGAAGGCGCTGTCATAGCGCACCACGATACGGTCGACGTCGGTGACCGGCAGAGCAAAACCCGCACGCTGCAGCAGCGCGCCGACATCGCGCAGATCGGCAAACGGCGCGACACGGGGCGACACCCCGCCTTCGAGCTCGGCTTCCGCGGCTGCAAACGATTGTCGCAGCTCGGTCAGCGTCTCGCCGCCGATCATCGCCGCCAGCAACAGCCCGTCGGGTTTCAACGCCCGGCGGATCTGCGTCAGCATACCGGGCAGATCGTTGACGAACTGGAACGCCAGCGCGGAAACGGCGAGGTCAAGCGATTCCGGCGCCAGCGGAATCGGCTCGGACTCCCGGTCCGGCAGTTCGATGCGCGCGGTTTTGTCGACGCGACCGGCCACCGTGTCGCGCACCTGATCGCCCACGGTGCCGATATCGGCCGCCGTCTTGAATTGCCGCAGCACTGCGTGCAATCGTTCAGCAAGATCCTCGGCGACGCGATCGAGCAGGAATGTTGCGGACCCTGATCGCAATGCGCGCGACTGCCGCGCCCGCAACAAGGCGCGGTCGAACAGCATGGGCGCGGTGGTCGGGTTCGGAGCCATGCCGATTGGTACGCCGACAGGCGGGTCCAACGCAATCATGCGGTATTATGGCGCAAACGCCACCGGGGGCCGAAAGTGACCCGGATCCGCCCCAGTCCACTGCATTCCCAGGTTGCCGTTCCTAGGGTACTTTGCCCAAGGGGAGAACTTTTATGCTTAGACCGTCCTACGGTATTGTGCGCACCGTCATCACTATCCTCGCATCAACCGCTATGTCAGTTGTCATCGCGCCGGTTGTCGGGGAGTTTTTTATCGGCATCGCAAAAGAGCATCATATTTACGAATTGCCCTACAAGTGGCCCGGGGCGGCTATGAGTTGGCTCAGCGCAATATCCGGACTGTCTTGGCTACGCGAGGTAGCTATCTTTCTGGCGGGCCTCACTATCGGAATGTGGTTTGACGCATTTGCGCGACGACGCGGCGCACCCCCAAAGGGCCAACCTGCGCCTGTAGTTAGTAATTGGCTTGATCCGCTGGTAGCCATTGAAAGGTACGCCGATCCAGAGTTGCGCACTCAGCGCGATTCTCTACGGGAAGTCGCGGAACGCCTCAAAACACAGATTGATTTACTAAAGCAGCAATGGGACGCAGAAGTGCAAAAGCTTCCGTTCGGTCCCGCCCCCAACCATGATTCAGATTTAGTCGCAGAGTTGGGTCAAAAACATCGCTCCGCTTGTGATCAATTGCATCAATTAGGCGAACAAGTTTGGGTGATGGAGCGTGAAATAACTAACCGCATAATTGGGCAACTTAAAAACGGCGAGTTAGCCGCAAAGGGATTTCTACATACGAAAGATACCGTTTCCGAATCTTCTGATACAATTCCCAAAGATCAATGGCAGTTGCTTAAGTTTGATACTTACGACACGCATATGCAAACTGCGAGGGGTGGCAACTGGAAATACATCGGCCTGCAAATAGGTCGCAACGAAAACAAACGCCGTTAGATTTCATCTAGGACCACTCCCTCCAATTCCAAGGCCGCTGGATTCCATCGATGCTGGCGTGCCTCTTGCCGAAGGCAAGACCGCGCCTGATGCCTCCGATCTTCTAGAGACTGAGCGGCTTCAGAAAATCAGGCTAGAAACAAGTTTTCCCGGTCCCGCCTTAAGGACGTCAAAGCTGACCGTCCGCTTCGCGGGCGCGCTTTATGCATTGATTATCCGGAGCGCGCCGCGATCTGTGCAACGAAGCATGATGAGGTTTTGCATCGACATCGACAGCTTGCGCGGCGCGCCGCGCGTCGTGCATTGACCCGTTCAACCGGGCAGCGTACATGCAGCACGGGGATGGGGCGCGCGCCAATGACGAACGATGATCGCCATAACAACATCGCTGGCGTGTTGCTGATTTTGGGCCTCGGCCTTTTGGGTTGGCTATGGTGCGTTCTTCTCTTTGCCACGTCGGGCGAGCAGGCCGTTACGCTCGGCGCAATCACCGGTGGAATGATTGGGGCGGGCGGGGCCGTCTACGCGGTGTATATGACGCTAACCCGCCAACGAAGGGAAGATATCGCGAAAGTCTGCTCCGCGGTGCGGATTGAAGTGACGACCTATTGTAAGCATGTCATTGGCGCGCTCAATATCTGTGAGCAAATCGCGACCAAAGGCTTATCCGTTCCGATGCAAGATGCAGTCTATGTGGCGAAAAGTCTTGTTGAACCCATCATCTATCCTGCGGTCGCGGACAGAATTGGGCTTTTGCCGCATCCACAAGCGACTATCGAATTCTACATGCGGATTGCCGAAGCCAAGGCGATGTTGCTCGCAATGCAGATGAAGACAAATTCGCCATCCGCGATCAACGTTAGTGCCATTCCTCTGATCGCGCCCGCGAACGCGGAGGCCGTAGCGGAATGCTTCATAACGGCGTTGCAGCTTGCGAAGCATATCGTCGCCGCAGATGACCCTAGTCGAACGGAGTTGGACCTATGGGTTCAAAAAATCACGCTTGGCAAAATCGACGCAGCGTTGGCGTCGGCAAAAGTTGTTTTTCCAAACGCGACATCATTTCAAGACGATCAGCCAGCGGCATAGCAAAAAACGAAGCCGCCGCCGGCAACGGCTTTCCAGAAACGCGGGTGTGATACGCAACCCGTGCACCAATGTCGCTGCATCAGATGAAGAAAAGGTTTAGGCCGTCATGTGCTTCGGTCTGAGAGGGCTAATCGCTTGCTCTCACGGTCGAACATCTCGGCAAGCGTGCGCTCTTTAGAGTTCGCCTCGCGTGGCTCGCCGCGCTCATCGCGATCAACAGCCTTGTGGCACCGACCGCATAGCGCAATCAGCAGCGACGTATCCTCGCCAGACAACACGCGCGGTCTGTAGCAACGGTGATGAACTTGCGTTGATTTCTTCGGGCAGCACGAGCATTTGTGACCCGCGTCCGCTTTAATCTTCTTGCTCATCCGTCGCCACGTATCCGAGTTGAGATAAGCGTTGTACCACATGGGATCAGGTGCGAACGGATGCCAGAACCTATCTGGAAATTTTCGCATTTGATCCGCTCTCCAAAAGACCGCCGCAAATTTTCTCTGCATCTCGCTCGGGAGCGATTTAGCAAACTTGACCTTTCGCAATTCAGCATCGATTTGCTTTTCCGTTGGCTCCGGATCAGGCGGAATTCGCGGCAGCATGCGTGCGATTTTGATGGCAGGCACAGGGTCAATCCTCGGGCGGCTGCGGTCGCCGCCGGACAGTAGGGCAGGGTGTTGTTTCGGGGCCATCAGACATCAGAGCGCGCCGCGCTGCTTCACGCAATCGCCCTAGATGTCGGGCCGCAACGAACCTTGCCCCTACAGCCTATCGTGGGCTGACCGGGTACGTTGTCGGCGCGACCGGGATGTGAGAAGCTACTTTAAGGAGAACGGCGGGGGTAGACGCGGCAATGTTCGGCTTTGGAAAGAAGACAATTCCGCCCGGCGAATTTGGCCTATGGGTCTTAAAATATGCCGACGAATTTGTCTCAACCGATGCCTTTCGCTCGCTCGCATCGTGCTTCCCTGATGGCTATGACGCCTCACGAGGATGGGTGCCCGTGTTCGAAAGCAACGGCATACCCATTCCGACAGTGAAGTTGTATCTTCGGCAATATACCCATTGCGTTCTCCAGTCGGTATTCAGAGAACATTCTCAATCTCAGCGTCGAGCGATGGTTCACGGCGCGATCTCGGGATTGCAAGAGACCCCTACCGGATACGACTTCGAAAAAACTTTCGGCAACCTAGAAACTGTCTTCGAAGGCAACTACGAATTCGATCCACGCGTTGGGTCGCTTAACGATGATGGAAGACTGAATTATCTTACCGTTCCGAACGCCCACATTTTGGTTTCCAAATATTTGATTGATAGGTTCGTTCTTCACAACATGAAGAACAGCAAAGCGCTCATCGACAATTTCGGGCTCTACAGCAGCACAGTGGCGTGTTCACTTGCTGCCGCGCATAGGGCGATCCTCTCCATAACTTCAAAGGTCAAGATCAGTCCCGAGCCTGCATCGTCGCCAAAAATTCGGCCTCAAGTGTCGCCATCGCGGCCACAGGCGCAAGCTCCCAAGGCTGACCCACCGCCGGCAACTCCTAGATGGACCCCGGTGGCGCAGGGGCAACCAAAGGCGGAGCCACCTGCACCGCCGCCGAAGAGCAAGCCGTACAGTGGCAAGGTGAGTGTCGATTGGAGTGCGTGGATGATCGTAGGAAACGATCTCGTGCGCCAATTCGATTTCCAGAACTTACCGTTCGCCGAAAAGCTGATGTTGCAAATTCGGGTTACGGTCAAGATGGGAAGTTTCGGCGTCGCGTACAGCCATCCGCACTTGATCATTCAACCGCCGATCTCGCGGGAGCGCGAGATAAAAAGGACCATCCTATGCGACCCGGAAGACGGAACGACAGAAGTCGGTCCCATGGAGGTGACTATTGCGCACGTCCCCGGCGACGCCAGCATGTTTTGGTTCTTTGAAGAGAATTCCAGAAAATTCCTGACAGTGCTATATGCGATGAAGCGGCTGCGCTTCATCCTGTTAGGACCGGACGGCGAGGAAATCCAATTTGCGTTGCCGCTGCACAACGATCCGACGTACCGCACGGAATTTCGCCGGATAAAGGATCAAGTGACAGCAGCGCACTGACCCCCAGCTACCGGGGTCTGCAGAGCCCGGACCCATATGGACGGAAGTTTCATGGACCCCGGATCAGCAGCGCACCACACAGCAGGCGCGGCACGTCGAGACGCGTGTGAACGCGCTGATGGTACTGCACCGCATCCGCGACACGAGGAATGTGTTCTCGCCGCAGTCCGGTGATTTGCCCGTCGGGCGGCTTGTTGACAGGCATGTCGAGCCCCCTATGCAAAAATATTTCGCTTCACCCGTCGGGCAAATCATCTCTACAAATTCGCGCCATCCCACCCCACAAGAGGGGCGTATCATGATCGTCACGGACGCGGGGTGGGATGCGGTGGACGCGGCAGCGTTTTGCGCGCGATGGGATCGCAGGGCGGATTCTCAGGAATCCGTGAGCGGTCAACAGCACGCGGACGAGAGATGTTGCAGCATACGGCGAAGTCGTGTGGTCCTGACGCCCCGACGCTGGCGTCAAGTTCGCGGAGGTTTTATCGGCCCTACCGGGCTTGGACAAAACCTTAATCCGCGAATGACGGTGGCAAAAGAGCCCGGTCACCGGGGAGAGCACGAAATAAGTCGTAAAACCATTGCGTGCGGGAACGTCGGGTGGTTCCGGTGTACTCGTTGTTACTCGTGTGCGTTCTACCAATACAAACTGCACACGAGGCCGCGGGTGCAACGGGCACCCGGCGTTCCCCACGCCCTCTTTGGGCGCGAAGGTAATAGCAACGCCTCGGGCGCTCCGCGTCGCGAGAACGAAGTGGTATGCGGGACTCTATCAACGTCATTGCGAGCCAACGGGGCGCGCATTCGCGCAACCCGTTGGCTCGCAATGACGAGGAAATTCGGTTCGTCCGACTTGAGCGCCACGTGGCGCGGCGCTACCCTTCCCCACATGGACGCCGAAGCCTCACCATCCCGTTCCGTCGCCACCCATCTGCGCGGCGCGCTGAACGTGTGTCGCGGCGCATGGGCTCATGCGGCGCGGCTGGCGCTGGACATCGCGCTGCCGACGCTGTGCGTGGCCCGCCGCGAGCCGGTTGCCGGCGAAGGCGTTTGTGCAGCCTGCTGGGCCAAGCTGTCGTTCATCGCGCAGCCTTATTGCCCGCGGCTCGGCATTCCCTTTGTTTACGATCCCGGTCCCGGCCTGTTGTCGATGGAAGCGATCGCCGATCCGCCGGCCTATGCGCGCGCCCGCGCCGCGGTGCGCTATGACGACGTGGCCCGCACGCTGGTGCATGCGCTGAAATACCAGGACCGCACCGATCTGGCGCCGGCGATGGGCCGCTGGATGGCGCGGGCCGGCCGTGAACTGCTCGGCGAGGCCGACGCACTGGTGCCGGTGCCGCTGCACTGGCGGCGCGGCTGGAGCCCCCGCTACAACCAGTCCGGCGCGCTGGCGCGGGTCATTGAGCGGCAAACCGGCGTGAAGGTGACATCGGAAGCGCTGCGGCGGGTGCGGCCGACCCAGCAGCAGATCGGCCTGTCGAGGTCGCAGCGCGCCAGCAACGTACAGGGCGCGTTCAAGGTCGAAGCCAGCCGGCAGTCCGAGATTCAGGGCCGTCGCGTCATCCTGATCGACGATGTCCTGACCTCGGGCGCGACCGTCGATGCCTGCGCGCGGGCGCTGTTGCGCGCCAAGGCGGCCTCCGTCGATGTGCTGGTGTTCGCCCGGGTTGTCGACACCCATAAAGCCCCCATATAATCCGGTAATATTCTAAAGCAGAGCGCAACATGACCGCTGCCATCGAAATCTACACCCGCCCGGGCTGCGGCTATTGCAGCGCCGCCAAATCGCTGCTGACGCGCAAAAAGGCCGCGTTCACCGAACACGATGTTGCCATCGATTCGACGCTTCGTCAGCGGATGTGGGATCGCGCCGGCGCGGGCTCGACTTTTCCGCAGATTTTCATCGGCGAGACCCATGTTGGCGGTTGTGACGAGCTTTATGCCCTCGACCGCGCGGGCAAGCTCGATTCGATGCTGGCGGGCGAAAAGGCCAATTCATGAGCGATGACCTCAGCTTTACCGCCGCGATGGTGCAGATGCGCACCGGGCTGTTGCCCGAGCCGAGCCTTGAACAGGGCACCAAGCTCATTCGGCAGGCCGCCGCAGAGGGCGCGGACTATGTGCTCACGCCTGAGGTGAGCAACATGATGCAGCTGAACCGCACCGCGCTGTTCGAGCATCTTGCCGCCGAAGAAGACGATCTTTCGCTGAAAGCCTATCGCGCGCTTGCGGCGGAACTGAAAATCCATCTCCATGTCGGCTCGCTGGCGCTGCGTGCTTCGCCCGAGAGGGCGGTCAACCGCTCGTTCCTGATCGGGCCGGATGGCCTCGTGATCGCCAGCTACGACAAGATCCACATGTTCGACATCGATCTGCCTGATGGCGAGAGCTATCGCGAGTCCGCCAATTACCAGCCCGGCGAAACCGCCGTGATATCCGACCTGCCCTGGGGCCGGATCGGGCTCACGATCTGCTACGACGTGCGCTTTCCGGCGCTGTATCGCGCGCTCGCCGAAAGCGGCGCGGCGTTCCTCACGGTGCCGTCCGCCTTCACCCGCAAGACCGGCGAGGCGCATTGGCACACGCTGCTGCGCGCCCGCGCCATCGAGAATGGCTGCTTCGTGTTCGCTGCGGCGCAAGGTGGCATGCACGAGAACAAGCGCGAGACGTATGGCCACTCGCTGATCGTCGCTCCCTGGGGCGAGGTGCTCGCCGAAGGCGGCGTCGAGCCCGGCGTTTTCATGGCGAAGATCGATCCGGCCAAGGTCGAGACCGCGCGCAAAACCGTGCCGTCGCTGCAGCACGGCCGGCGCTTCAGCGTCGCCGATCCCAAAGCCGGTCCCGAGCATCTGCATCTGGTGCGGGGCTCGGCATGATCCTATACGCCCTGCGTTGCGAGCGCGGCCATGCGTTCGAGAGCTGGTTTCAGAGCTCTTCGGCCTACGAAACCCAGGAAAAGCGCAAGCTGGTGAACTGTCCCGTCTGCGGTTCCGCCAAGGTCGAGCGGGCAATCATGGCCCCGCAGATCGTGAGCAAGAAGGGGCGGGATAGCGCGGTACCGGCGCCTGCCGCGCCCACGCCCACGGATATCACCACACCAACGTCGACGCCCCTGCTGATGGCGCAGGAACGCGAGCTGCGCGCCAAGCTCCGGGAACTGCGCGATCATATCGTGAAGAATGCGGACAATGTCGGCGAGCGCTTTCCCAACGAAGCGCGAAAAATGCACTACGGCGATATCGAGCACCGTCCGATCTACGGCGAAGCGTCCCCGGACGAAGCGCGCGCCCTGATCGAAGAAGGCGTCGAGGTCTCGCCGCTGCCGGTGCTGCCGGACGACAGGAATTAATTACACCGAAACCAGCAGCGCGACGCCGATCACGATCAGCGCGATGCCACCGAGTTCGCGACCCGACAGTGGCTGCTTGAACGAATAATACGCCACCGCTTGCGCGAACAGCACCTCCACCAGCGCCAGCGTGCGCACATTGGCGGCCGCCGTGAGCGCAAACGCCAGAAACCAGAACTGCGAGGCGAACGCCCCCATGAAGCCGGCGAACAACGAGGGCTTCCACAAGCGCAGGATTTTCGTGAGCACGTCGGGCGCGCGCACCAGGAGATAGATCGACAGCGCCAGCGTCTGCACGAACAGTCCGAACACCAGGGTGTAGGACGCCGCCGTCACGAACGACACCCCGGGCACCACGATCACCGCGCCGCGAAAGCCGACCGCCGACAGCGCGAATGCCGCGGCGGCGGCGAGGCCCAGCAGCGTCGGCTTCAGATCCGCAAATCCCTTTTCCGCACCCGGCCGCAGCGCAGCAATGACGACGCCGGCGGTCGCGATCAGGATCGCGATCACCTTCGATAGGGTCAGGTGATCGCCGAGAAAGACAAAACCGAAGATCGCGGTCTGGATCGCCTCGGTCTTCAGATAGGCCGTCGTCACCACGAACGAACGGTGGTTCATGGCGAGCAGCATCATGCCGGTGCCGACGATCTGGCTGAGCGCGCCGAGCAGCAGCCACGGCCAGAATGCCGGCGTCGGCCACGGCACGGCGTCGCCGGTCGCCGCGATCACGACGGCAAAGAAGATCAGCGAGAACGGAAAGCCGAACAGGAAGCGGATATTGGTCGCGCCCCAGGTGCCGAGCGGCGCCGTCAACTGCCGCTGCATCGCGTTGCGCGCGACCTGGCCCAGCGCCGCGACGATGGTGAAGGGAATCCAGAGCGTGGCGATGCCGAGCATGTGGGATCGAGGGTTAGCGGGGCTGAAATTGCGGCCACCGTGCCGATGCGGCTGTGCGCGGTCAACCGTCAGAATTGCATGCGGCACCAACCACAGCATCGTCCCTGCGAACGTGTTCGCAGGGACGACAAAAACTTGGCCTACCGACCTCAAATTCCAGTTCAAACCCCCTCCGCCACCACCATGTAGTTCACGTCCATGTCGGAGGAGATGCTCCAGCGGTCGGCGAACGGGCTGTAGACCACGCCGGCCTGCTCGGTGATGGCGAGCTTGTTGTTCTCAAGATGATGCGCGAGTTCATCGGGGGTGACGAACCTGTCCCATTGATGGGTGCCGCGCGGCAGCCAGCGCAAGACATATTCCGCGCCGACGATGGCCAGCGCAAAGCTCTTCCAGTTGCGATTCAACGTCGAGATCACCATCAGCCCGCCGGGCTTGAGCATCGCCGCGCAGCGATTGAGGAACACCCCGACGTCGGTGACGTGCTCGATCACTTCCATCGCCAGCACGATATCGAAGCGCTCGCGCACGTCCATCTGCTCGACGGTGGTGCAGCGATAATCGATCGACAGCTGCGCCTTGTCGGCGTGCAGCTTCGCCGCCGCGATATTGGTGGCGGACGGATCGACCCCGATCACCTGCGCGCCGAGACGGGTGAACGGCTCGCACAACAGGCCGGCGCCGCAGCCGATGTCGAGGATACGCAGGCCGGAAAGGCAGTTCAGGCTTTTGACGTTGCGCTCGAACTTGCGGCAGGCGGCGTCGCGGATATAGGTCAGCCGCAGTGGATTGATCTTGTGCAGCGGCGCCATTTTGCCGTTGGGATCCCACCATTCGTCCGACAGTTTCGAGAACTTCGCGATTTCGGCCGGATCGACCGTGGACGCCGGGGCGCCGGACAAACCTCCAGGAGAATTTTGTTGCATGGCCATGGGTTGCGCGCCGCTCCTATCGCGCGGTGATGTGATTGCGGAAGTCGAGCGGCGAAGCGATCGTCGCGATCGTCTCGGCCCCCTCGCCGACGCCTCGCACCGTGACGTTGCCGTAGTTCAAGATGCGGCCGAGAATGCTCTGGTCGACATCGACGCTCTCGACCTTGTCGAGGCTCATTTCGAACGTGCGCCGCTTGATGAACCCGGACTTGTGGACCACGCGCAAATTGGTGACGTCGGTCTCGGTGGTCCAGCGATGGAACCAGGCCTTGAAGGTCCAGTACAGCGCCGCGACCGCCACCACGGCCGAAGCCGACAGGTAAAGCAGGACGATGCCTTCGGTGACGGTTGCGCGCGACAGAAAAAAGAGCACGACGGCCAGGATCCAGGCCGCGATTGCCGGCCAATAAAAGATCCAGTGCGCATTGGTCGAATACAGCACCTTTTCACCGGGCTGCAGGATATCATCGATATAACGCCCCATACACTTGCCTCAATTACCCCAACACCACACGGTACGCGGCTTTCGGGGATCGCCGGAACCCGGTTGCTTGCCCCTGACCGCGCCGCTATGTATACGCGCCTTTTGGCCGGCGCGCTTCGGTTTCCGTGCGGGTCACGTTACTTATCCTCTTGAGGGAATGCACCAGTCGTCATGGGCCGCCTCGTGATGAAATTCGGCGGCACATCTGTCGCCAATATCGACCGCATCCGCAATGTGGCGCGGCATGTGAAGCGCGAGGTCGATGCCGGCCACGACGTTGCGGTGGTGGTGTCGGCGATGGCCGGCAAGACCAACGAACTGGTCGAATGGTGCCGCGACGCCTCGCCGATGCATGACGCGCGTGAATATGACGCCGTTGTGGCGTCCGGCGAACAGGTCACCGCAGGGCTGCTGGCGGTTGCGCTGCAGGCGATCGGCATTCAGGCGCGCTCCTGGCAAGGCTGGCAGATTCCGATCAGAACCAGCGACGCCCACGCGTCGGCGCGGATTCTCGAGATCGACGGTTCCGAACTGATCAATCGCTTCAAGGACCGCAAGGAGGTCGCCGTCATCGCCGGCTTCCAGGGCATCAACCCGCAGACCGGACGGATAACCACGCTCGGGCGCGGCGGTTCCGACACCTCGGCGGTGGCGATCGCCGCCGCCATCCATGCCGACCGCTGCGATATCTACACCGACGTCGACGGCGTCTATACCACCGATCCGCGGGTGGTTCCGAAGGCGCGCCGGCTCGACAAGATCGCGTTCGAGGACATGCTGGAACTGGCGTCGCAGGGCGCCAAGGTGTTGCAGGTCCGTTCGGTGGAACTGGGCATGGTGCACAACATGCCAGTGTTCGTTCGATCCAGTTTCGACAAGCCTGACGATATCGACCCGCACGCGACGCCGCCGGGCACGCTGATCTGCAGCGAGGAGGAAATCATGGAAAGCCACGTCGTCACCGGCATCGCCTTCTCCAAGGACGAAGCCCAGATTTCGGTCCGCCAGATCCAGGACAAGCCGGGCGTCGCCGCCTCGATTTTCGGCCCGCTCGCCGCGGCCAACATCAATGTCGACATGATCGTGCAGAACGTCTCGGAGGACGGCGCCACCACCGACCTCACGTTCACCGTTCCGGCCTCCGATTATACCCGCGCCCGTGACACCATCACCTCGGCCAAGAGCCGCATCGGCTATGCCCGTCTCGACAGCGCCACCGATGTCGCCAAAGTCTCGGTGATCGGCAGCGGCATGCGCAGCCATGCCGGCGTCGCCGCGCAGGCGTTCGCGGCCCTTGCCGCGCGCAATATCAATATCCGGGCCATCACCACGTCCGAGATCAAGTTTTCGGTGCTGATCGACGCCGCCTATACCGAGCTTGCGGTCCGCACCCTGCATACGCTCTATGGGCTAGATCACACCTAGAATAATTTTTCCTTAGCGTGCGCAGCATGGACTGACAAAGACGTTATGGCCTCTGGCAGGCGTTTTGCTTGGCAAAACTGGCCTCGATTCGCTATACGGCCTGATGAGATGGCTGCCGCAAACTGTGCGAGAGTTTTAGCCACGCTGATTCGGCCGGTTTGGAAGTTTGCGGCGGCGCCGAATGACTAAAATTGTTGCTTTTCTTGAACTTACCGCTAGCTGCCGGCAACCCCGGGTGCTGGCTTCGCGGGGGAGGATACCAGCACATGCGGAGCGCGTCGGGAGGCCCCCGCGTCTTGCTGAGACGGCTCCGCGAAACCATGGCGGAGCAGGTCTCGGCCCAGGAGCGATTGGACAAGATCGTGGTGCTGATCGCGGCCAACATGGTGGCCGAGGTCTGCTCGACCTATGTGCTGCGTGTCGATAACACCCTGGAACTCTATGCCACCGAAGGCCTCAACCGGGACGCGGTTCACCGCACCGTTCTGAGCGCGCATGAGGGTCTGGTCGGCCTGGTGGCAAGCGAGGCGACCCCGCTCAATCTCAGCGACGCGCAAAACCACCCGGCGTTCTCGTTCCGCCCGGAGACTGGCGAGGAAATCTATCATTCATTCCTCGGCGTTCCGATCCTGCGCGCCGGCAACACGCTCGGCGTGCTGGTGGTGCAGAACCGCGCCAAGCGCACCTATGTCGAGGAAGAGGTCGAGGCACTGCAGACCACCGCGATGGTGCTGGCAGAGATGATCGCCTCGGGCGAATTGTCGGCGCTGGCGCAGCCCGGCGCCGAGCCGGCCGCCCGGCATTCAGTGCACAAGACCGGCGCGATCCTGTCCGACGGTATCGCGCTCGGCCATGTGGTGCTGCACGAGCCGCGCGTCATCATCACCAATTACATTGCCGACGACCTGCCGAAGGAAATCAAGCGGCTCGACGCGGCGCTGACGAAATTGCGCGCCGACCTCGACCGTATGCTGGAGCGCGGCGACGTCGCCGAGGGCGGCGAGCACCGCGATGTGCTGGAAGCCTACCGGATGTTCGCCAACGACCACGGCTGGTCGCACCGGCTGCACGAAGCCGTCGCCACGGGCCTCACCGCCGAGGCCGCGGTCGAGCGCGTGCAATCCGATACGCGCGCCCGCATGCTGCGCTCCACCGATCCTTATCTGCGCGACCGCCTGCACGATCTCGAAGACCTCGGCCATCGGCTGATGCGGCAGCTGGTGGGCCAGGATCACGCGCCTTCGCGGGAGCAGTTGCCCGACAACGCCATCCTGATCGCGCGCGCGATGGGGCCGGCGGCCCTGCTCGACTACGACAGAAAGAGATTGCGCGGGCTGGTGCTGGAAGAAGGCACCGCCAATTCCCACGTCTCGATCGTGGCGCGCGCGCTCGGAATCCCAGCGGTCGGCGAAGTGCCGAACGCGCCGGGCATTGCCGATCCCGGCGATGCCATCATCGTCGACGGCACCTCGGGCTCGATCTATGTCCGCCCCTCGGCGGAAATCGAATCAGCCTATGCGGAACGGGTGCGGTTTCGCGCCAGGCGGCAGGCGCAATATTCGGCGCTGCGCGACAAGCCCTGCGTCACCAAGGACGGCCAACACATCGAATTGCTGATCAACGCCGGGCTGATCATCGATCTGCCGCATATCGACGACAGCGGCAGCGCCGGCATCGGCCTGTTCCGCACCGAACTGCAATTCATGGTGGGCCAGAGCCTGCCGCGCACCAGCGACCAGCTCGCGCTCTACCGCGCGGTGCTGGATGCCGCGGGCCCGAAACCCGTGACGTTCCGGACCCTGGACATTGGCGGCGACAAGGCACTGCCTTATATGGAAACCGTGATCGAGGAAAATCCCGCGCTCGGCTGGCGCGCGATCCGGCTCGGCCTCGACCGGCCTGGGCTATTGCGCGGCCAGGTCCGCGCCTTGCTGCGGGCCGGCGGCGGCCGCGCGTTGCGCATCATGTTCCCGATGATTTCGGAGGTCGCCGAATTCGATGCCGGCAAAAGCATCGTCGAGCGCGAACTGACCTATCTGCGTCAGCATGGCCATGCGCTGCCGGAACGCATCGACGTCGGCACCATGGTCGAAGTGCCGGCGCTGCTCTATCAGCTCGACGAACTCCTGAAGAAAGTCGATTTCATCTCGGTCGGATCCAACGACCTGTTTCAGTTCCTGTTCGCGGTCGATCGCGGCAATGCCAAGGTTTCGGAGCGCTTCGACACCATGTCGGCCCCGATCCTGCGGGCGTTGCGCGAGATCGTGCGGAAGGCGAATGCCGCGAAGAAATCAGCCTCGCTGTGCGGCGAGATGGCCGCAAAGCCGCTCGGTGCGCTGGCGCTGATCGCATTGGGCTACCGCTCGCTGTCGATGTCCGCCACCGGGCATGGTCCGGTCAAGGCGATGATCCTCGATCTCGACGCCAAGAAGGCCGAGGCGATGATGGCGCCGCTGCTCGATGCGCCGTCCGGCAGCGTGTCGATCCGGGAAAAGCTGACGGAGTTCGCCGAGGCTGAGGGGCTGTCGTTGTAGCGGCGTTCTGCCCGCACAACGCCCTCTGCGCATCCCGCTTTCCGAGATATACTGATGTCCATGCTCCCCGAAGCCAAACTTGATATCCTGCTGGCGCACCATGCCTCGCTCGAGGCGCAGTTGCTCGGCCAGGTGAATTCCGAGAACTACGTGCGGATCACGCGCGAGCTCGCCGAGCTCAATCCGCTGATCGACTCAGTGAAAGCCTATCGCGCCGCCAATACCGAGCTTGCCGGCATCGATGCGTTGATCGCCGATCCCGCAACCGAACCCGAGATGCGCGGCATGGCGGAAGCCGAGCGCGAAACGCTTGCCGCGCGCAGCGTCGAGCTCGCCCAGCAGATCCGCGTGGCGCTGTTGCCCAAGGACGCCATGGACGATCGCAACGTCGTCCTGGAAATCCGCGCCGGCACCGGCGGCGACGAGGCCGCCTTGTTCGCCGGCGACCTGTTCCGGATGTATGAGCGTTTTGCAAGCTTGCAGGGCTGGAAGGTCGAGGTGATCTCCGCCAGCGAAGGCACCATGGGCGGCTTCAAGGAAATCATCGCCGAGGTGCGTGGCCGCGGCGCATTTGCAAAGCTGAAATTCGAATCCGGCGTGCACCGGGTGCAGCGCGTGCCCGACACCGAGACGCAAGGGCGCATTCACACCTCGGCGGCGACGGTTGCCGTGCTGCCGGAAGTCGAGGAAGTCGATGTCGACATCAAGAGCGACGATTTGCGGATCGAGACCATGCGCTCGCAAGGCGCCGGCGGCCAGCATGTCAACAAGACCGAATCCGCGATCCGCATCACCCATATTCCGACCGGCATCGTCGTCAGCATGCAGGACAGCCGATCCCAGCACAAGAACCGCGCGTCGGCGATGAACATCCTGCGCTCGCGAATCTACGACGCCGAGCGCCAGCGCATCGATGCCGCGCGCTCGGCGGACCGCCGCGAGAAGGTCGGCTCCGGCGATCGCTCCGAGCGCATTCGTACCTATAATTTTCCGCAAGGCCGCGTCACCGATCATCGCATCAACCTCACGCTCTACAAGCTTCCGCAGGTGATCGCGGGCGAAAGCTTAAGCGAACTGGTCGACGCGCTGACGACCGAGCATCAGGCAGCACAACTCGCCGCCCAGGGCGCCGCGGCGTGACCGATTGCTGCGCTGGACAAACTGTCGGGACCGCGCGGCGCAGGCTGGCGGCGCGGTTCAAATCTGGAGCCATCGATTCGCCCGAACTCGACGCGCGGATTCTGGTCGGGGCGGCGCTCGGTCTCGATTTGACCGGCATGATCGCGGCCGCGACGCGGGCTTTCACCGCCGCTGAGGCCGCGCGGCTCGAGGATTTTGCAGGCCGCCGCCTCAAGGGCGAGCCGGTCGCGCGCATTCTCGGCTCCAGGGAATTCTGGGGACTGCCATTGCAACTCTCGGCCGCGACGCTGGTGCCGAGGCCCGATACCGAAACGGTGGTCGCATTGGCGTTGCAAATGCTGCGCGCCGGCCCTGGTGCCGATCGCCCACGCATCGCCGACCTCGGCACCGGCTCAGGTGCGATTTTACTGGCGCTGCTGTCCGAACTGCCTGATGCGGTGGGGGTCGGCACCGACATCAGCGCGGCGGCGTTACGAACCGCAAGCGCCAATGCCCGCAATCTGGGATTAGGCCGTCGCGCGGCGTTCGTCGCCTGCGACTATGCCTCCGCGCTGTCGGGGGCGTTCGATCTGATCGTATCGAATCCGCCCTATATCCGCTCCGCCGAGATCAATGATCTAGCAAGCGAGGTCCGCGATCACGACCCGCTCGGCGCGCTCGACGGCGGCAGCGACGGACTTGACGCCTACCGCGCACTAGTTCCGCAGGCGGTGCGGCTGCTGGCGTCTGGCGGCGGCCTCGCTTTGGAGGTCGGACATGATCAAGGCGCCGATGTGAAGCAGCTGATGGCGGCGGCAGGGTTAACGCTTTGCGGGCCTCCCCGAACCGACCTGGCCGGCATCCCACGGGCTGTCGCGGGCCGGAAATTGCCCTCATAAAGCCCGATTGGGACACAAAAAATCACTTGGAATATTCCCCGGGAGCGACTACGTTCCGCCTACAACATCGGTCCAGGGTTGCTGGCCCCGTAGATGCTACGGGTGAAGGCCAGAGTTCTCAAAGCGAGAAGCCCGCCCCGAGTGAAAGGTTCCAGAACGCAGGTCGACTTGAGCGCGATGGCTTTTGAAAGCTGCGCCGCTTCCGACCGCAAAGTGAACGAAAGCCTGATATTGCGCTTGAAAACTCACGCAAGAAACCTTTGCTTGTTTTGGCAGGCTGAATGATTTGGTGCCACCAGCGGCGTGTGCGCTGGACTGCTGGGGAAACGCGTCTTTGCTGACCGCGACATACGGCAAAATCTGTGTGGACTTGAGCTGCGCTGCGATTCGGTGCGCGTAACGCATGCCGGATCGGGCGGAGCGACCTGACGAAGCGACTATGACAACGGCACTCCAAGATTCGTAACTTTAAGATTCGTAACTTTTCGTGACTTCAAGGCTAACAACTTCAGGGCTGGAATAAAGGCGAGACATGAGAAACGGTCAGAACAATAACAAGCGGATGCGCAACCGGAATAACAACAACAATAACAACAATAATAACAACAATAACCGGCGCGGCCAGAACCCGATGACGCGGGTGTTCGAATCGAACGGACCCGACATCAAGATCCGCGGCACCGCATCCCACGTCGCCGAGAAGTACGTGCAGCTGGCGCGCGACGCGCGCTCTTCCGGCGATCCGGTGGCCGCCGAGAATTACTACCAGCATGCCGAGCATTATTTCCGCTTGATTGCCGCTGCCCAGGAACAGTTCCGTCAGAATCAGCCGCAACCGCGCACCGAGAACGAAATGCCTTCGGAGGACGGCGACGACGAGAGCGAAAGCTTTTCGAATTTCGGGCAGGAGCCCGGCTTCGTTCCGGCGCAGCCGCAGCCGTTCGTACCGCGCGACAACAATCCGCGCGAGGCCCAACCCTACCAGCCGCGCGAGCAGCATCCGCCGCGCGAGCATCGCCCGCAGCCTCAGTTTCAACCGCCGCAGCCCCAGCCACAGCCGGTGATTCCCGACAGCGTCAGCGTCGATCGCCTGCCGTCGTTCATCACCGGACCGCAGCCGCAGATCAACGGCGGGCCTGGCGGTTTCGAGGCCAATGGCGGCGAACGTTTCCCGCGGCGGCGGCGCCGGCCGCATGGCCCGCGCCCCGAAGGCATGCCCGCGCCGGTGACCCCGAGTGACGATTTCAATCCAGGGAATGAGTAAGACAACCCTCAGCGTCGTCGTCCCGGCGAAGCGCCGGGACGACGTACAGATTGGTTAGACATCATCCCGCTGCAGGGACGACGGCACCAGCACCGGCTGCAGCGCCGGAATGAGGCGCGGGCGTTCGCGGAGCGCCGGGATCGCCCGGTAGACCTGCTTGGTGGCTTCCACGATATGAACGCCGGCGAACGGCAGCGATAGCGCGGCACCGATGCGCTCCCATGCCATCGCGGAGCGCAGGAACCAGCCGCCCCCGACCGGCGGCATGAACAGCGCCTCGCCCCACGCCGTCGGCGTGAACCAGGTCTGCCGCAGCAATTGCGTGATCTGCGAGCGCGAATAGGGCCGGCCGTGGCCGAACGGCGTGGTGTCGGTGCGCGTCCACACCCCGCGCCGGTTCGGAAT
>WNFO01001497.1_pt1 | contig 18464 bp, 13 predicted proteins | sample 5400251 | NCBI WGS metagenome assembly WNFO01 (sample SAMN13153354, study PRJNA577476) | soil metagenome | isolation source: 100 cm saprolite under Madrone tree | place: USA:California | collected 2016-06-14
CACCTGCGCGTGTCGCGCATGATGGTGCATCGGGTTTGGCAGCGTTTCGATATTCAGCCCCACCGGGTCGAGAAATTCAAATTGTCCAACGATCCGCAATTTGAGGAAAAGGTGCGCGATATTGCCGGTCTGTACCTGGACCCTCCAGAACGCGCTCTAGTCCTGTGTGTCGACGAAAAAAGCCAGATACAAGCGCTGGACCGCACCGCTCCGATCCTGCCGCTGCGTCCCGGACTGCCGGAACGTCAGACCCACGATTACAAACGCTACGGAACGACCACCCTATTTGCTGCCTTCAATATCCTGAACGGCAAAGTCATCGGCAGTTGCTTGCCGCGTCATCGCGGCAAAGAGTTCGCAAAGTTTCTCAACCAAGTTGAGAAGCAAGTCCCTCCCGACCTGGACGTGCACATCATTTTGGACAATTACAGCACGCACAAGAGCGCCACCGTAAAACGGTGGCTCAACTCCCGAAAGCGCCGCCACTTCCATTTCCACTTCACCCCCACCAGCAGTTCTTGGCTCAATCAGGTGGAACGCTTCTTCGCCTTAATCACGGAACGCATGATCCGCCGTGGCACCTTCCGCAGCGTTGAAGAACTCGAACGCGCTATCTATGCGTGGCTGGCCAATTGGAATAACAAGCCCCAGCCTTTCGTTTGGAAGGCCACGGCGGATGTTATCCTCGACAAGGTGCGCCGTTGCAAAGAATTAACTGGGACACCACACTAGGCGTCTCAGTCACCCTTCTGAAAATCCTGCGAGGGCCAGGCCCTCCGAAACAAATCAGAAGACATACAAACTGCTATGGCGCCGACGATGGCGCTGGGGGCTGAATCTAGTTAGAATAAACGTATGCAAAATTGGCGCGAGCGAGTCAGCGTAAACCCGGCCGTCTGCCACGGCCGAGCGTGCATCCGCGGAACACGTGTCTTAGTGTCCGTCGTAGTGGATAACGTTGCGGCAGGTGTACCGCGCGAAGAGATATTGCGGAGCTACCCGGCGCTGACAGACCCGGATGTCGATGCTGCATTGGCGTACGCGGCTGAGTTGACCCGCGAGGGCACTGTGGATTTGCCGCTGGAAATCAAAGCTTGAAGTTTAAAATCGACGAAAACCTTCCAACAGAATACGCGCCGATCCTTCGCGAGGCAGGCTTCGAAGCAGATACGGTCTCCGACGAGAAACTTTCTGGTGCTGGCGATTCAGTGCTCTCCGAGCGTTGCCGCGCGGAAGATCGTGTGTTGATGACGCTGGACCTGGACTTCGCGAATGTCCAAGCATACCCTCCAAAATCCCATCCGGGAATCGTGGTCTTTCGCTCTAAGTCCCAGGACAAGCCAACGCTTGTTGCTCTTTTGAAGCGCCTGCTCCCCGCGTTACTGCAATTCTCGCCAAAGCATCAGCTTTGGATTGTCGAGCCGGACCGCATCCGATATCGCGAAGAATAATGCTCTGGGAGCACGGACCTCAATACTGATAAGGGCGAGGTCGGTGGTTCAAGTCCACCCAGGCCCACCATTCCTACTCACCATCCATAGTTCCAGTAGATTCGCATCGCTTCGTTTGGTTTCGTGAACCTGAACTAGCCCGGAAATCTCACGAGGAATGAGAACAAATCTTTAAATAGAAGTAGAAAAAGGCCGCTTTCTCGGGCATAACTGCGGTGTCTAGACGTAGTTAAAGTCCCAGGAAAAGAGGCCTTTTCAATGACAGAGTGTAGCGAGACTCTCTTCCCTTTTGAAGCGCATTTTTCACGGCAAGTGGTAGCGCAGTTCGCCGGGGATTGGTTAACCACCGAGGGTGGTTCACTGCTGCTGCGCCAGGCCGATCGCAAGATCGGCTTGCTTCGGCGGGTAGCGGGTTGCTTCGCCGACTACCGGCAGCCGGCGCGGATCGAACACCGCTTGGAAGAGATGTTGGCGCAGCGCATTTATGGGTTGGCGCTGGGCTATGAAGACCTGAACGATCACGAACAACTGCGGCAGGATCCGCTCTTGGGTGTGTTGGCTGGGAAGAGAGATCTGGGGGAACCGCTGGCCGGCAAGAGCACGCTGAACCGGTTGGAACTGACACCCGCTGGTTCCCCGGCCGCGGAACGCTACAACAAAATCAGCTATTCCGGCGAAGCGCTCGACGAACTGCTGGTGGATGTCTTTCTGGAAGCGCACCCGCGCGCGCCGCGCGAGATCGTATTGGACTTGGACGCCACCGACACGCCGCTGCACGGACGGCAGGAAGCGCGTTTTTTTCATGGCTACTACGGGCACTACTGTTACCTGCCACTGTATGTGTTCTGCGGAGATTATTTGTTGTGTGCGCGGTTGCGGCCCTCGAACATCGACGCGAGCGCAGGAAGTCTCGAAGAAGTGCAGCGCATCGTGCGGCAGATTCACGCGCGGTGGCCGAAGACCAGCATCATCCTGCGGGCGGACTCGGGCTTTTGCCGCGAGGAGTTGCTGGGGTGGTGCGAAAACAACGATGTGGACTATGTGTTCGGCTTTGCGCGCAACAAGCGTTTGCGGAGGATCATCGGCCGCGCGATGCAGCAAGCCAAGCAAGAGCACCGGCGCACGGGAAAACCGGCGCGGGTGTTCTGCGAGTTCGCTTATCGCACCAAGAAAAGCTGGTCGCGGGCACGGCGCGTGATCGCCAAAGCCGAACAGACCGAAGGTAAGGAAAATCCTCGTTACCTGGTCACTTCGCTCGGCGTGCAGGATTGGCCCGCGCAGAAACGCTATGAACAGCTCTACTGTGCCACAGGCGAGATGGAGAATCGCATCAAGGAGCAATTGAGCCTGTTCGCAGACCGGATGAGCACGGAGACCCTGCGAGCCAATCAGTTGCGCCTGTACTTCTCCTCGTTGGCCTATGTGCTTGTCGAGGCCTTGCGACGGCTGGGTTTGGCAGGCACGGAGTGGGCGGAAGCCCAAGTCGATACCATTCGGCTGAAGCTGGTAAAAATCGCTGCGCAAGTGCGCATCACCGCGCGCCGCATCTGGGTCCGTTACAGTTGCGCCTATCCTTGGCAGAATATTTTCACCGCGGCCTGGACGGCACTGCGCTGCTGAAAAAGAAGAAAACAAATCCTTGTCCCGCAATCCCAGAACCAGTCGAAGTCTGTCTGAAAAACGTTTTCAACGGGAAACGGGACGACTGGTAGCCCCCCCAATAGACTCAAAACCATTCATCAGAGAAAACTGATCAACATAAAACCTGAATCGCTTACCCAGCCTGCCCCTCGTGAGAAAAGGCGGCTAGGGCGTCGAAGGTTTCTGTGCTGCCGGTGGCGGTGGGGGCGGAATTGCGAATTTGGAGTCGTCCACAGGAACGTTTTGCTGAAGCTGCTCGACCTGAATGGTGAATCGGTTGCCGGGACGCGCAAGCGTCCACCGGAATGGCGCCTTCACGCCATTCGCATCGCGATAATCCGCATAGTCGATCTGCGTTGGGTTACGGCCGAGAGGAGTTTCGGCGTACCGCACAAGACGCAGCAGTAGGCCCGATTCCATGTCCAGGTATAAGCGGAGCGGCGGTTGCCCCTCGGTGTGCCCGGCAACCAAGTAAGTGTCATGACCATCGATTTTTTCACCGGCGTCGACGCGGAATTTTTCATAAAGCGTCTTCAGGTGCGCCGGCAAGTAAAGATCGGCATCGATGCGTGCGGCGGCGTTTTCTGCCGCCGACATCATATGCACACGCCCGGGAACACTGAGCCACCCCTGTTTCCCATCAAAACCGGTGAAGCTGTCTCCGCCCTGGAGATGCATGACCGAAAGCCGCTTGTCCGGAGCCTTCGAATAAACATCGACGGGAAAATGCTGGCCGCCGAACGCGGTAATCGTTCCCTTCTGCACGCGGCTCGTGATTTTCTGGAGCGCATCGGCCCCGCCGATGGCGGCGAGATATTTGTCGAGAAGCTGCTCCGCACTCGGCAACGTGGCTTTTGCCTCGCCGGGCTTTTTTTCTTCTTCGGGTGCCGGCTTGGCTTCTTCGTCCGTGATGACGGGTGTGGCCACGGGATTTTTCGAGCCGCGGTGGCAGGAATAGCAGGTAACTTCTCGGTGGCCCTCGAAGTTGTCATTATTGATCGCCATCATCATGTTGATCATCTTGCGCGCCGTAACTTTGGGCTTTTTGTCGTCCTTTTCGTTCGCATGCGCGACGTGGCAGTACTCGCACTCGACGCCAAGAGAAGCAGCAATGAACTGCATCGAGGGGATGACCTGATCGGCCGGGATTCCCTTAAGAGCTTGAATATTCTTGAACTCTTCTTCCGCGAGTTTGGGCCCCGCCGGAACCGCCGGCGCATTCGGTGCTGTGGACTGTGCCCCAGCCCCCGCAATCGCCAGCAAGAGACCCAGCGATGTTCCGCAGACGGCAAACCAGAGTTTCTGACGATTCCCACGCATCGAATTAATCCTCGCAGGTGATGTAACGAAAGTGCGCGGCACGGTTACAAGAAACGACTGAATCCTTTGGAATGGAACGTAAGATCAAGCGGTCATTTCGCCGCTCTTGGCGAGCCCCGTAATGCGGTCAGCGGCGCGAAAGGCCAGCGCCTCAATGGTCATGGTGGGCTGGCCGCGGCCGGAAGTCACCAGGCTGCTGCCATCGCAAAGAAAAAGATTCTTGACGTCATGGGTCCGGTGGTCCGAATTGATCACCGACGTCTTCGGATCGTTTCCCATGCGGCAGGTGCCGAGAAGATGCACGGCGAACTGCTGCTCCCTTGCCGGGAAACCCCACTTTTTCTGCGCACCGGCGGCGTCAAAAATTTCATGAGCGCGTGCGAACATCCAATTCCCAAGCTTCAAATCATCAGGATGATCCGTGTACGTCAGGCGGAGCGCGGGCAGGCCCCAGGCGTCCTTCAGATCGGGATCGAGCGAGAAGCTGTTGTTTTCGAGAGGCAGGGACGTGCCATGGCAGAAGATCTCCATAGTGCGGTTGAAATCCTGCGCGAGAGCGGCCTTGAAGTCCTTGCCCCAGCGCGGCGTTTCAGGCGGTAGACCGCCGAGAGCAAAACTGATGGGCGTGAAATCGAAGCGCGCATCAAGCCCGCCCCCGCCATAGAATCCAACTTTCTGTGGATCGAGTTCGTAGAAATCGTGCAGCACGCGGCTGACGGCGAATCCCTTGTAATCGTTCAGCGGATGCTCGAACTGACCGGTCACCACGCCACCGCTGTTGAGCATCAGATATTTTCCGACGATGCCGCTGGAATTCGCGAGCCCGTTGGGAAATTGTTTGTTGGCAGACAGCAATAGCAATCGCGGGGTTTCGGCCCCGTTCGCGCAAACCACGACAGCTTTGGCTTTCTGCAAGTGCGTGTTGCGCTTTTCATCGAAATAGACGGCGCCGACGGCGCGGCCATTGGCATCCGTTTCGATGCGATGCACGTAGGAGTTGGGCCGAATTTCGCAGCGGCCGGTGCGCTCCGCCATTCGAATGGCGGTGGCCAGCGAACTCGATTTCGCGCCAACTTCGCAACCGAAGGCAAGACAGAAGCCGCAATTGACGCAAGCGCTTCGTCCCGGGCGCGGTTCAGAAAGGATCGCCATCGGTGCGGGGTACGGATGCCAGCCCAGCTTCCGCGCGGCACGCTCGAAAATCACGCCGGAAGATTTCACCGGCAGCGGTGGCATCGGATAGGGCCTCGACCGCGGCGGATCGAACGGGCTGGCTCCCGCCAGGCCGGAAACGCCAATCTCCCATTCTACTTTGGTGTAGTAAGGCTCGAGGTCCGCGTACGTAATTGGCCAATCCGTGAAACCGGTTCCCGCAATTGGGCCGATCTTGCTGCGCTCAATGAAATCGATTTCGTGAAATCGCCAGAAATTCGCCGTGAAGTGTACGCTCGTCCCGCCCACGCATCGCCCGTACATGAGCGCGCGCTGCGGCTTCGCTTTTTCACCCGGCGTCTTACGGAACGTGTTGGGCTGAAGCTTCGGATGGTTGGTAAGCTTGTCCTGGGCCAGGATTTCGATTTCGTTGTGATTAAAATCGGCTTCGGTCAGATAAGGGCCCTGCTCTAGCACAACGACGCGAAATCCGTTAGTCGAAAGTTCCTTGGCGATAATCCCGCCGGCTGCGCCGGAGCCGACGACGACAAAGTCCACTTCGTCGGAAGTCTTGTACTTGGGCTGGTCAACCGTCATTTCTTCTCCGCCTCTTTCGCCCCTGGTTGCCACCCGGGATAGTCTTTGTCGTAGTACCCGAACGGTGCCTGAAACATATGTTCGCGCTCGCGCCCAATGACCTTCCACCCAACCCCATCATGATTGCCCCCGTAATCAGGGTCGATCAGGAATCCGTTGATCGTATGCTGGCGCAGCGTCTCAAAAAAATTCTGCGCTCCTGGGCGCGCCCTAAACGCCCGCCTCGGTGCATCGGTGTTTTCATCAAAGGACTGCAAAACCGCGTCTTGCTGTTCAGCCGCCAAGCCGGAGAATTTAGAGACGCTCGGAAACATTTCGCTCACTCTCGCCTGCAAACCAGGCAGGCCCTCGCGGTACGTCTTTTGGTCGTCGGCCCAAAAGGTGGTCAGGCCACGATCGATGAAATAAACGACACCGGCTTCGCGTGCCCCGGGAGTGTCGTCGGTCGGAATGAGCCGCGCAGTGATGGCCTCGACCTCGGCCGCCTCCCCCGGAGTGAAGAATTCAAATTTTGGCGGCGTTGCCGCTTTCGCGGCGTTATGCGCATGCGTTGCAGCAGACAAAAGGGCATGCCAATTCGCGGAAATCCATGCGGCGCTGAGACCCGTTCCTGCTCGAAGAAGAAAGTTGCGGCGGTTGAGCTCGTTCATGGTGAATGGTCGAAAATCCTCAGACTTGCGACTGTAGGATGAAGCCGATTCTCCGTCAAGAACAATTGACGCATCCACGCGATTCAAAATCTCCATCAAACTCCGCATGAGTGGAAAGGCCGTTGCCAACCACGGCTAGGGTCACGTCCCGCAAATACTCTAAAACGCTTGCCGCCGTCTCTTTCCGCTCCGTGTCCTCCGTGCCCTCTGTGAGCTCTGTGTTAGTCATTTTTTGGCCGGCCCAAAGAACGCTCGGACTGTTTTCGGTTATCAACGGGACGCCAAACTAACTGGTGTAGGATGCGCGGCATTCGCAATCCTCTTTCAATTTCGCGAATCCCCGGTGATTCTGAGACACTATTAGGCGCTTATGGCTACGTTATCGGGGGCAATTGGAACCGGCAGCAAATGGCTGCTGGACAAAATAGTTGGCGCCATCGCCGCCACGGGAATCAATCCTAACCTCCTGACATTCCTTGGACTGGTCGTAAATTTTGGGGCCGCCGCTTTTTTTGCAGTGGGCCGGTTCTTCGTCGGCGCCCTGATTATTTTCTTCGCCGGCTTCCTGGACATTTTGGATGGGCAGGTGGCGCGGCGGCAGAACCGCGTCACCGCCTTCGGCGCGTTCTACGATTCGACGCTCGACCGCTACGCGGACATGGCCCTATACATGGGCCTCTTGGTCTACTATTCCGTGACCGGCCGGACTCCCTATGTCGTGCTGGCCGCCGTCGCCACCGCCGGATCCGTGATGGTCAGCTATGCGCGCGCCCGCGCCGAGTCCCTCATTCCCCTGTGTAAGGTCGGCTTTATGGAGCGCCCCGAGCGCATCGTGCTGCTCATCATCGGCGGGCTCTTCAATCGCATGGGGCCGGTTCTTTGGGTTATCGCTGTGGTTTCCACACTCACCGTCATCCACCGCATCTATTTCACCTGGCAGGAAACCCGCGCCGGCCGCGTCCTTCCCGGAATCAAGCTTTCGCTCTAGCCCGCATTTCTTAACTGTTATGTGGTCCGTGAAACGCGTTTTCCTTTGACGATGGAGAAAAATGTGGGCTGCATGTAAACACCTGCATTTTCGCTTCAAGCTACTCCTATCCGGCTATTCCACTGTCAGCGTCAACATGGTGTTGTGGCTCAACGAGCCAGAAGTTCCCGTCAAAGTAAGAGTGTAGGTTCCCGGCGGAGTGCCTGCCTTTGGCGTCGAACTGGTTCCAGCAACGCCGGTGCAGCCAGCACAAAGCAGCAATACAAACATAGCCACACTGGAGACTTGCCACACGTACCCTCGCCTGGGTGTGGCGAGCCTGCTAAGAATGGCGCACGCCATAAGCGCCAGAAGCCACGTCAGCCCGATTCGTAAGCCGGCCCACGGCCAACGCACGATCGTGTCTGGCGGCACCAACGACTGGGCCATTGTGGTCACCGTAATATTGAACGGCGCGTAGGAGCCACCTGTAGGACTCACGGACCCAGGAGCCGTGCAAACAGCCAGCATCGGAGCGCCGCTGCACTGAAACGAAATCGTCTGGCTGAATCCGCCCTGCGGAGTGATGGTGATCGCATACGTTGATGTCGATCCAGCCGTGGCTGCCGCCGCGGTCGGGGACGCTGAAAGGGAGAAGTCTGCCACCGTTTGCGTCAGGCCTGGTGAAGTGCTGCTGGCGAAGTTCGCATCGCCGCCGTAGATTGCGGTGATCGAATGCGTTCCGCCCGTCAGCCCTGAAGTAGTGAACGTCGCTGTTGCGCCGCTCAGCGTGCCCGCGCCCAGCACAGTGGCGCCATCGTTGAACGTCACCGTGCCAGTGGGGGTGCCGGAGCCGGTAGCTGGCTTCACCGTGGCCGTAAACGTCACAGCGGATCCAAAGATTGAGGGATTATTCGATGAGGCGACGGAAGTCGAGTCACCCACCTTGTTCACCGTTTGCATAAGGGCCGGCGAAGTGCCACCGGCGAAGTTCGCATCACCACTGTAGACTGCGGTGATCGAATGCGTCCCCGCCGTCAGCCCCGAAGTGGTGAACGTCGCTGTTCCGCCGCTCAGCGTGCCCATGCCCAGCGCAGTGGCGCCATCCTGAAACGTGACCGTCCCAGTCAGTGTGCCTGTGACCGGCGAAGTCACCGCGGCGGTGAAAGTCACAGCCGTTCCAATAATGGACGGATTGTTCGACGAGCCCACCGCAATGGAGCTCACCGCCTTGCCAATCGTCTCCGTCAGGATCGGCGAAGTGCTGCCCGTGAAGTTCGCATCGCCGCCGTATATGGCGGTGATCGAATGCGCTCCTGTCCCTAGTCCTGAAGTGGTGAACGTCGCCGTCCCGCCGCTCAGCGTCCCCGTCCCCAACGTAGTGACGCCATCCTGAAACGTCACCGTTCCAGTCGGGATGCTCGCCGCTGACGACGTCACCGTGGCGGTGAAAGTCACAGCCACTCCACGATTCGATGAACTATTCGACGAGACCACGGAAGTGGAGCTAGCTGCCTTGCTCACCGTCTGCATAAGGGCCGGCGAAGTGCTGCTGGCGAAGTTCGCATCGCCGCCGTAGATTGCGGTGATCGAATGCACCCCTGCTCCCAGCCCCGAAGTAGTGAGTGTCGCGGTCCCACCGCTCAGCGTGCCCGGGCCCAGCACGGTGGCGCCATCGTTGAACGTCACCGTGCCAGTGGGGGTGCCGGAGCCGGTAGCTGGCTTCACCGTAGCCGTGAACGTCACAGCCTGGCCCAAGGCAGATGGGTTCAGCGAGGAGGTCAACGTTGTCGCTGACGAAGAGGAGCCAGTCGGTCCGCAAGATGTGAACTTGAACGACCCAATGCGAGTATTCCAATTAAACGTACCGTTGGTTGTCAGGTATTCGTTCGTGTACCAGAAGGTGCAGTCATCGGCCGGGTCGACGCTCATACTACTGTAGTCACCCCAGCGACTGCCAGCGCTACCGGTGGTCTGCGATCCTGTGCCTTCAATGATGCTGTTTTCGCTCTCCATCGTACCCGCTGGATCGGAGGGCACGCGGCCTGTATAACGAACAGCCGGGAAATTGCTGCTGCTGGAAGCACTGTATCCCACAGCAATGTCACCCGATTGATCCATCGCGATCGAGCCCATCCAGCGGTACTGCGAGTCGGGTGAGAAAGTCCCCTGTTGGAAAACGGTCGGGGTGACGTTCGGGCTGCGGATCTCATACCATCGCACCCCCACGCTGCTTCCCGCCATCACCGAGTGGTTGACCACCAGTGATTCATGGTCGCCATAGTTCCGATACGCCAGCCGGAACATCAGGCGGTCGCCCAGGGAATCGAGCTGTTGCGTCGTTCCAGGTTGGGGAATGCATGTGCCGCCGCCACACGCTTCGCTGAAGGCCGCCACGGGGATCGCCGTGGGACCCGTGAAGGTGGAGTTCGCGGGCGTCGTGAAATCCACGTGAAACTTGAAGAGGTTCAGGCTGCTCGGCGCTGCCATCTGAAGATAGAAGTTAGGCTCCCCGGTCGGGGGCGGCGTGGTTCCGTCGAGGTCCGCGGGCAAGAGACTGTCAACGCTCGGATTCTGCTGCATGCAAATGGCGTTGGCCGGTCCGCCACTCAGCATCGTAGCGCGGTCAAAGGCGCAAGGGTTCGCGCCAAGGAAAGCGCTTGCGCTTGAAAACGTGTTGGCCGTCCAGTAGTAGGCATCGGGCCAGACTGCTAGCTTTGGATAATCGGGCGTGTTACTGCCAAAGGAGAACTCATATCGATAATAGCTTTGGGTTGCATCCGAGGTGGTGGAGACAGCCATGCAGTAGGCGTTGAGTTTGACATTCATCTGGCCTACCACCCAGCGCTGGGCGGCCTTGTCATAAAGGACGACGGGGTCGCTCCCGTCGCCAGTGGCACAGTCGCCGTTAAAGCCACTCCAGATGATGTGGATAGGCGTCGGGCCCAGCAGCAGGGCACTCGAGGTCTTCTCGTAGACCGCATATTCTACGTTCACGATCTGTGCGAACTGCGTGGCTCCGACCGAGCCGTTCGTGTCAGGTGGCGCCACCCCGTCCGCGCCTATGCCGTCAAAGTCCAGTCCAGGTGAAGTGCTGACGAGGGGCAGGGAAAGCTGTTGAAGAGCCGAGTCCTGGGTGACCGAGGCGGGCGGAGCCACGGTAGGTCGCGGCCGGCGCAGTGGGATGTTGCGCTGGCTGGTGGCGGCCTTGGGCGGCGCGGAAGCAACCAGGTCCACCAAAGGCGGGGAAATGTCATAACTGACGGGGGGTATGACCGTGGGATTTGAACTGGTCTGCTGTGCGGGCGCCGGAACCGCTGACGCCAACACAACGAAGAACAAGGGAAGAACGCGTACAAACTTACTCTTCATCCGAACCTCTTGCCTTGAGGAACTTCCGAATTCACCCAGACTACTTCGGACAATGTCCCCTAGCTACTGTCCTTTGGGCCGGAATTGCACTGTCCTGTGGGCAAGGCTGGGGATCCAATCTACGCACGAGTCATCATCGGCGGGCTCTTCAATCGCATGGGGCCGGTCCTTTGGGTAACTGCCGTCGTTTCAACACTGACCGTCATCCACTGCATCTATTACAGCTGGCAGGAAGCCCGCGCCGGCCGCGTCCTTCCCGGAATCAAGGTGAGTCAACGATTGCCACCTCTCCCCTTTGTAGCTACAATGCTTAGTGAGGTAGCTACATGCAAAGGGTTGGCAGCCGTGAATTCAAAAACCGCCTCGGGCGATATTTGCGCGCAGTCCGTCAAGGCCAGACTCTGCTTATCACTGACCGCGGAGAACCAGTTGCAAAAGTATGCCCTCCGGAACAGGAAAACGATTCGCAGGCGACTTTTGCCGACGTGCTGAAAAAGCTCGAGGTCGAAGGTAAAATTCGCCTTCCTAAGCGTCCTCTTAGAAAATTTCGCGCGGTTCCGTCGCGCGCGAAACCGGCCTCCCAGATGATCATCGAGGATCGCAGGTAGTGCTTTACCTGGATTCATCCGCTCTGATAAAACGCTACCAAAATGAGCAGGGCACAGAGGCCCTCAACGCCAGATTGCGACAAGAAGCAAGAGACCTCAGGTCTGTGTTCACGTCGGTTCTCACTTACGCGGAGATACACGCCGCCTTCGCTCGGCGAGCTCGAGAAAAACTGCTGTCGGCCGAGGAAGCTGCAGCCGTACAGGATGAGTTTGATGCAGATTGGGTTTTAAGCATCGGTCCAATAGAGCTAGGAACAGCTGTGCTGGTGTTTGTGCGGGACCTGGTAACAGAATTCCCCTTACGCGGTGCTGATGTAATTCATCTTGCTTCGGCACTTTGGCTCCGTGACATGGCGAGACTGGGTATGAAAGTCGACCAATACACGGGCCCCCTAGTTTTCGTATCTTCAGATAAGCAACTGGCAAAGGCGGCCGCGAAGAGCCACCTCGAAGTTTTCAATCCCGAAGCAGGAAACTGAGACCGCACAGGCACATAATTTCGGACCACCCTGAGGCGCTCGATCAGGTACTCTCACGCATCAACGCGGCGTTAGCACAGCGCGGGCACATCTTCCTTCCTCAAACCCTTGGTCTCGATGGTGTCGTGCGGAAGAACCGTGATTCCGCCGGCCAGAGCATCCAATGGCCCGTCCGGTGATGCTGAAAGGAACCAACCAGGCTCACGGGCACGATGGCGATATCACTACTGGTTTGTAAGAGCAAGCGACCGCAATTTAGATTGCTCTGATTTTCCCATCAAACCGCGGCCATTTCGTCCAGCGCCCAAACGACGAGTACGCTGTTCCTAAACTGGCCCTCTGTACAGATGGCAGTTTGCCCTCTGGAGGGTAGCCTCCCAAGAGGGGGTTGTATCTGTCACCCGCGGGTTTAGAAGCCATTATGCGAACCCTGAACATCTTGACTAGGGCCCTGGCGCTTGGTGCGTTGCCGCTGGCCGCAGCCGCACAGCAAGCGCCGACACTTAGCCAAGTGTTGGACAAAATTGTGACGCAAGAGCAGGTCGAAATGCAGTCGCTTCGCCAGTACTCGCCTCTGGTGGAGACCTACATCCAGAATCTTCGCCCGGATAAGCACCTGGGCTCAGTGCCGGATGGCGACAAGTATTTTCTGGGCCGCGCCGATCTGGCGAGGGGTGTTGAACTCGAACCGCTGACCCGCGGCAGTGGAACCAAGCACAACAGGATATTCGGCGGCTTGGGAAGCTTCTTCTCTATGGAATTTCTCCCGCAGGGCTTCCTGCAGATGATCTACCTGGACATGTATGGCTTCGATCGCCAGCACTACAATTTTGAGTTCGTTCGGCGCGAGTTCCTGGGCGAAGTTCGTTGTTTGGTCTTCGACATCGATCCCGTAAGGAAGAACGACAAAGGACGCTTCGTCGGCCGGATCTGGGTGGAGGATCAGGATTATCACATTGTCCGTTTCAACGGAGCCTATGGCGGCTCCTCTTTGATAAGCAACTACTTCAATTTCGACAGCTGGCGCACAAATGCGGGAAGGAACCAATGGCTCCCGGCCTTCATCTACAGCCAACAGGGCGATGCCCAAGACCCACAGACGAAGAGGCTGGGATTCAGGCCCTTCAGGGCGCAGACGCGCCTATGGGGCTACGACCTTGGCCACGCTCGGGAGGAGCAAGAGCTGAACAAAGTCCTGGTGGAGGGGCCGGTGAACGATGAGGCTGAAGCGGCCAACGACTTCTCGCCGGTTCAAGCAGAACGCTCCTGGGACCGTCAGGCCGAAAACAACGTCGTGGACAGCATGGAGCAGCTGGGCTTGATGGCGCCGTATGGGGATGTGGATAAGGTGCTTGAGGCGGTGGTCAACAACCTAGAGGTCACCAATGGCCTGGACATTGAGCCGGAGGTCCGTTGCCGTGTGCTGATGATCTCTACGCTTGAGTCTTTCACAATAGGCCACACCATCGTCCTGAGTCGTGGCTTGGTGGACGTGCTTCCTGACGAGGCCAGCCTTGCGACCATCCTCGCGCACGAGCTCGGTCACGTGGTGCTGGGACATCGCATGGACTCCCAATTCGCGTTCCTCAATCGCGTGCGCTTCGACGAAAAGGAAACGTTCCGCCACTTTGGCTTTGCTCGCACACCGGAAGAGGAACAGGCAGCGAACCAGAAGGGGCTCGAACTGCTGAAGAATTCGCCATACAAGGATCAGTCCGGAACCGCCCGACTGTTTCTCCAAGCGCTTAAGGAACGCTCGAAGGCGATCCCCAACCTTATCAGTCCTCACCTGGGCAACAGAGTCCAGGCAAGCTGGACCATCCTCTCCCCAGTGTTCTCCGCCCAAACGTCTGATGGAAAGCCAGCGACTAACGCCATTGCTGCGCTGCCGCTTGGCGGACGCATCAAGATCGAACCGTGGAACGATCACCTACAGATGCTCAAGTCCAAGCCCGCAGGCACGGTGGCTGAATCCGAGAAAATGCAGTTCGAAGTGACTCCGTTCGTCCTCTATCTCACCCGCCTAGGAAATCACTCATTGACAGGAGTTCCTGAAGCCATATCAGCCAGTTCCGATTCAGATCCAAAACCGTAGTCGACTTAGCGACGGCAGGCGATGAAGATGGAGTACCGGGGTTACGACGTCCGTTTGGCGCGTTGATTCGCCTTCTTGGCAGCTTTCCGCTGCGCCTTCTCGTATTTCTTCGTTGCCTTCTGCTGCTTCTTGGCTGCCTTCCTATTCATCTTTTGCTGCTTCTTGTCCGCCTTTCGGGATTGGCGTGCAGCTTCCGCGACAGTCATGCGTTGAGCTTTAGCCGGTATCGACCATCCAACACTCAAGGCGGCCAGCAGTGTGAAAACAGCAATTCGTTTCATTCGGAATTTCCCTTTTGACTTCAAGAACAACACCAGTTTATACCCATCTCGCCCTGTCGGATCAAGAAAGGCATCTTCCCTGTGGTGTTCTGTTTTTGGAACGTCCTGGTTGGAAAAGCAGGCAAGCTTTCTTTCTTGTGCGTGCCGAGCCGATACAACCCGGAATACCCCGCGATCTTGGAGCCCCACCGCGTTCGTAGCAGGTGATCCCTATAATTGCTCGGAGAGTTTCGAAACAGCTTGGTTGGGAAACCAAGCAGACTTTCTTTATTCAGCACATTCGGCCTATACAACCCAATCTATCGGGAATTGTTATGGCGTAATCCCCTTCCTGATTCAGACGGAACCAATAATCGGATTGCGCACCGAGGGGCTCCCTACGAGGGGGGCCCCTTTCCACTCTGGCCAGTCCCTCCCACCGCTTGACACGCATGCGTGTCTGGAACTATAGAGTGTAGTAGGTACTTCTGCATATCTTGCACCGGAGGAGCACATCAATGATCATTGGTGATCGACTAAGGGAATTACGTGAAGCGAAAACTTTCTCCCAAGGCGAAATCGAAAAGCGCACGGGCCTGCTTCGCTGCTACATCTCCCGCGTTGAAAACGGCCACACCGTTCCGGCCATCGAAACGCTCGAGAAAATGGCCCGAGCCTTGGAAGTCCCCATGTACGAGCTTTTCTATGACGGCGAGGAGCCGCCCAAGATGCCGAATCTCCCAAAGCGCCGGTCGGCGGATGATATCGCATGGGGCAGCACGGGGAAGGATGCTCGTTTCTTGAGTAGGCTTCGTCGTCTCTTGGGCAAGTCCGATGAAGAGCACCGGAAGCTTATTCTGCTCATGGCTCAGAAGATGGCCCATCGTTAACTTCACAATATTTCTTTCCTTTTCATATTTCCGCTGATCGCCCAGCCTTTTGGTGTAGCTGCCTCATTCAGCGACTAAGCGCTTATCTCGCACCAAATAGATGTCGGCGGTGCGGATGCCGTTCGGGGCCTCGAAATCAGGCCTTGGCCTATCCGACTGGTGTCTGGTTCAGATCAGCCAGTAGCGCTCTAGGCACACCATGGCGCGCGCGGTGGGCTTTGTCACTGAGCGGCTAAAATCCACTTGTCCCGTTAGCGTTTATCAGTCATGTAGACACGAAACAGTAAGCACTCCTGACCCCTGTCCTTAAACTGGTCTTCGGTACAAGCGACGATTTGCTCTCTGCGTGCTAGCCTGCCCTCATGGCGAATTCTGCACCATACGAGCTCGGTAAGCGTTACGTGCGCCCCGGTGAGCTCGATGCTTCACTGCTCCAGACACATTCAGTTCAAAAGCGCCCGGAAGTGCGGCCAAACCCCAACCTTAAGCCCCCCACTCCTTCTACCGGGACTGTCGAATCAAAGGCCATTCCCTTACGGCAGAGCATCGAGCTGAACCCCAACCTCAAAAGCCCCGCGCCCACAACGGGGATTGTCAATGCAAAATCACTTCAACAGCGCCTTGGCGTGCAGCCAACCCCCAACAACAAAACCTCTACGCCCACAACTGGGATTTTCGCATCAAAATCACCTGAACAGCGCCCGGCCGTGCAGCCAAACCGCAGCAACAAAACCTCCACGCCTCCAACTCGGACTGTCGTATCAAAATCAATTTTATTACGCCAGAGTATCGAACTGAACCGTAAAAGCCCCACCCCCCTGACCGGCAAAGGCGCGATCAGCGGTAAGAGAGTAGCGGTGCGTTTTGCACTTCTGCCGGACCAGAAATTGCGGTGGGGCCGGATAGGCCTGAGCGCCGTCGGACAATTGGTCGCCCTGGGTTTGCTTCTCTTGAGTCCCGTGGTTTTCCCGCAGACGATGAGGACCGCGCTGAAATTTGATGTTGTGGAATTGATGCAGCCGGTAACGGAAATTCCCGCTCCCCCCGCAACTCCCCCGCCCCCACCCCGTCCAAAGATCAAGCCAAAGACTCCGCCACGGCCGCCAGAGCTCAAGCCGGAACTGCCCGAACTACCCCCAGTGCCTCAGTTGAGCCCCAGGCAGCCGCACGTATTTTTGATGCTAAAACCTGAACTGCGAAAAGTTCATACAGTGGAAGAAAAGCCTGTGGAACTCAAGCCGGTTCTGACTCAAACAGAGATTGTTCTGAAGACCAACGAGCCAAAGCCCCCAAGGGAAGATGTGAAGATCGGCAATCTCAGTTCGGGGGGAAGTCCTGCGCCAGCGACGGTGGCCGCTCCTGCGAACAAAGTGCAGACCGGCGGCTTTGGCGACCCGAACGGAATCTCGGGACCCGGAAATCCAAACCGGGCTGGGAACATCAACCAAGCCGGCTCGCCTCAGCTGCCCGGCGGTCCAGGCTCTGGCAATGGAAGTGGCGGTGCTCAGGGCGTACGCGGCACGGTCGCCTCCGAGGGCGCCAGGAAGAGCGCGCCTGTCGCTGGTGGCGGAACCGCCGCTGTCGACATCCTATCCATGCCGAACCCCACCTATTCCGACGAAGGGCGCACTCTTAGAATGGAAGGGGACGTCGTGCTGGAGGTGGTCTTCCTCGCCTCGGGCCAAGTACAAGTGACTCGCGTGGTGAGCGGCCTAGGCCACGGTCTCGATGAAGCTGCTATCCTAGCGGCAAAACAGATACACTTTAGGCCCGCGAAACGCGACGGGCTGCCGGTTGATTCTCCCGCTCGTGTCCGGATTGAGTTCCGTTTGGGCAAGTAAGCTTAGGGCAGCGGCATGAGGAAGATACTGGCAGCCCTAGTCCTAGAATCTTCGATGCCAGCGCTTCGCCCGGCTTGCGCCTTGTTCATTAACATCGCGACGGGCACCGTCATGGTTTTCTCAATTCATTGATCCAACTTTGTAAGGTCAGCTGACCGTTTTGTTCCATACGTGTGAAGACAACTCCCATCGAGCCGACCCCGGCCGAGCAGGTCGGTTTTGAGGGCGGTTCCACTTGTCCTGTAACCAGAAGGACTTAGGCCATTCCAGTTTGCCGACCAACTGGACAGGATCGCCTGTTTTGGCTGTCGGCGGTCCCCAATGCAAGTCAGTTTCGGCAATCGCCGTTCATCTGCCGCAGTCCATTTGCAAGGAAATGGCGACTCCCGCGCGGTTAGGCTGGTAACTCAGCGTGGCGTCGGGAATGTCTGCTACCATCCCGGACCGTACCCGGTAGGGAACGGCATGCCGGGAACGAACTCTGCGTTACAGCCGTCGAATCCTGCTAAGGAGGCTGGATTATGTCCGTGTTCTGCCAAGCGGTCGTATACTTGCTCGTGGCTTTCCCTGCCGTCGCTCAGTCGCAAACATTTGCAACGATTACCATAAAGCCTGCTCGCTCAGCCGACCCGCGCAACGCGCGCGTGCAAGTGCTGCCTAACGGTGACTTGATTGCGAGTGCGGTCCCTGTGATTACGCTTTTGAGTTACGCTTACGACGTGCCGGTCAACCCTTCGCCGCGTCTTTCCCATCTTCCCGACTGGACTGTTCGTGAGAGGTACGATATCGAAGGGAAAGCGCCCGCCAACGCCATCACGCCCAGTCTTCAGGACAGCGAAGCACGAAGCCGAATTCAGCAAATGATCCGCGGATTGCTCGCCGATCGTTTCAGACTCGTGATGCGGGTCGAGAACAAAACGATTGCAGTTTATGCTCTCACCGTAGCCAGCGGTGGTTCGAAGCTCCAGAAGTCAGCGATCACCAATAAAGACTGCACCTTCGATACCGACTCGCAAGGTTGCCATAACTTTGTTGCCGGCTTGGGCCATCCCCTGAATGCAAAAGCCATAGATATGGACGACCTTGCCCATTACATTGGGAACTGGACGGATTTGCCAGTCGTGAACCGCACGGCGCTCAG
>WNFO01001500.1_pt1 | contig 18456 bp, 8 predicted proteins | sample 5400251 | NCBI WGS metagenome assembly WNFO01 (sample SAMN13153354, study PRJNA577476) | soil metagenome | isolation source: 100 cm saprolite under Madrone tree | place: USA:California | collected 2016-06-14
TGAGCTACGAGCCCCTCGCTCTCACAGGATACTACACCGAAAGAGCACGGAACATTCTGAACCGGCTTCAATACACGACATGACGGTTTTCCCCAAGTATGGGCACATAGCGAGACGGGACATATCACCTCAACAGCTTTTGCTCGCGCGCTCGCAGGTCCGCAGTCGTCGCGTCCAGTTTCTTCAGCATGGTCTGAATCTCGGGATTGGAATGGAAAAGTTTCCACATCAAACCAGTTCGATAATTTTCAACCATCACGGTGATCGGCGCCTGATTCAGACCCATATAGATGGGCGACCACCAGTCGTCATCAAGGTTGTATGCGTCGATTGGACCGTAGATGCCCCACAGGCGATCGCCAAGATCGCGATAAAAATGTTTGAACGCTGCCATGGAGGCCTCCGGCGTATAGGGAAACGACGCCAGCGCACCGGTGGGAGCCAGCGTTCCTTTATCGTCCTGTGGATCGGGCGCCTCGGGGACATAGCCTCCTGGTCCATCGCTCGCGGTGATGCCCCACGCATCAGCGCCATAAGTTTTATGCTTGCTCGGATTGTCGATCGCATACGCGCGGTTGATCAGCGCAAGATTCCGATTGTTCTCAAAATAATTGGTATAAAGATCGGTCAGCGAATGCGGATCGAATCCCATGGACGAGTAATGCGCGAAAAATAGCGGTCCGCCACTGCCAACTCCCACATCCAGCTTGATTCCGTAATAGCTGTTTCCGTTTGCGTAGTGCTCGCCTTCCGACGAGCCTGACCACGCCTTGCGATAAAGCTTGGCCGCTTCCGATTGCCCGGCCCAACCCGTGTAGTAAAGCTCCGGCGCAACGCCGTGAGTAGGCGACGCAATCGCGAGGAGATAGACAATCATCGTTTCATTGAAGCCGGTCAACCGGTGATTGATAAACCAGCTCCACTCGGGCGTCCAATGCCAGTACAACGCATCGCTATCCTGCGATTTGCGGTACCAATCCCACTCCACCGTTTCCCAGAGATGTGTAATGCGCTTTGCGAGGGCAGTCTCCTCTGGCGTTGAGCGGTTGAAATACTGACGCGCCGCGAGAAGTCCTTCGATCAGAAATGCCGTTTCGACCAAGTCGCCCCCGCTATCGATTACATCGAACACAGGGAGCGATTGCCCGGTCCTGCCATCCATGAAATGCGACCATGCCCCGTGGTAGCGCGGTGCTTTCTCCAGAAACGTTGTGATTTTATTAAGCCGCTCGACACCCTGCTCGCGCGAGACAAATCCGCGCTCCACTCCGACGATAAGAGCCATGATGCCGAACCCGCTCGCGCCGGTTGCGACAATTCGATCGTTGCCAGGCAGATTTTCGCGGATCATGCCAGAGTCAGGATGCGCCCCTTCCCAGTAATAGCGGAAACACGCTTCCTGCAGCATCGTGAGAAGTTCGTCGTCGGTCATGCTGTGCGTTGTTGCGGAGACTATCCCCGAGGGAGATGATTCGCGATAGTTCGCGTCGGACGCGACGACTCTGTAATAAGCCTTCTGGCCGACTTTGCCCAGAAAATCCGTGAAACGGTACACGCCCGGGGTCTGCATCCCGATTGGCTCGAAGTTCGAACCGTCAAACGAACGGTAAATGATGAATTGGCCAAGAGCGGCCTCGTTTTGCGCATGGGACGCAGGAGCGTCCCAGATCAGATCAATGTGGCGTTCATATCCGCGAGCCTGAAGATTCTCTGCAGCTGTCTGCGCGGCTTGCCTGGAATCGCCCGAGGCCGGAGCGTCTTCGATGCGGACTTCATCGACAAACAAGGTATGAACCGCGGAGTCAGCTGCTGCTTGTTCGAAAATCATCGAGCTGAGCCGATGCGGATCGAACGAAGTTACCGACGCGGGTCTGATTCTGGCCAAGGGAATACGAACCCACGTCCATTTCTTTGCCGGAATGTTCCCGCTAAACTCGCCGATTCGAATTAGCTCTGAAAATCCGCGATTCGTGTCATGCAAACGCAGTCCCGGAAGCGCCGAGGCCGCAGTTCCCTTCTCGGAGTACAGCCAAAACGAAAGTGTATCTCCCTCGAACAGAATTTCCCGATCACGGAACTCCATCACCTTGATCGAAGCGGCCCAGGAACCGCCAACCTTGGACGTCCAGGAAATTCGCAGCGAATTAGGCGGCGTGAAAAATACCTCAGAATTCAGCGGGAGTTTTTTGTCGCGAACCTCGAGCGTGCTCGGCTCGACCGCTTTGCCGAAAGAATAGAAATACGTCGAAGTGTGGGGCCCGTTGTCAAAAAAGGTGTGGCGGTAGTAGGAGGTCTGCGCGACGCTGCGAGGAGCCGAACTCAGGAAGAGCACGGCAGCTACGGCAGCGATAACGGCGGGCAGTCTGTAGCCCGTCGCGACCCGCACAAATCGCCTTCTGAACCAATTTACTTCGAGTGCTGAATGGAGCATGAGCCTTTTTCCCCACAATACTCCCTGGATACATACCAATCGCGTCCAACACGTTATTCCAGCCAATCTCGGCCTCGAGTTCCCGGCCTTTTGGATGGGCCCAAAGCTACACACTGTTACTGATAGACAGGCGCAAGTATCGGAATTAACGATCGTTGACAACCAGATTTTACATGACTATATTTCCAAACAGTAGTACTTAACCGATTTAGTAGAAAGTTGGTACGGGTACGGGGGCCTGGCCAGCGACTTTTCTCATAGGGGTGGCAAAATGAAAATGGCGAAAATAGTTTTTAGGGGGTTACTGTGTCTGATCTGCTTGGGTATTTTACTGCCTGGAGCCTCCGCTCAATATCGCGCTTCCCTCCGCGGAACGACGACTGATCCCCAAGGCGGCGTGGTTGCCGGCGCGACGGTGACTCTGACCAACGCGGACACGAATGCTACCTTGGTCTCGACCTCCGACGACAACGGCATCTACCAATTCAACGCGCTGCCGCCGGCCCACTATCGCCTCACCGTGGAGCATCCCGGATTCAAGAAGAAGGCGCTGGAGCACGTGGAGATCATCCCAGAGCAGCCCAATGGGCTGGACCTGCAACTTGAGGTGGGTGACGTCCAACAGACTGTAACGGTGACGGAGACAACCCAGGCGCTGGACACGGAAACAGCCAACGTGAGCGGCACCGTTACCAGCAACCAAATCCAGCACATGCCGTCCTTTGGGCGGGACGTTCTGAAGCTCGCGCAGTTGGCTCCCGGTTCATTCTCTGACGGTTCGCAGGCAAGCGGCAGTGACAACTATAACCTCCCCGGCACGCAGACCGGGGGAGGACAGTCGGGCGGGGCAGACGGCATCTTCAAGACCGAAAACGGCGCGCAGGTCATCGCCAATGGGCAGCAAACTGAGAATAACGGCATTTCAATTGACGGTATCAGCACCACCAGCGTTGTCTGGGGCGGAGCTACAATCATCACACCGTCTGAAGATTCTGTTGACAGCGTAAAAATCGTTTCCAATTCCTATGACGCCGAGGATGGCCGCTTCAGCGGCGCTCAGATTCAGATCACTTCCAAGAGCGGCACTAACGACTACCATGGCAGTCTTTTTATTACCACCCACCAACCAAATCTCAACGCTTATCAGCGCTTCAACGGCGCGGGTCTTCCCGTGACGCGAGACAACAATAAGTTCGAACAGTTCGGCGGTAGCGTCGGTGGCCCAATCTGGAAAAATAAGATCTTCGCCTTCTTCAACTATGAGACTGTTCGTGAACCCGTCTCCAACCTCCAAGGCAATGGTTGGTTTGACACCCCGGCTTTCGCGGGCTTAGCGCCTGCGGGAAGCATCGCTGCGCAGTATCTTTCCTTCCCCGGTAACGGTGTAGTTGGAACCCTCAATACTGCCGCCACGTGCGCAACCGCCGGCTTAGCAGAAGGGGTGAACTGCAGAACGATTGCGGGCCAGGGCCTGAACGTCGGCTCGCCTTTGACCACGGCCTTGGGTACGCAGGATCTCACCTGGACCAGCCAGAGTAGCCCCGGCGTTGGCAGCGGCCTAACTAATGTGGCCGACATTGCGAACTACAACACCGTCAATCCCACCAAGTTTACGGCTGCCCAGTACAGTGGCCGCCTGGATGCCAATGTCACCGCAAAGGACCGCATCGGCTTTGCCATCTACTGGGTTCCCCTGTCCAAAGACAACTTCAACGGCAACCGTGGCTACGATATCTTCCATCATTCGCAGATCAATAACGCGTTGTCGGCAATCTGGGATCATACCTTCTCGCCTAGTTTCCTCAACGAATTTCGCGTGAATGCCGCCAGCTGGCGCTGGAACGAGATCAGCTCCAACCCGCAGTCTCCGGTCGGATTTCCCTCGGACAACATTGATCCGACCGGCGCCATTACGCTCAATTCTTTTGGGCCGAACGTCGGCAGCATTCTGGACCAGTGGACTTACACTTTCAAGGACGTGGCCACCAGGATTTATGGGCGCCATACCGTTAAGTTCGGCGCGGAAGTCACCCACCTCCTTTACCTGCAAAACAATACTAGTCAGGGCGTGCCCAATTATAGGTTCTTTAACATCTGGGACTTCCTCAACGATGCGCCGCATCAGGAAAGCAACACGAACTTCAATCCTAATACCGGGTTGCCAACCACGGTTCGCCAAGACGACCGCGAAAATATCTTGGGCTTCTTCGTCCAGGATAATTTGAAACTTCGCCCGAACCTCACCATCAATTTCGGCCTTCGCTGGTCCTATTTTGGTCCGTTATACGCAAAACAGGACAACATGTTCCGAGCCATCCCCGGTGCTGGGGCGAACTTCCTGACTGGCTTGGTCGTCCGGAAGGACGATTCATGGAACGCTCAGAAGAACAACTTCGGCCCCCAGATCGGTATTGCCTGGAGCCCGGCTCGCTTCCACGACAAACTGGTGGTGCGCGGCGGCTACGGCTTGAACTATAACGGGGAACAAATCGCTATTTCGGCCAATATCGTCCAGAATCCTGGATTGTCGGTGATACCGAGTTTCGTCATGGCGACGCCGACCTCGCCGAATCCAGGAATTGTCTACGCCCTTTCGTCAGATCCGCACAACCTTAACGGCTATCCGGCGAACCCCAACACGGTTGTAACATTTGGGCCGAATGGACTGCCTACAACCGGCACCGTTAACGTTCAGATCTTCCCCAGCACCCTGCCGACCACGCGCGTCCATCACTACTCGGCGGACGTCCAATACGATCTGGGTCACCAACTCATCGCATCGCTGGGTTATCAAGGAAGCTTGTCTCGTGACATCTACTTCCATCAGAACCCGCTTGCCGTCCCCGCAACTTTAGGTGACCCCTTCAACCCGCAGATCGGCGGGCAGGACAACTGGAGTCTGAACGGTCGCGGTAACTATAACGCGATGCTCGCTGAACTAAAGCATCAGTTCGCGCGCCAGTTCTCGGCCGATGCGCAATTCACCTGGTCAAAGTGCATGGACACGAGTTCCGCGCCATTTTCCGAGCAGCCCTACCCGTTCGACCTCGGCCTGAATTACGGGCGCTGTGACTACAACGTAGGCAAGGGGTTCAAGCTTTTTGGCGTGTGGCAGCCGGTCTTCTTTCACGGCAGCAACAGCTGGATCGAAAAGATCGCCGGTGGCTGGTCCCTCAGCGGGATATTCAATGTTCACTCTGGATTCCCATGGACTCCTATGGTGAGCGTCACTGGCGGAAGCCTCTATTGCGGACAATGCGGTTACGGTTCGCTGTTCCCTGCTGCAAACCTGGGCGGCGCCGGCACCAGCACCAACAACGATGCATTCAAAACTGTCGCGAACTCGAACTTTCCTAATGGCGGTGCCGCGTATTTCTCCACGCCGGCCTTCACTGCTTTCAGCGGTACCGACTCAGGAACCGCGGTTCCTCAGGCTCCTGGCGTCCATCGCAATTCGCTCAACCTGCCCGGATATAAAGGCGTGGACCTGACGCTGGCCAAAGCCTTTGGTCTGCCCAAAGCGCCGGTACTCGGCGAAAACGCCAGGATTGAGTTCCGGGTTGACGCCTACAATCTATTCAACAATTTGAACCTGAACCCGAACCAAATCTCGAACAACATTGGCAACGCAAACTTCGGCACGATTACGGGCGCTCTCGCCGCCCGCGTCGTTACGCTGGGAGCTCGTTTCAGCTTTTAACCCCGTGGAGTCGTCCGGCGACTAACCCCTGCCGGTCTTCTTCACCACCCCGGAAGCTGTCAACCGTGGACACGAATCACGTCCCGGTTGGCAGCTTCTTTTTTTTTGGAAATTTTTGACCGCTGCTCCACCGTGCCGGAAACTTCTGAGTTCCGCTTTTCGGGCTCAGTGGTCGGTGATTTCTAACGTTGCACTTTCCCCTGCCGAACTGTCCGGCGCGATCCAGACAGTCAGGTGAGCCGGCTCAACTCCAAATTTATTTTCAGCGCCCCAAAACGCAAAAGTATCGGCTCCCAGTTCGAATGTAACTTTGCGCGATTCGCTTGGTGCAAGCGCGACCTTCTGGAAGCCTTTTAACATCCGCACTGGCATGGCTACACTGGTCCCTTCGAGTCGGATGTAAAGCTGCGCCAAAGTTTCGCCAGTCCGTCCGCCGCGATTCGTAATTTCGGCGCTAACCGAGAGAACTGCCGACTGGCGCGTTGGATCTGCCAGCGCGTTTTGCAGAGTCGCAAGCGTAAGCTGCTTCGCGCTGGTTTGCGTAGCCCCGTAACTAAACGCGGTGTACGTCAGTCCGTATCCAAACGGAAATTGCGGCGTGATCGGCTCGTCGATGTAGCGCGAGAGATATTTCTTCTCGCCCTTTTCCGCTGGATGCTCCGGGTCGTCCATCGGGCGTCCGGTGTTAAGTGCGTTGTAGTAGAGCGGCTCCTGCGCAACGTCGCGCGGCCAACTCAATGGCAAGTGTCCGGTTGGTGCGGCGGCCCCGAACAGCACGTCCGTGATCGCATAGCCGGCTTGCACCCCCGGAAACCACGCGGCAAACACTGCTGGCACGTGTTCGAACGCCCACGGAAGAGTGAGCGGCCGCCCGCTGAACAAAATCAGTACCACCGGCTTTCTCGTGGCGACAACTTTTTCCAGCAACTCCTCCTGGCGGCCCGGCAATCCCAGGTGCGTACGAGAAGCGGCCTCGCCCGTCATCGTTGGCGCATCTTCTCCCAGCGCCAGAATCGCAACGTCGGAGTTCTGCGCCGCTTTCACTGCAGCCGCGATGTCGCTGTCCGTTCCATCCAGAATGCCGGCGCCTTCCGAATAAAGTACGTTCGAATCGCCAAGTTTTTCCGTTAACGCGCGCCGCAACGTCACTGCATCGGCCGCCCGTCCCAATGCTCCCCACGAACCGATCATGTTGCCGGCATCGTCGCCAAGCGGCCCAATCAGCGCTACCGAAGAAATCTTCGCTGAAAGCGGCAGGATTGGCGAACCGGAAACCGCTTCGTTGCGCAGCAGCACCAGCGAGTGCGTCGCGGCAATCTTGGCGAGTGCCACACTCTCCGGCCGAAGCATCGCGGACGATTCCTTGCTCTCATCGGTATACGGATGGTCGAACAATCCCATCGCATATTTCACGCGCAACACATTGCGCACCGCTTCATCAATGTCTCGCTGCGTAATCTGCCCGGACTCCACCAGTTGCTGCAGGTTGCGATGATAAGAATTGCTGACCATGTCCATGTCCACACCCGCCTGGAACGCTTTGCGCGCAGCCGTTGCGGTATCATTTGCAATACCGTGGGCCTGAAGTTCTCCCACCGAATTCCAGTCGCTCACCACAAATCCCCGAAATCCCCATTCTTTTCGCAGCACCTGCTTCAATGTGAATGCATTTGCCGTCACCGGAATTCCATTCAAGGCGTTGAACCCGGACATGAACGTGCCCGCTCCCGCTTCCTCGGCGGCGTGGAACGGCGGCAAATAAAATTGCCGCAAGGTGTGTTCGGAAATTTCCGTCGAGTTGTAATCCCGCCCGCCTTCCGCGGCTCCATATCCCACATAATGTTTTGGGCACGCCACAATGCTGTCCGCTGCATCCAGGTGCCCCCCTTGATACCCGTGAACATACGCGCGCGCCATCGCCGCTCCCAGATAAGGATCCTCGCCCGCGCCTTCCGAAATGCGGCCCCATCGCGCATCCCTCGCGATGTCCACCATCGGAGAAAATGCCCAGCGCACTCCGCTCGCCGACGCTTCCAGCCCCGCAACACGCGCGGCTTTTTCAACCACTTCCGGTTCCCAGGTCGCGGCAAGTCCAAGCGGAATCGGAAATGTCGTGCGAAACCCGTGAATCACATCCAGCCCGAAAATCAGGGGAATTTTCAGGCGCGAATTCTCGACGGCGATCCGCTGCAGCGCATTTGTTTCTCGCGCACTGGTTACGTTGAACAGAGAACCGACTTGGCCCTTGCGAACCATGTCTCTGTCGTCAGTTCGCCCGGAAGTCGGTCCGGTAGCCTGTCCGGCGGAATACTGGACCAGTTGACCGATTTTTTCCTCCAGCGTCATCTTCTGTAGCAGCGCTTCCACTTTTTCATCGAGGCCCGGAGCATTCAGTGGATTGGCTCTTGCAACGTCGCTCTTGATCTGCGGCGCCGCCGTCTGTGCGCAGGAAATCTGCGCCACGAACGACGCAACGCATAACAAAAGGATCGGTGAAAAAAGATACGTGCAGCGGCGAACGCAACCATTGCGGTCGGCGTGTTGGCGCCGGTAAAGTTTTATGTGTGAGATGATCGCACCTTCGTTTGAAAGAGTGTTTGCAACGGAGAAGCAGCGGTCTGCCCGCCAAACGAATCGACTGGAGTGATAGACCGGGGCTTTTCCGCAAAACTATGCCAGCAGCTTACTCCATCATTCGCCTTAGGTAAATCGATTTATCAACAGAGTCTGGTGCATCCGGCCACGATAGTCCGGGCTCACAAATACGCTCATCGGCATAGCTTGCGGCACGCTTTGACCTGTGACAGACTACGCAACCATTAACCCCATGGCGCGCTCCAAATCCAATAAAAGCGGCATTCCGCGGGAACCTTCGGAACACAAGGTCAATCTCCGCGAACTGGCTGACCACCTGGGATTGTCCGTCGCTACCGTGTCGCTGGTTATGAACCGATCGCCCGCTGCCAGGTCGATTCCTCACCACACGCAGGCCCGAGTTCGTGCCGCCGCGCGCGAATTGAACTACCGGCCCAACGTGATGGCGCGTATGTTGCGTCAGCAGCGCAGCTTCACCGTCGGCGTAATCGTGCCGGAAATCAGCGAAGGCTATGCCGCGCTCGTTCTTTCCGGAATCGAAGATCACCTTCTGCAGGAAGGCTACTTTTATTTCGTCGTCAGTCATCGCCACCGTAACGATTTGATCGAGGAATATCCGCGCTTGCTCCAGCAACGAGCCGTGGAAGGCCTGATTCTCGTGGACACTCTCTGCCAGCCGGGGATTGCCGTGCCCATCGTTTCTGTTTCTGGCCACAAGCATCTTCCCGGCGTGACAAATATTTCATTGAATCACAGCAAGGCGGCCCGTCTCGCGCTCGATCACCTGAAAAATCTCGGCCATCGCAAAATCGCTTTTATCAAGGGCCAAGCCTTCAGTTCAGACACCGAAATACGTTGGAAGGCCATGCGCGCCGCTGCTCAGGAACTGAACATTGCCGTGAACGACAATTTGACCGTGCAGTTGGATAGCGAATCCCCGACGCCGCAGCCTGGTTACGACGTGGTCTGCAAATTGTTGCGGATTGCGCCGCCCTTCACCGCGCTCTTTGCGTTCAACGACATCTCGGCCTTAGGCGCAATTCGCGCTCTAAGAGAAGCGGGGAAAAGAGTCCCGGAAGATGTCTCGGTCATCGGATTCGACGATATTCAAAGCGCGGCGTTTCAGAATCCCGGCCTCACAACTATTCGCCAGCCTCTCCGCGAAATGGGAATGACCGCGGCAGAAACTCTGGTCCGCCGCATCGGCAGCCCAAAGAAATCCGAATATCCCAAGAGCATAGTCGTTGAACCAGAATTAATCGTCAGAGGCAGCACCGCGCCTGCATTGTAAATAGGAGACAACAAGCTTCGTCTCTTCAGTTGGGGGCGCGGCACCGCTGCCCCCCAGCTTGCCCGGACGCAAGATTTTAAGCTCCTATTTTCCCCACAACATTCCGCAGTCCTTCGCCTCTCAACATCCTTTCGCGTATCATTCGTTTGTGCGAGTCCTGATTGCAGAAGACGATCCCGGCGTGCAGCGCTTCGTCGCCAAGGGCCTGAAAGAGCAGGCCTACGCCGTTGATGCCGTGGCTACCGGCCCGGAAGCTCTCGAACAGGCTGAAATCAATTCCTACGACGTAATTATTCTGGACGTCATGCTCCCCGGTCTCAGCGGTTTTGAAGTCTGCCGCCGCCTGCGCGAAGCCGGACTTAAAATTCCCGTGCTCATGCTCACCGCGCGCGATGCTGTCGAAGATCGTATCGCCGGACTCGATCACGGCGCCGACGATTATTTAACTAAGCCATTCGAATTCCGCGAACTCCTTGCCCGCCTGCGCGCTCTTCTTCGCCGTCCGTCAGAACTCAAGCCCGCGCAATTGTCCGTCGCGAACCTGATTCTCGATACCGCCGCGCAAGTTGCCACTCGTGGCGATCGCCGGATTTCTCTTACCCACAAGGAATACTCGCTGCTTGAATATCTCGTCCGCAACACCGGACGTATCGTCGGCCGCGCTGAAATTGCCGAACACGTCTGGGACGAACACTTCGACCCCTTCTCGAACTTGATTGAAGTCTACGTCAATCGCTTGCGCCGCAAAATTGACGCTCCCAAGGAAACTCCTCTGCTGCACACTAAGCGCGGCGCCGGCTACATGCTCGGTATCAGCGAAGAATCGGCTTCGTCTGAACAATCCGCCCCGCAGCAGTCACGCGGCAAATCGAAATCGCCCGGCAAAAAGTACGATGTTTAGTTCTGTCCGCAGCCGCCTCACCATCTGGTATGCCGCCGTACTTACCTGCACGCTTTTATTCCTTTCTCTGGTCATCTATTTCATCGTCAAACAAAGTGTCTTGGCTCGCACCGATGCCGGTCTGGTCGAACTCTCCGATTCTTTTCTCGCTACCCTCGAAGCGGAATTGACCGACGCACCTAGAGCTGAAGGAATCGCGCCCGCCGCCCGCCAATCTATGCTTGAACATCAATATCCTGGCCACACTTTTGCCGTTCTCACGGCCAGCGGCGATTTGCTCGCAACTTCGTCCGATTTGCCAAGCGCTGTTCAGCGGGCTCACGCTGAGCCAAATCCACGGCTCACTTCAGAGGTCGTGCCGGCATGCCTCGCTTCACTCGCGACTCCATCCAAATCCTTCCGCTCTTTTGCTGGTAAACACGGTGGCGCTCGCTGCTACGCGCGAACCTTTTCCGCTGCGGGAAATTCCTACCAGCTCGTGATTCTCGCCTCGCTCCGTCCCGAAAGCGCTCTCCTCGAAAATATTCGCATCGCGCTCGGGTGGTTGATTCCCTTCACCGTCGTCCTCGCCTCTGCGGGAGGCTATTTCCTCGCGCGCAAAAGTCTCGCTCCTGTCGCCGATATGTCCGCGCAGGCCGATCACATCGGCGAGTTCACCATTCACGATCGTCTTCCCATTCAAAATCCGCACGATGAACTCGGCCGCCTCGCCGCTACCTTCAACCGCCTTCTCGACCGTCTCGACGCCGCATTCGAACGCCAGCGCCGCTTCATCTCTGACGCGTCCCACGAACTCCGCACTCCGCTCGCGATCCTGCAGGGCGAATCCGAAGTCGCGCTCTCCAAAGAAGTTCGCTCCACTGATGAATACCGCGGATCGCTGGGCATTCTTCATCAGGAAGCCGTCCGCTTGTCACGGGTCGTGGATGATATGTTCACGCTCTCGCGCGCTGACGCCGGACAATATCCCGTGACATTCCGCGAATTTTATGTCGACGAACTCTCTTCCGATTGCGTGCAATCCTTGCGCAGTCTGGCCGCCGCAAAATCCATTTCGCTCTCGGCAAATTCCGATCATGAGTTCCCCATCGTCGCCGACGAATCCCTCGTCCGCCGCATGCTTTTGAATCTTCTGGACAATTCCATCAAATACACGCCAAGCGGCGGCGCAGTCTCGATTACCACCCGCGCAAACGGCGATGCCGCCGAAATTTCCGTGGCCGATAACGGCCCGGGAATTCCCAGCGAATTACAACCCCGCATCTTTGAGCGATTCTTTCGCGGCGACCAGGCTCGTTCCCGTTCGAACCCCAGCAGCGGCGCCGGCTTGGGTCTTTCCATCGCCAAATGGATTGCCGAAGTTCACCATGGTTCTCTGCAACTCACCCGCTCCAGTTCCTCAGGTACAGTATTCACCGCACGCCTACCTAAATCTCCCGATTCCTCTACCTGAACTGATTAATCGTGCATTTATCTCGCATTCGGTAATGTTTCCTTAGCCGATTCTGCGAGATCGAATCGCATTACAAAAATTGTGCAGGTTCTCTCTCAACTTCGCCTGAGCACAGTGCTCAAAGTCTTGCTTGTCGTGGCGTTTGTCGCTGCTTCGTCGCATTCTTTTGTTCGCGCCCAAGAAAAACCCGAAGCTCCTGCGCCTCAACCGGCCGCGAATGCCACGGCCGCTTCATCCGATCCCAAGGATAATAAAGACAATCCGGTGCAGCTTTCTCTTTCCTCCGCTCTCGCTCTGGCCCGCAAAAATAGCACCGTGTACAACGCTGCATTGGTTGAAGCCGGCTCTGCAAGGATCGATCGCGCCCTCGCTCGCGACGCACTTCTGCCGCAGGTGAATTTCAACAACGAATATCTATACACGCAGAGCAACCAGCACGGTGGCGTGCGCTTCATCGCCAACAATGCGGTGCACGAATACACCAGCCAGGGCAACGCGCACGAATCCCTCGACCTCGCCGGGCTGGCAAACTATCGCAGAGTTTCCGCGGCTGCTGCTCTGGCGCGCGCCAAGGCTGAAATCGCTTCGCGCGGCCTGGTGGTCACCGTGGCCCAGGCCTATTTCAGCGCGCTCTCCGCGCAATTCAAGCTGGAAGATGCCAGACGCGCGGCCGACGAGGGCAATCGTTTTCTCGAGCTGACGCAACAACTGGAACATGGCGGCGAAGTTGCCCACGCTGACACCATCAAAGCCGAACTTCAGGCCCAGGATCGCCGCAGACAATTTCATGAAGCGCAGCTTGCGGTGTTGAATGCCCGGCTCGATCTGGCGGTTTTAATTTTCCCGAACGTCCAGGACAATTTCGTTCTTACCGACGATCTTCGCGCCACCGCTCCTCTTCCTTCGCTGGAAGAAGTCCAACAGCAAGCCGCGCACGACAATCCCGATCTGCGCGCCGCTCTCGAATCTGTTCACATGTCTTCCAACGAAGTTGCTGCGGCACGTGCTGGATATCTTCCCTCGCTCAATCTCGATTATTTTTACGGCATTGATGCAACGAGTTTCGCAACCCACAGTTTTTTTCAGGGCGAGCATCTGGACAATCTCGGATCATCCGCTTTGGCTACCCTCAACATCCCCGTATGGAATTGGGGCGCCACGCGCGATCGTATTCGTCAAGCCCAGCTTCACCAGAAACAAGCCAAGCTTGAACTTTCTTATTCCCAACGCAAACTCATCGCTGAAATTCAATCGCTGCACGCCGAAGCGGAAACCGCGCTCAACGAACTCACCGGACTCGCGCGTTCCGCCGAACTTGCCGCGGAAAGCCAGCGCCTCACCTCTCTACGCTACAAGGACGGCGAAGCCACCGTGCTCGAAGTCGTTGACTCGCAAACCGCCTACGTCCAGGCCAGCAATAATTATCATGACGGTGCGGTACGCTATCGTGTCGCTCTTGCCAATCTGCAAACTCTTACCGGAGTCCTCACCACCCCATGACCTTGCGCCTCGATTGGCTCCGTCGAATATATCCGCGAACGAAACTTTTCTTTTCGCCGCTGCCGTTTGCCATTGCACTTTTTATTTCTGTGGGCTGCTCGAAAAAAGAAGCTGAAGTGGTGCCGGAAGTTTCCGTGCAAGTCACGCCCGCAAAAACCGGTGACGTCTCTCGTATCGTCACCGCCGAGGCGGTTGTTTTCCCGCTGCAGCAGGCCATCATTTCGCCGAAAATCACTTCCACCATTAAGTCTTTCGCCGTCCAGCGTGGCGCCCGTGTTCGCAGAGGCCAGCTGCTGGCTGTGCTCGAAAATGCCGATCTCTCCGCTGCCGCCGCGCAAAGCAAAGGCGAATACGAACAAGCCGAAGGCGCTTACGTTACTTCCACTGCTTCCAGTATTCCGGAACAAATTCAGAAGGCCGAGCTCGACGCCGCGTCTTCCAAGGCCGCAGCCGATGCGCAGAAGAAAATCGTGGACAGCCGCAAGGAGCTTTTTCAGCAAGGCGCGCTGCCCCGCCGCGAGCTGGACGCGGCTGAAGTAGCTCTCGCGCAAGTCGAAAGCCAATACCAGCAGGCGCAAAAAGTTCTGGACGATCTGCGCCGCAGCGGCAAAGAGCAAGCCGTCAAATCTGCCGGCGGCCAATTCAACGCCGCCAAGGGTAAACTTCTCGCGTCAGAAGCGGCCCTCAGCTATTCCTATGTCAAGAGTCCGATCAATGGTGTAGTGACCGACCGTCCGTTGTATGCCGGCGAACTGGCCACCGCCAATCAGCCGCTGCTTACGGTCATGGACAACACCAGCCTGATCGCAAAAGCTCACATCTCGCAGGCGCAAGCCGCGGGCTTGAAAAAAGGCGCGGAAGCAGAAATCAAAATTGCCGGGGACGACGATTCCGTTCCCGCCAAGCTCAGTCTGGTCAGCCCCGCGCTCGATCCCGGCAGCACCACCATCGAGGTTTGGGTCCAGGCAGCGAAACCTCCGGACTCGCTGCGGCCCGGCATGACTGTGCAGGTTTCTATTACCGCTGCCACCGTGAAAGATGCGGTGATCGTACCCAACAACTCCATTTTTCAGACTAATGACGGCGCGAACTATGTTCTTGTCGCCGGCTCCGATAATGTCGCGCACCAAAAAACGGTTCAGCTCGGCATTCGCGGCGTCACCGAAACGCAGATCACCAGCGGCGTAAATGCGGGCGAAACCGTCGTCACTTCGGGCGGATACGGCCTGCCCGACAAGACCAAAATTAAAATTGAAGCTCCGGAGAAAAGCGAAGAGGCCGACAAATCGGGCGACAAAGCCGACGACAAAGCTGGCGACAAGGCAGACCAGAAAACAACCGGTTCGTCGGACAGAAAATCTCCGGACAAGTCCAGCAAGAAACCCGCTGACAAATCAAGTCCATCCGGCTCGGAAAAGGAGTAGCGCGAATGCCGGAGCAGCCCGTTTCTCCTTCCAAAGAAAAAACATCGGCGGAAAAATCGTATTGGTTCCAGAACATTTCTCAGCCGGTTCTGTTTTTAATTATCAGCCTGACGCTGGTTGGCGGCTATCTCGCGTTCAGCATTCCTGTTTCGGTTTTTCCCAGCACCGATTTCCCCCGCATCGTGATTGGCGTGGACAACGGCGTCATGCCCATCGACCAGATGCTGGTTACGATTACCAGACCTATCGAAGAATCGGTTAACAATGTTCCCGGCCTGCAGCGCGTTCTTTCCATCACCAGCCGCGGCTCCGCGGAAGTCGATCTCTTCTTCGATTGGGGCGTGGACATGGTGCAAACCTTGCAGCGCGTGGATGCCGTCGTCGCGCGCATGCAGACGGAACTTCCTCCCACCGCAAAACTCGAAACGCACCGGCTTACCTTCGCCACATTTCCAATTTTGGGCTACAGCCTCACTTCCGATTCCGTCTCTCCCGATCATCTTTGGGAAATCGCGACTTACGACATCAAGCCCAGACTCAATCGCCTGGATGGCGTCGCCTCGGTGATCGTGCAGGGCGGCCTAATCCCGGAATATCACATCACTCCTGATCCCGCGCGACTGATTTCCGCCGGAGTAACCGTCGCCGACATTCTCGATGGCGTAAAAAAAACCAATCTCATCGATTCGCCGGGACTCTTCGAAAATAATCATCAACTTGTACTCAGCCTGGTCAGCGGCCGCGTTCAATCTCCGGACGAACTCGGCCAGATCGTGGTCAAAACTTCCGCCGCCGGAGTTCCCATTCGCGTGCGCGATATCGGAACTGTCGCGCGTTCCGCCGCTCCCGTTTACACCATCGTCACCGCCAACGGGAAATCCGCGGTACTGCTCAGCGTCAATCGCCAGCCGGACAGCAATACACTTTCGGTTGCCGATGAAGTTCATCAGCAAATTCAATCGCTCAGTTCCGCTCTTCCTCCTGGTGTGCATCTGGAACCGTTTTACGATCAGTCTACTATCGTGCGCGATTCCATTTCCAGCGTGCGCGACGCCGTTCTGATCGGCATTCTTCTTTCCGTCGCGATCCTGATTTTGTTTTTGCGCGATTGGGGCGCTTCGATCATCGCCGGATTGGTGATTCCTACAACGCTTCTGCTCACCTGCATCGCCCTGAAGGCTTTCGGCCAGAGTTTTAATTTGATGACGCTTGGCGGGCTGGCCGCGGCCGTGGGGCTGGTAATTGATGACGCCATCGTGGTACTGGAAAACATAGTTCTGCATCGCGACGCCGGGCAAAACCGTTTCCAGGCCATCGCCAGCGCGTTGCGCGAAATGGCCGTTCCGCTGCTCGGTTCGACGATTACTCCCATCGTAGTTTTTCTTCCGCTGATTTCCATCGCCGGAGTCACCGGTTCTTTTTTCCGCGCGCTTGCCGTAACCATGACCGTTGCTCTGCTGGTTTCACTTTTTCTGGCGATGACCTGGACGCCAACGCTCAGCCAGTATTTGCTGAAGGACAAACGCGAAAACAATGGCACGGAAAAACCGGCTGCCACCGCAAAAAACACTGGAACAGAAAATATTGATCCCGCGGCTTTGCTTGCCGCGGAAGAAGCGCATCTCTCCGGCTTTTTCGGACGCATCGTCAATTTCTACGCTCGATTCATGCAGCGTGTTCTCCACCATCCGTGGCTTCTGGTTGGCAGTTCCGTCGCGATCATCTTGCTCACCGGACTCTGCTACCACTTTCTCGAAACCGATTTGCTGCCGGCAATGGACGAAGGCGGATTTATTCTCGATTACTACACGCCGCCGGGAAGTTCGCTGACTGAATCCGACCGCATCCTGAAACACATGGATGCGATCCTGAAAGAAACGCCGGAAGTGGAAAACACTTCGCGGCGCACTGGTTTGCAACTCGGATTGGCAGCGGTTACCGAAGCCAATCGCGGCGATTTCACGGTGCGCCTGAAAACAAAACGCAACCGCGACATTGACGACATCATGAACGATGTCCGCGCTGAAATTAAAAAGTCGGAACCTGCCGCTGACATCGAATTCATACAGGTCTTGCAGGACATGATTGGCGACCTTAGCAACGAGCCGCAACCCGTGGTTATCAAGCTGTACTCGCAGGATCCCCAATTGCTGCTGCAGACCGCGCCGAAAGTTGCTGAGGCCATCGGAAAAGTTCCCGGCGTGGTGGACGTGCTCGATGGTGTGGAAAATACCATCACCGGACCGGCTTCCACGTTTCAAATTAATTCCGCCACCGCCGCGCGTTCTGGATTTACGCCGGAAGAAATCGCGATTGACGCGTCAGCAATTCTCGAAGGCGAACCAGCGACATCTCCCGTGGTTTTGAACGATCGCGTTTATCCTATTCGGGTACGCTTTCCGGAAATGAATCGCAGCTCCGTCGATCAGATGACCAACACGCCGCTTCTGAGCTCGACCGGAAAAACCGCGACGCTTGGCTCTCTGGCAACGCTCTCGACCGATCCCGGCCAGACCGAAATCCGCCGGGAAAATCTGCAGCGACTGATGCAAGTCACCGCGCGACTGGAAGGCGTGGGCCTCGGCTCCGGAATCGCCGCAGTGCAGAAAGCGGTGAATGCTCTTCATCTCCCTTCCAGTATTCGCATCGAATACGGCGGCACGTATCAGGAGCAGCAAAAATCTTTTCGCGACCTGCTGAAAGTTTTGATTCTGGCGCTGCTGCTTTTGTTCATTGTGCTGCTCTTTGAGTTCCGCACTTTTTCTGCGCCCGCGGCGATTCTCGCGTCGGCTTTGCTTTCCACTTTCGGCGCGCTGTTCGCGCTGCTGATCACGCGCACGACTTTCAATATTGCATCGTTTATGGGGCTGATCATGGTGGTCGGTATCGTGGCCAAGAACGGCATTCTGCTGCTCGACGCCGAACACCGCTTCCGTGCGCTGGGGCAGTCAGGAGAAGAAGCGATGGTGCAGGCGGGCCGACGACGCCTCCGCCCCATCGCGATGACCGCTATCGCCACAGTCGCCGGGATGTTCCCCCTGGCAATCGGTCTTGGAGCCGGTTCCGAAATGCTCAAGCCGCTTGCGATTACGGTGATCGGCGGGTTGCTCAGTTCGATGGTCCTTTCTCTGGTCTTTACACCAACGATCCATTACCACTTG
>WNFO01006376.1_pt1 | contig 18453 bp, 15 predicted proteins | sample 5400251 | NCBI WGS metagenome assembly WNFO01 (sample SAMN13153354, study PRJNA577476) | soil metagenome | isolation source: 100 cm saprolite under Madrone tree | place: USA:California | collected 2016-06-14
CTTGCGAAGCCTTTGATTCCTGAAGCTGCGCGAGTTGGTCTCGCGTCTGACGTTCTGATTTCTTCGCCTCATCGAGATCGTTCTGGGCTCGCTCCAGCTTAGAATTTGTCTCGTTCAAACGCGTATCGACTACTTCCTTTTCTTTTCGCGCGGTCTCCAGATCCCCGCGCGTCTTGTCGAGCGCCGCTTGCAGCTCGGCGACTTTGTCGCGCAAGTTCTTTGTGGCGACCTTGGCTGAGGTATCCCGCGGCCGCGCGCTCAGGGTCTGGGGTTGCGGCGCCAAGGCTTCGAGACCAGGCTCAGACCAGGCGTCACTCTCAGGCGCTGCGGACGCAATGTCAGGCAAAGGACTGGAGCTCGCGTTGAGTTGGCTTTGCCTTGTGATCCGCTCCTGAAGTCTCAGAATCGCTTCGCTGATTTTGCGCCCGCGATATTCCACAACCACTGGCTGCCACTGAGCGTGCGATTTGCGCAATTCCTCGATCAAGCTGCCGGCGAACCGATACTTGGCCAAAGCAGTCTTGAAGCGGTCCTGGTGCTCGAGTTTTTCACCTTGTTGCGCGGAGAGATACGCTTTGAGGAAGATTTCGCTCGGATCGTCCTGCTGCCCAAAGATGACAGAGGCTCCAAGGAAGAGCATTAGTGTGATCGAAGCCACACCCGCTCGCCCGATTAAGGTGCAAGGTGCAACGATACACTGGCTCCGGGGGGAGATGTGTTTCACCGCCGCCGAGTGTTAGCGGATTGCGCCACGCATGTCGAGTCCTTTGTTTGCAAAAAAACGTTGGAATTTTAGAGTCCCAGTTCGAACCAGTGAATGGTGGTCGTAGCTCAATGGTAGAGCCCCAGATTGTGGTTCTGGTTGTTGCGGGTTCGAGTCCCGTCGGCCACCCCAAATTGATTTAAGATTTGCGATTACCGATTGCCGATTGCCGATTGCCGATTGCCATTCTGTAAATGGGAAATCCGAAATCGAAAATCGCAAATTTTCCAGTGCCTGTAGCTCAACCGGATAGAGCTTCTGACTTCGGATCAGAAGGTTGGGGGTTCGAATCCCTCCAGGCACGCTTTCTTTGAATTGGATGATTTCTTAGTCTCACGAACCATGACGAGCGACCGGGACGCAAAATTCATGCACGCTGCGTTGGCGGAAGCGGAAAAGGGAGTCGGCGGGACGAGCCCCAATCCGGCCGTCGGCGCTGTCCTGGTGATTGATAATCAAATAGTGGCAAAAGGACATCATCGCGAAGCAGGACGACCGCATGCTGAGATCGAGTGTCTGCGCGATTTCGGTACGCCGGTTCCCGCGCGGTCGACGCTTTACACTACCCTAGAGCCGTGTTCGACGGTCGGGCGCACGGGAGCCTGCACAGATGCGATCATCAGCGCTCGAGTCAGAAGCGTAGTCATCGGCGCGGCCGACATAAACCCACGGCACTGCGGTAGAGGCGTCGTGCAGTTACGAAAAGCAGGCGTCACAGTGCGGGAAGGCGTCCTGGCGGAAGAGTGCACACGACTCAACGAGGCTTTCAACAAATGGATTGTGACAGGACGCCCTTTCGTGATCGCTAAATGCGGCATGTCTCTCGATGGTCGATTGACGCGTACATTTGGCGAGCCTCGATGGATCACCGGAGGTGCTGCTCGCCATCATGCGCATGCGCTTCGTGCGCGGGTGGACGCAGTGCTCGTGGGAGCCGAGACTGTGCGTGTGGACAACCCCCGCTTGACAGTTCGCGGGGTGCACCGGGCACGACAACCGTGGCGAATTGTGCTGACCCGCTCAGGTCGGTTACGGCGGCGGGCTCATCTTTTCTCGGACAGATTTGCTGCGCGAACGTTGATCTATCAACAGAAGCCTTTGGCAAGCGTACTGAAGGATCTCGGTAAACGAAGCATCACCAGTGTCTTAATCGAAGGTGGCGGCGAGGTTCTTGGTGAGGCACTCGACAACCGGCTCATTGATAAAGTGCAGATTTATTTGGGGCCAATTTTAACCGGAGGACCAGTGATCGCATTCCCCGGTCGGGGAACGAACAAAACTGCGGATGCGTTGCAGCTGCGCGATGTTCGCTATCAAACGATCGGGCAAACTGTCTGTATCACCGGTTATCCAGACGTTATGGAAAGCATATAGACGGCAACTTTCGGTCTTACTCGCTGTTGAATCACTGGGAGGTGAGATAATGAAGAAACTTCTGTTAATTGCACTCGTGGCCGGGGGTTTGATGTTCACGGCCGCACCGCGTTCTGATGCTGGCGTTTCGGTCGGAATTGGATTCGGGTTTCCTGTGGCATATCCATATCCATACGCATATCCATATCCTTACGGATTCTATGGACCAGCCGTTTACGGGGGACCATCATTTTACTGGCACAACGGACATCGCGTTTTTGTCGCGCGACATCCCCATGTTCACCACGTTCATCATCGATAACGAATTGAATGCGGTATCCACGAAATCCCTGAGCTGGCTCGACATCCACGTCGAGCCAGCTTAATCACGGAACTCGCGGATCTAGTTTCCGGATTTTTGCGAAGCTGGCGGTTTTGCAACGGGACTCTTGCCGGGCTGATCGATCTGAAATTCCTTTTTCAGCTGTTGAATCAGTGCCGGGATTTCTTTTTGCCGCTCTGCTTCGATTTGCTGCCGCAGCCCTTGTTCGACTTTTCGGCGTTCTTGGATGTAACGGGATTCAAACTGCGCCCGTTCCTGTGGGCTCAGTTGAAGACCGGAGTCGCGAACGGCTGTGTCAGCTTCGCGCGTCATAATCTGCCGGCGCATGTTTTCCCGCTGCCGCATCAGATTGCGTTGTTCCGGGGTCATCTGCATCCAAAGCTCAGCGTTGCGCCGGAAGTTTTGACGGGCGTCCGGCGGCATTGCGAGCCAGCGCTCTCTTATACTCTGCGCGGACGGCTGCCCATGCGGAGGCCCATGGAGTTGACTTGACGGTGCTCCGTGAGGCGCTGGCATTGGGGCGGGACCATGAGGCGCTCCCATGGGGGGCGGCGGACGGCCAATGGGGGCGCGATGCTGTTGTGGCTGCCCTTGTGCGGCTGCGCAACACAAAGCGAAAACCGACAGGCAAATGAAAAATCTAGAGAGTTGGCTTTTCTTCCCACACGTTATTTTCATCCCAGGCGATCAGTTCATCCAGATCCGCCACGACTTCATAATCCTGTGGATCGACTTTAGCCACTACATCTAAGTCACCCGAAGACGCTGATCGCGGACCTGGATAATGCGTGACAAGAGCAAGCGCGACAGCGACTGCTGCCACCGCCGACGCCCCGACAAGCTTACGCACGCTGAACCAGCTCCGCACTCGGTCAAAACGAGCCCGTCCCTGCCGAACTTTTCTCAGAACGTCTCGGGCAAAAAATGGCGACAGCGTGGGCTCAGGAAGCCGGCCGAGAACATCCCATAGCTCTTTGTCATCTTCAGGTTCCATATTGTCCATTGGATTCAACCGTTTGCGCGCCCCGAAGTTGCGCTCGAAGGCGGTTGAAAATTATGTTCAAATGCCTGGCGCCTCAAGGAAACCTTCGAGCTGCCGAATCCGCGTTGGATGCCGCATTTTGCGCAGGGCCTTCGCTTCGATCTGGCGAATGCGCTCGCGAGTGACTTGGAACTGGCGGCCCACTTCCTCAAGGGTCCGGCTATATCCGTCGACAAGTCCGAATCGTTGCTCAAGCACTTGCCGTTCGCGATCGGTGAGCGTTTCCAGCACATCCTTGATTTTTTCCTTCAGCAAAACGATGGCAGTCATGTCGCTGGGATTCTCGGCGCCCCGGTCCTCAATGAAATCGCCAAAGTTGGTCTCTTCGCTCTCGCCCACCGGCGACTGAAGTGAAATCGGCTGCTGCGCCATTTTTAGGACGGCGCGAACACGGTCCACCGGCAGGAGCACTTCTTCAGCCACCTCTTCAGGCGAAGGCTCCCGCCCGTATTCCTGCACCAGCTGTTTTTGGACGCGTAACAGCTTGTTAATCGTCTCAATCATGTGGACTGGAATCCGAATCGTTCGCGCCTGGTCGGCGATCGAGCGCGTAATAGCCTGCCGAATCCACCAGGTCGCATATGTTGAGAACTTGTATCCGCGCCGGTATTCAAACTTTTCCACCGCCTTCATCAGGCCCATGTTCCCTTCCTGGATCAGATCAAGAAATGACAACCCGCGATTTGTGTATTTCTTTGCGATGGAAATAACCAGGCGGAGATTGGCCTCAACCATCTCAGTTTTTGCTTTGAATGCCTGACGCAGCCAGCTCTTCAGCGTCCGATATTCCTCTGCATAGTCGGAGAGGGAAAACCAGAGACTCGTTTCCAGCTCGCCGACTTTCTTCTGAAGCTGCAATCGACGTTTTTTGCTGCGAGGATTTTTAGCGAGCTCGCTCTGCAGATAAAGCGACGTATGGTGCGCCTCGTCTGCCAGGTGCACAAGCTCCTCGGTAACCCGCTGCTTGAGATAAAAACGGGGGTAAATCCTTTGCAGGGCAGCCATCGTTCTCTGCAACGCCCTGCGCTTCTGGGATGCTCTGTTGGAAACATCGCGTGCAAGCTCGGTAAAGTGCCGGGTGACGGAAACGCTTAGTTTTTCCACTTGTTTGCACAAACGCGGGAGATTTTTCATGTACCTTTCCCGGCTCTCGATTTTTTTATCGAGGATCACGCGGTCGAAGCGTTCCCGGCCCTCGAGGAGTTTGCGGGCAAGATCGAGATGACCCCGAGCAACAAACCCGAAACGGTTAAGATGCTTCTGCACCATGGCTTCAGCCTCCTCAATGCGCTTCGAGATTTCGACCTCCTGGTCGCGGGTAAGCAACGGCACCTGCCCCATCTGCTTCAAATACATCCGTACAGGGTCATCCAGGATATCAACCTTTGCTGGCACCCTGCCTTCCTCTTCGTCCTCCTCCTCATCAACGTCTTTCTTGCCGTCCCTGTAGCGATCCACTTCGGACGCTTCGATGATATCGATCTCCAGGCGACGCAGACGCGTGAGAATCAGATCCAGTTCGTCGGCGTCGGTAATGCCTTCGGGCAAGGCTTCGTTCAGATCGTCGAACGTGAGATAGCCTTGTTCCTTTGCCAGCTTGATAAGTTCCCGAATGCGCGCTTGAACTTCGATGGACGAATACAAACCGGACACGCCGAGAGTCGGCACAGATAGTGGTCCATTGTTGTTAGGCCGTGCTGGTGAACACGTGATTCGTTTGCGCCCAAGCGCCTTCAGCCGCGGCGGTTTCTTGTGGTTTCCGCGCCCATTCAAATGCGCTTTGGGTGCGGTGCGCCTGCGGCTAACTTTAAGCCGCCGCACCGACGACCGTCGGCTGCTCCCCCTTCGTTTCGAATGCCTGGCCAAGTTTGTTCGGTTAAGGATTTGGACTAAGGCCTTCGGCCTGCCACGTGACGGTTCATGACACCTGAGTGCCGCCCCCGCCGACGGGCCGACAAAATTCGTGGAGCTGTTCCTGCAGGTCAAGAATTTGTTTTTGTAAATTTACGATCTCACCGGCGCTCAGCTCCGGCAGTTTGATTCGGTTTTTTGCTGTCTCCAGGCGGCGACGCACAACACCCTGGCAAATTCCCTGCCACCACTTCTCGACCATTGTCTCTGTGGCTGTGGGCATCTTTTGAAGCAGCCATAAAGAAATGAGCCGTTCCTCCTCTGGGGAAAGCGTCGCCATGAACGCGTTCAGCGATGCAGGGTCATCTGGTTGCAGTTCGCTTTCCAGAATCCGGACCAGAATGTCCGCGTCCGGCACGTGTTCGAGAATCTCTCGCCACCTTTGCGCGCGAAGAAAATTCCGGGCGACTCCATCGCGTAACGCGAGAAGGCAGAGCATCGCGATGTCGTGCGCGGGAGTGGGAGCCGAGGGAGGAGCGGCTGCTGCTTCGACTGTTCCCGCACGTTCGCGCTGTTGCTTGGGTAAGAGAGTTTCAAAATCTGATTTCGAAACACCTAGTCTGGAGCTGACCTTGCTTGCCAACTCACCCCGCAAGAAGGGATCCCGAGTGTATGATAGGGCGACTGCCATTTGCCTAGCCAACTGCATTTTCGCCGTTATAGATGTAAGATCCGTCTGCTCAGCAGAACGTGCGATCCAGTAATCGAAGAATTCTGGGGCTTCCGCGATACGTTTTTCAAACGCTTCTTTTCCCTCACGTTGAATCAATGAATCCGGATCCTCACCAGCCGGTATTTCGGCAATACGCACAGTCAACTCGTACGCGAAAGCATTGAACCATGCGCGATCCTTCTGCAATAGCGCTTCGAGAGAACGCTCAGCTGCTTTCATCCCGGCGGCGTCTGCATCGAAGCACAGTACGACTTCATCAACATAGCGCTTCAGGATTCGCGCCTGATTGTCCGTGAACGCAGTCCCCTGCGGCGCCACGACATTCGTGATGCCTGCTTCGAACAAGCTGATCAAATCAAGTTGCCCTTCGCACACGATCGCACAGTTCGCCTCGATCAGTGCCCGCTTGGATTTGTGTAATCCGAAAAGCACGTTGCCCTTTCGGAAAAGTGGCGTCTCGGGCGAGTTCAAATATTTCGCCGCGCCTTCCTCGTCCTTCAGCAGGCGCCCGCTGAACGCGATGACTTCGCCAATGTCATTGCAGATTGGAAACATGATACGGTCGCGAAACCGATCGTAGGCACTCTGGCGTCGGTGCGTTTCATTCTCGTCCTTTGTCTTGAGCACGCCGCCCGTAATGAGTTCGCGCGTGTCATAGCCTTGCGCCCGCGCCCAACCGCCAAACGCGTCCCATTCATCCGGCGCATATCCAAGCTGCCATCGTTTCGCTATCTCCCGAGTGATTCCGCGCTGTTTTAAATATTTGCGTGCGGGTTCACCGATTTCTTTTTTGATCAAATTTTCATGGAACCATTCCGCCGCTTCAGCATGTAACTTCAGCAGATTCTTGCGTGTCTCGTATTGTCGATCTTCGTCCGACGCACCACGCTTTTCGACCACTGTGATGCCGGCGCGCGCTGCGAGCTTGCGAACCGCCGAGGGAAAATCGATGTGCTCATAATCCATGACGAACCGGAAAACGCTGCCGCCTGCGCCGCAGCCGAAACAATGGAAGGTCTGCCGGTTCGGGCTCACTGGGAACTACGGCGTCTTCTCCTGATGAAAGGGGCAGAGCGCCTTGAAATTTGTTCCTGCGCGTTTCAGCGGAAAATAGGAGCCGATTACTTCGACGACATCGTTTGCGGCGGCGACTTGCTCAATTGTTTCTGATGGAATTGCCACAGGGAAACTGGCAAGATTATCCGCGTCTGATCAATTGAAAACATGAAGATTTGGCCGATCAGCATTTGCGTCGCTTGTGTCCTCAGCGTCGCTGCGCCGGCTACTGCCAGCGAAACGATTCACAAAGGCGATGTAGTCGTGGTACCATTGCACGGCGAAGTTTCGCCTTCGCTGCTGGCGTTGCTGCGGCGCGCGGTGAAAACGGCCGAGAGCAACGAAGCTTCCGGGATCGTGTTCGACATGAACACTTACGGCGGGCGCCTCGACACAGCGGCCGAGATTGTGAACGCGCTCAACCAAATCAAAATCCCCACTTACACTTTCATCAACACAAACGCGGGATCGGCTGGCGCGCTCATCGCGGTCGCTACGCAACACGTTTACATGGCGCCGGTGAGTGCAATCGGCGCCGCAGCGCCGATCCTGCCGACGGGCGAAGATCTTCCGTCCACGGCCAGGGAAAAAACGATTTCGTATTGGTCTGCGCTCGTCCGAGGTTCGGCGATTAAGAACGGCCACAATCCCGACGTCGCTGAAGCATTCATGAACAAGGACAAAGAGGTAAAAATCGGCGACCGCGTCGTGCATCCAAAAGGTGCGGTGCTAACCCTCAACGCGCAGGAAGCCACCGAAAAGATCAACGGCAAACCGCTACTGGCTGAAGGCATTGTCAATTCGATTGGGGATCTGACCAAGCGAGCTGGACTCAAAGACAACATCGTGAGGATCGAGCCAACTGGCTTTGAGCAGCTCGCATTTTGGATTACTGCGCTTGCGCCGTTGCTGCTGCTCGGCGGAATCCTGGGAGCCTATTTGGAATTCAAGATTCCCGGAGCGACCTGGCCCGGGGTTATCTCTGCAATTTGTTTTGCGCTCTTTTTCCTCGGCCATTATCTGGCCGGACTCGCCGGGTGGGAGGTCGTTGCGCTCTTCATTGTGGGAATGGTTCTGGTACTGATCGAAATACTTTTCTTTGCGCACAGCACGATCGTTTTTGGAGTTCTCGGCGCGTTTCTCATTATCGCCTCGCTGCTCTGGACAATGATCGACCGTTACCCACAGCAACCCTTTTTCCCGACCGGCAGACAGCTCGCCATCCCACTGCTCAACATGTTTGTCGCGCTCGTGGGATCCGTCATCGCTATCGCCCTGCTTGCGCGCTATCTCCCGCGTACGAGTTTTTATCGACGATTTGCCTTGATGGATTCCAATCCGCCAGGTCCATCCCTGGCTGGCGCGCCGCGACAATTCGCAACCGCACTGGCGCTTGTGCCCGGAATGCAAGGAACCGCAATTACCGTGTTGCGGCCCAGCGGCAAAGCGCGCTTCTCCGATCACGTTGTCGACGTGGTCACCGAGGGAGAATTCATCACCCCAAGAACACCAGTCACCGTGATCCAAACCGACGGGATGCGCGTAGTAGTGAAGAGTGCTATTCAGGTCTGATCTACGTTCATTATCCGCCGGCCGCCACGCGTATCAATTCGACGCGATCGCCTTCGGCGAGTGGGCGTTCTGACCATTCGCGACGGCGCACAGCAAGGCCGTTGTGCTCGACCAAAATGCATTGCGGCGGTAGTTGGTAGCGTTCGATCAACTCCGCGATTGTTTTCGCGTCGCGGGCATCCGCTGTTTCGCCGTTGAGTGAAAGTTTCAAGAGCACGCAGAATTTTCGTCACCTGAGCGAAGCCGAAGCAATGCGGTCGCTGATCCAAAGGCACTTCAACGATATCCTGCAACCTTGAATTCGCTCGATATAATGAAGGAAATTAGTCATGCACCGCAAAGAGATTGGTCCCAATCTTTCCATACCGGTTCGAGTCCGCGAAGGCGCAGTATCGCGGCAATTTCGGCCGGGGACCGTCCGTCGCTGATTTCGAACTGGCCGGTGGCAAGTTGATCTTTGCCGCCCTGGTATTCAGGTGCGACCATGCGGCCGCCCACGGTGCGATGCAAATGTTCGCGACCTTGCCCCGTGTAACCGCCGGGCTCGGTATGACTGCCTGCGCTCATCGTGGTTACCCCAGTCGAAGCCAACGCATCACGCAGTGGCGCGCGCTCGCGTGTGCTGAGCACGATGCCGACCTGCGGAAATGTGATGCGCAACGCGCACACTAACTGGACAAGTTCGCGGTCATTCATCGTGAAGTGCGGCCGAAATCCGCCGGCTGCCGGACGTAACCGGGGGATGCTCACGCTAATTTCCGCCTGCCAACAGTGTTTGAATAAATGTTCCAAATGCGCGGCCAGAGCGATTGCTTCATCCTGCCACCGCGATAAACCGATCAACGCGCCAATACCAAGCCGACGAAAACCGGCTGCGTACCCCCGCTGCGCGCAATCGAGCCGAAAATTAAAGTCGCGTTTCGGTCCGGCGGTATGCATTTCCGCATAAATGCCGCGATTGTAGGTTTCCTGATAAACAACGAGGCCCTCGGCGCCAGCCTCTACAATCGGCACGTAATCCTCGGTAGCCATCGGGCCGACCTCGATCGAAATCGACGAAAATTCCGGGGCCAGCGCACGCACGCACTCGGCGAGATAATCCGCACTCACAAATTTGGGATGCTCCCCAGCAACGAGAAGAATCTGCCGAAATCCCTGACGCGCCAGATGCCGCGCTTCGGAAATCATCTCCTCCACACTAAGAGTCACGCGCAGGATCGGATTGTCCCGCGAGAAGCCGCAATACCGGCAGTTATTGACGCATTCGTTCGAAAGATACAGCGGCGCGAACAGGCGCATCGTGCGCCCAAAGTTTTGCATTGTGAGCGCGCGGGAAGCCTGCGCCATCGATTCCAGTTCCTGATCGGTTTTGGGGGCGATCAGATGCTCGAAGCCCCCGATCAGCTCCGATTTTTTCAAGACAAGGCTGTCCAATGTCTCTGCAAACGACATCAGCATAGTTTCATGCGCAGGGCTAGATTCGCAAATTGGCGTTACAAAAGCCGGCGTCCTATGTTCCGCGCGCCGCCAATGCAAATGCCTTAACCACTTAGAAAGCGAAATTTACCCCGGTGCGGACCATACCGAAGTTATTTTCTGGTCCGTTCACGAAATTCCAGCTGAAATCACTGACCCAACCTATGTGCGGCGTAAGACGTATCTCAAGCCCGCCGCCGACCTGACCTAGCGCCTCGGTTTGCGCTCCTGGGACGATGTCAAAACCTTCTCCCTCTTCAACCACGCGTACATTTTTCGGCCGCTGGCCACCACCAAAAATGGCCCCGCCGCCTCCGAAAATATATGGGGAGAAACGGGTGCAAGAAATTGGATAACGCAGCGTCAATGTCCCCAACACAGCTCCAATGGTGTTGGTGGCACGGCCGATATTGCTCTCAAAGATCCCATCGCTGAAATCGACGAAAGTACTTTCGCGCGCCTGTCTGGCGCTCGCCGCCCATCCTTCAATTCCGACGCCGAAATAACGCATGAAGAAGTATTTGATATCTCCGCCACCACCCCAAGCATGGTCAGCTCCTATATAGCGGTCATTAGCCCACTCAGTTCCGGTGAAAATGTAGGTACCCCAGAGGCTGACGTTAATTTCCCTGTCCGCATACCACTCCGGGCAAGGGGGGGGAGCAACCTGCTTCATCTCTTTTCCGGAATACTCTGTTCCTGCGAAACCGGACGAAGCGACTACACCAACCCCAAACAGGCACAACACTAACTGCTTCATCTGTTTCTCCTTTTGGTTAAGTTCCCATGCAAACGTTGCGCGTCTCAGTCAATAAACCACCCCGCGGCACATTCGGATGCCATGAGTCTGAGGTTAGTCGCCGGAAATTGCAAGCTTTTTGAGCGCTTGCCGACCGGCTCAGGGTTTCAATTCCACTCCGGTATTCGCGTCTGTGACGATAAACTTCTCGTGGTGAAAGCTGGGGTCGCCCCGAAACATCAGGCGTCCTGCGTAACGGCGCTCGAGTTCCACCAGCAGTTCTTCGTCTTCCTCTTTTAATCGCTTCAGAACATCAGGGTTAAGGATTACCCGAATGTCATGGATGGAGTCCTGGTATTTGCGCATGACGGTGTTGAGGGTCCTGTGCAATTCCACGCTCGTAGTCATGGTCGTTTTCACTACCCCGCGCCCGCCGCAGTAGGGACAATTTTCATAAATCGTGTCGCTGAGGCTTTCCTGTGCCCTTTGTCGGGTCATCTCCATGAGGCCAAGCTGCGAAATGGGAAGCACATGCGTTCTGGCCTTGTCACGCTTGAGCCGTTCCTTCATCAGATTATAGACCGACTGTTGATCTTTGCGGCTTTTCATGTCGATGAAATCGGCAATGATCAACCCACCGATGTTGCGTAATCGCAGCTGCCGCGCAATCTCGTCTGCTGCTTCGAGATTCGTTTGCAAGATTGTTTTTTCGACATCGCGCCCACCTTTGTTTCGGCCAGTGTTCACGTCGATGGCCACCAGCGCTTCGGTTTCGTCGATTACAATATAGCCACCGCACTTCAGCCAAACCTGGCGATGAAACGCGTCATCGATCTGTTTCTGCACACCGTACGTCTCGAAGATGGGCGTCGCACCGTCGTAGTGCCGAACGCGGTTCCGCGCGCGCCGGGAGATTTGCCCCACCATGTCAGCCATCCGATCGGTCGCCGCGCCATCGTCACAAACGATTTCGTTGATCTCTTCCGTGAGAAAATCGCGCACCGTTCGTTCGACCAAATCCGGCTCTTCAAATAGCGTACAGGGCGCGGGCTTGTCTTGAATGGCCTGATCGACTTTGGCCCATTGATCGAGAAGAACTTGCAGGTCGCGCACAAAATACCGCGCGCGTTGACCTTCTCCGACTGTGCGGATGATGACGCCGACGCCATCAGGAATATCCAGTTGACGAAGAATTTTGCGCAGCCGCTCACGTTCCTTCGGTTCCTCGATTTTTCGAGAGATACCGCTGCGATCGCTGAACGGCATCAGCACCAAATAGCGGCCGGCAAAACTGAGATTGGTTGTGACGCGCGGCCCCTTGGTGCCGATTGGGCCTTTGGTAACCTGCACGATCACATCCGAACCCACCGGATAAATGGTCGGGATGTCTTTAACGGTGATCCGCTTGCGGGGGCGCTTATTCGAGCGCCTGTCGATTTCTTCGACCCCGCTGTCGAGCGCCGCGGGAATCGCATCCCAAAAATGGAGGAACGCGTTCTTTTCGAAGCCGATGTCAACAAACATCGCCTTCAAACCCATCTCGATGTTTTTGACTTTGCCCTTGTAAACGCTGCCTACGATGTTCCGCGCACTCTTACGCTCAACACTGTATTCCTCGAGGCGGCCACCCTCGAGCAAAGCCACACGGGTCTCGAGTTTCTCCACGCTCAGTATGAGTTTGTTGCCGGTCTTGCGTGAAGGCAGACCCAAAATCTTTCTTACCTTGTCTATCATAAAAATTAAGGGGTTGGGCGGTCATCAGCCAAACTACCGATGCGAGCTGGAATGGCGATTCTGACCGAAGATTCATCTTGTACTTGTGCGCTGACGGCTAGGCGGCGGAGGCGGAGGAGCCTGCCGAGGATGTACTCCAAAGAGCCGTTGGAAGAAGTTGCGTGGGGCGGCGGGCGCGGCCGGGACAGCACGGGTCACGGGAGCATTTCCTCGCCGGCGCACTTTTCCCTGAGAATCTGCTTCTGGTTCGACATCAGGCGAAGCGTCTGAGCTTGCCATTTGCACAGTGGCACTCTGCGATTGGTCTGGACTTTCTTCGTCGTCGCCTCCGAGGTTGCCTCCCGCATCATGAAAGCTCACTGCTTTGATCAATTGGAGCGGATTGGCCTTATGTGCGGGCGCTAGCCAAGCCACCTGCATATCGAACTTGTCTTCATCCTGCGCGAGCGTGCGTTCCAAAATGCGTGTAGCGATCGGGCCCGCGACCTCTCCGCCGTGCCCGGAGGCGCCCTGCACCATCACTACGACAACATACTTCGGATGGTCAAATGGCGCGAAACAGGCAAACCACGCCACGTTTTCCTCGTGTCCGCGGTCGGTGGCCTGCGCCGTCCCGGTTTTCCCCGCCACCACCCAATCCTTCAAGCGCGCTCTGCCACCGGTGCCGCCATCTTCATTAACAACTTTCCAAAGGCCTTTGCGCACAACGTCAATTTTGTCAGGTGAGATTTCCTGACGTAAATCCGATCGCACACGCGGCGATGGCGTTGCCGGATTGCCTCGCTCATCCAGAACCGGAGAGCCGTCTTGCTTCAAAACTTTGTCGACCAGACGTGGGTAATAGCAGATGCCGCCATTTGCGATTGTCGCGTAGGCCATCGCCAATTGAAGTGGCGAAACAAGCGTGTATCCCTGGCCAATCGAAACATTGGCCGTTTGCGCCTGGGACCATCTCTCCTGGGGATGGTGAATTTGCATCCACTCCGGCCCCGGCATATTGCCGGTTTGTTCGCCTGACAGTTGGAGCCCGGATTCTTCGCCAATTCCCAACATTTTCCCAACGGCATCGATTGACTGAATGCCAGCTGCGTTTCCGTACTGATAGAAGAAGGAGTCACATGACACCTTAAGCGCATCCGCGAGTCCGATGTTGCCGTGCGTGTAATGCTTTTCGGCTACCCAACATCGGAAAAAGTGATCGCCGTAACTCACACCGCCGCCGCAGCTGTAATGCGCGTTTAGGAGATTTTTGGTGCCTCGCAATCCGGCGAGCGACGTGATGAGCTTAAATGTAGAGCCTGGCGGTAGGCAGCTAATCGCGCGGTTGACCAGGGGGTCGCCCTCGTCTTTCTGCAGCGTTGTCCAATCCTTCGCCTTGATGCTCGGGATGAAAGTATTTGGATCGAATGAGGGAACAGAAGCCATCGCCAGGATGTTCCCATTGTTCGGATCGACAACTACCGCGCCCGCCCGACTCACGGCGCGCAGCGCTTCCTCCGTAATCGCTTGGATGCGCGCATCAAGCGTGAGGAAAACGTTGGCGCCTTGCTCCGGGGGATCTTCCCGCAAGATTCCATCAATGGTGCCCTTTGCATTGCGCCGTAAATAACGCACTCCAGGTTTCCCGCGCAGGTACTCGTCCATGGTTCTTTCCACGTTCGATTTTCCTTCCACGTCTCCCTGGTAAAACGTAAATTTCGCTGCGTCCTCTTTATCGATGTCGTTTGGCATGCCGACGTAACCCAGAAGATGCGCGGCAAGCCCGCCATAAACGTAAGAACGCACGGGTTTGATGGCGAGTTCCACTCCCGGCAAACCGACATCGTGTTCCGAAAATTTCGCCAAAGTCTGAAAGTCGATGTCTTTAACGTAGGAGTATGGGACTTCGGTATCGTTGCGATAGTGTTTCTGTAACCGGCCTGCGTTGTAATCGCGTGCAAGATCGAGATCGTTGAGCCGTGGGACGATGCCGTTATTGACAATCCTGATGATGTCCGGTTCCTTCAGGTCTTTCGGCATTCCATTAATGGTTGCTCGATACTCGGTCACTGGCGGCTGACCAAAGCGTTCGCGATAGCCTTTGACCATTTCCGGCAGATAAAAATCAACCTCATAACTAGCGCGGTTTTGGACAAGCGTAAGGCCATTGCGGTCTTTGATTTCGCCGCGCACCGATGGAATGCGGACAGTGGCTTGAGAGCTGCCGCGAATCTGGGCCGTCCATTCCGCGCCGTGCGCCACCTGTATCCACCAAAGTCGAAGACCGAGTGAGCCGACGCCCAAGAGCATGAACAGCCCCAGGAATTGAATGCGCAAACGGTAACTGAGGCGGCGCTTTCTCATTCTACCTGCCCTCTTTCCGGACTGTATGAATAGGACGTCATCCGACTGAGCCATTGCAAACCCCAAAAGAAAATCGGCGCGATGGCCATTGCGATCAGACCTGGCCCGGCAATCTGCCACCAGATTTCAGGAGTAAACACTAGCGAACCGCGGCGAAACGTGATCATGAGATATTGCGCGAGAACTATTAACGAAGTAAAAACGCCGCTCAGGATGCAATGCACCTCCCAGTGGCCGCGGGCAAAGAGCGGTCGCAGGCCATGCATTATTCCTGCCAGCACACCGTAGAGAAGTATCGATGATCCGGCTGAGATTTCAACCTTCCCGCCAATCACCTGAACAGTAAGCGCATCCAGCAGGACGCCCGCGAACAAGGCCAGCGCGAGCATAAGGGGAAAGGGCAAAGCCATTGCACCATAGAAAACAATTACCGGCACAATGTAAACATGCGCATTATAGAGCCACGGCAGTGCGGGGATCAACAGTTCGGTGATCTGTGCCACCAGGACCAGCAACAAGAGACAAGCAAAAAAAATCATCTGCGCCCCGTCACCACGAACAGGTCCTCCAGATGGGAAAGGTCCACGGCAGGTGTGAGCTGCGCCTGTCCATCCAGGGCGCGAACGCGAAAACTTTTTACCACTCCGATGAGTAAACCCGAGGGGAAAACACCGCCTACGCCTGAAGTATAAACTTTCTGCCCCGGCTTGAGGTCAGCTTGTTTTGACAAGAAATTCAGGTCCAATACCGGCGTGAGTCCACTGGTTACGCGCTCGCCGGAAACGATGCCCTGTTCGCGACTTCCTTCCACTGATGCTGCGACCCGGCAACTTTCATCGGAAATCAACAAAACGACTGAGATTGTCTCGCTTACGGTAGTGGTCTTTCCCACCAGGCCTACATCGGTTACCACCGGCATGTCGGTTTCAATTGCGTCTCTCTTCCCGCGATTAATGGTAAGGGTTCGCCACCAACTCGAAGAGTCGCGCGCGATCACTTCCGTAGGGACTAACTTGAACACGGAACGCTCGCGATAGTTGAGGGCGTGGCGCAGCCGGTTCACTTCATGTTCAACATCGCGCAAGGCTTGGTTAGTGGCGCGCAGCTCTCGATTCTCTACCTGTAAGGTAGCGGTCTCGTGCTCTAATTGGTCAAGCGACTTTAACCCCGACCGCACCGAGGTAATCTGCTTTTTGATTCCCGAGCCACCGGTCAAGAATGGCGCCAGCAGCCGATAAACACCAGCCTTGAACTTTTGAGTGGTCTCCGGCCCGAAGCTGAGGAAATACCCGAGAATCGCGCCGAAAATCAGCAGGGCGATGACATTTGTACGGCTCATTTCAAAGCCGAGCGTTTCGCAAACCATCCCACCGGCGCTCGAGAAAACGCCGTTGGTTGTTTATCGCCACTGGCGATCAGCTGAAGCCACCTGGCGCAAAAATTTAAGTTCATTGAGGCATTTGCCTGTTCCCTCCGCTACTGCGCTGAGCGGGTCTTCCGCTACATGAACAGGCAACCCGGTTTCCTCGCTCAAAAGCTTGTCAAAGCCGCGCAGCAGGGCGCCACCGCCGGCCAGCACAAGCCCACGATCCACTAAGTCCGCTGAAAGCTCCGGCGGACAGCGTTCCAAGGTAATGCGCACCGAATCGACAATCGTCGAAATCGGTTCGAGCAAAGCTTCCCGAACCTCTTGAGAAGTGATCATCAGCGTTTTCGGCAGACCTGCCACGAGATCGCGCCCTTTAACTTCAACACTCGTTTCTTTTTCGCTCGGATAAGCCGAGCCGATTTTGATTTTGATTTCTTCGGCGGTGCGTTCGCCGACCATCAAGTTATAGGCGCGCTTCATGTACTGCACGATTGCCTCGTCCAGTTCATCGCCCGCTACGCGCACGCTGCGACTAAACACGATTCCTGAAAGCGAAATGATCGCGACTTCCGTCGTTCCTCCGCCAATATCAATGATCATGTTACCTGCAGGATCCTGCACTGGCAGCCCTACGCCGATCGCCGCCGCCATTGGTTCCTCGATCAGATAAACCTCGCGAGCGCCGGCATGAGTCGCCGATTCGCGCACCGCTCGCTTTTCCACCTCTGTAATGCCGGATGGCACTGCGATAACTACCCGCGGTCGCACCCGTACCCGGCGGTTGTGCACCTTGCTAATGAAATGGCGCAACATCGCCTCGGTAACCTCGAAATCGGCAATCACCCCGTCCTTCAACGGACGCACCGCAACAATGTTGGCCGGAGTGCGGCCGAGCATGCGTTTGGCCTCGTCACCAACTGCGAGGACGCGATTGGTGCCGGCCTGCACCGCCACAACCGATGGTTCACGTAAAACGATTCCTTGATCTTTTACGTAGACAAGCGTGTTAGCTGTACCGAGATCAATCCCAATGTCGCTGGATAGCCAGCCGAAAACGCGGTTGAACATGAATATTATTAGCGGCAGGTCAGCTCGAAAGAAACGCGTTCACGCGGCGCGATTCGGCCGGCTGAAACGCCGTAACATGGGAAGACGCAGCCCGTCGTCAAGCGTATTTCTCTAGCAGCGATGAGATGTTGCAACGCTGGAGTATTGCAGCGGCGCTTGCCATCGCTCAATTACTCCATTACTCCATCATTCAATGGGAAAAGTGATCGTCGCTCCATCCATTCTGGCCGCGGATTTCTCGCGGCTGGCTGAGGAAATCCACCGCGTCGAAGTCGCCGGCGCGGATTGGATCCATTGCGACATCATGGACGGCCATTTCGTCGATAACATTTCCTTCGGGCCGGATGTTGTCCGGCTGGTGCGAAAGGAAACAAGTCTGCCGTTGGATGTGCATCTCATGATCGAGCACGCCGATCATTATGTGCCGCGATTTGCGAAGGCCGGCGCGAACTCAATCACAGTGCACGTCGAACCAGAGGCGAGACACGATGTCGTAAAAACCTTGCAGCGCATTCGAGATGCTGGTTGTCGCGCCGGCCTGACGTTGAATCCGGAAACAGCATTTGAATTAGTCGAACAGTTCCTCGGCAAATTCGATATGCTGCTCGTCATGACGGTCCATCCGGGTTTCGGCGGACAACCGTTTCGCGCTGATCAGATGGGAAAAGTCAGGCGCGCGGTGGCATGGAACTCATCCGGTGGGCACAAGATCGACATCGAAGTCGATGGCGGCATTAATCCAAAAACCGCCCGAATCTCAGTGGAAAACGGAGCAAACGTGCTCGTCGCCGGGACATCGATCTTTCATTCCAAAGATTACGCCAAGGCAATTCGTGACTTGCGCGGCGAGTAAGATGACGAGCAATCGTTGGGCTAATGTACTTCAGCCGTTTCAGCCGCGACCACAGGCTCGGCTTCTTCGGTTGTTTCAGCCATTACTTCGTCGGTCTGTGTAACGCGCACAACTTCTTCGATCGTTGTTTTCCCCTGGGCTACGCGCCGCCAGCCGTC
>WNFO01001636.1_pt1 | contig 18447 bp, 17 predicted proteins | sample 5400251 | NCBI WGS metagenome assembly WNFO01 (sample SAMN13153354, study PRJNA577476) | soil metagenome | isolation source: 100 cm saprolite under Madrone tree | place: USA:California | collected 2016-06-14
GCCCTTCTCGTCCAGCCTCGAACTATACGCGCTGTGCGAGGGCTTTCAATCCAGTGAAGACAGCAATTGTTGTGCCGAAGGAATTTGTATTCCATGGTCAGGTAAAGCCCTGAGACGATGAAGCCGACTCAGGATTCCCCCGAAATCCGCAGGTGATTGCCAATCAAGAGGAGATCTCCATGCGGACGCGAGTACAGCACACGCTGCAATCCATGGCTCTAGCTATGGTCTGCGGCGCGGTGACTTTCTGGAGCCAAGTAGGCCAACACGCACTTCAGGCCTTGCCGCTGGATCCCCATGCCAGCCAACGACGGGCCGCCCTACTGGCGCTGTAACCTGGTTTGCAGAAATCGATCGACGACCTGGACCAGCAGGTTAGCGAACAAGCGCTGCTGCATCCTCAGGCGCGATGCTTGATGACGCACCCAGGAGTCGGTCCCGTCACAGCCTTGGCCACCGAAGTGTTCTTGGGGGATCCCCTCCGGAATTGAATTGGTTTCTTGTTCGCGAGAGCCATAGGCGCCACCCTTCAGGCTCGTTTTTTTTCTTATTGCCGCCTTTTGCCGCCTCGCGAAATCGCTAAGTCATTCTCAGCAAATGGGATGGTTGGTAGGGGCGGTGGGGATCGAACCCACGACCTTCGGCTTAAAAGGCCGCTGCTCTACCACTGAGCTACGCCCCTAAAGTGGTTACTGCACAACAATTTGCGAGCCACCGTCCGAATCTTCGTTCTGGCTGGTGTCAGCCAGATGCGCGTACCGTCTCGTCATCGTCAAACTCTTATGCCCCAACAAGTCTGCAATATCTTCCAGGGGAGCGCCTTTCATTCGCAGACGGCTCGCAAATGTATGTCGCAAGTCGTGCCAACGAAAGTTCTTGACCTGCGCTTCGGTCACAGCGTTGTCGAACCAGTGCCGCCCATTTTCGAGCGGCTCCCCGGTCTTCACCGACTGGAACACACGGCCTCTGCCTTCGCCCCGGTTATGCACAACCCTCAGGGCGGCAACCGCAGCGTCATTTAGCGGGACGTGTATGGACTCTTCGTTCTTCGTCCGCGGAACGTTCAACATCCGACCCGTAAAGTCTACCATGTCCCACGTGAGGCTGTACTGACTGCCCTTCCGCAAACCAGTGTTGATTGCGAGGTCTAACTCGGGAAGGTGCAAAGGCCACTTGGCCTCGATAACCATTCGGAGATTTCTTTCCTCTTCCTCAGTGAGAAACCGTACGCGGTTATTGTACGAACGCGGCGAGGTTGACGCGGAATTCGACATCGAACAGTTAGTCCGATGGTCCTTGATGACAAACTCTGCAAGCGCCAGAAGTAGACGGCCCCAGCTACTGCGATGATTTTTTTACAGGCTGCGAACGAGAGCCCCGATCGCCTAACTGGGTTTGTAGAACTGGAGAGGACGACGGGAATCGAATTCACGTCCGAAGCTTGGGAAGCTCCCGTTCTGCCATTGAACTACGCCCGCTCGTTGTCTCTGAGTGTACTCAGGAATTGCTTTTCCGTACAGCGGTTTGCTAAATCGCTTGGCTAGAAAGGGTCACAGGGTTCGACCCCCCCTCTTCGCTCTGCATCGAGTACTCACTGAGATGGCGGTTAAATCGGCCACTGCTTCGGCATCCCCAGTCACTTTTTCTTTCATAATTTGAGGCGGGTTTCGCGTAGCTGAGTAATGTCTCTTCAAAATATTTCCTTCGATGAGCCGAAAAACCAGCGGCGGAGACGCAGGAGCACCAAGCGGATCATCCAAACAATAAAGCCTAGCTGCGCACCGGACTTCACAAAGAGGCCCGCCGCATACCCTGCGTCTTCAGGGTTTCTGAATGGGCCAAGTTGCAAATACATGAAGAAGCCAATTGCGGCACCACACAGCCCTCCCACGCTACAGAAGAGCAGGAGTTCCTTACCGAATTTCCAAGCTGGTGCGATCATCTTCTTGACCTGCATAGCCACGGCTTCAGTATTGGAGATGCTGGTCCGGGGCGGTCGGGAACCGCCGCAAAATATTCGAGGTGGCTTGTTGGGACGCTTGGATCGTGAACTTGCGCCCATCCAATACAAAACTCTCATCTAAATGCAAATTCCACTGCACGGAGCCAGCCGACGTCGCAGTCCCACTCGATTGCCACTTACTTGTCCAGTGCTACGGCAACGCCAAATATTTTTGAGGCATTCGGGACTATTTCCTCGACTCGTTGAACACGGCAACGCAGCGTCAAAAAGACGCGATCGGAGAAGGCAACCGAGTCACCGGACAATCTGACCGTGACGTGGACCAGCTGGCCCGCCATGTATGCTTCCTCGCAAAAGAAATAGATCCCATTCGCAGCGATGTCTCGGGTTCTTCCGCGGAAAGTCTGTGGATTGAAGGGGCTTTCTCCACTGACTTCGATGGGTAGGCTCAGGGCGAAGCGCCGGCTACAGCGCCGGTCATTCATCAGCGGCTTGTTTGTTCCGCGGCCTAGTGCATTTTCAGGGTCGGACTGATTCTTGTAGTTGGCTTCTTGCATACGCTTCCTAGGCTTTTAGTTAGCAAGGCCGACTGCTCCGTGCATCAGAAATCACGAACGAGAGCCGAGGCCGACGTTTTCAACCTTTGCTGCCAAATCGAAAAACAATTCCGCCTGTGATCTGAAAATCGTTAAGTGTCTTGCTGCCGGTCACGATTCCGCCGGGGACGCCAGCGACATTGCTAAAGGTCGCTTTGTAATGGCCGATCTGGTCGCGCACATCGAACCTGAGGGCGAACCTCTCAGTGAAGAAGTGCTTCAGGCCACCCCGAAGTTCCCCGTGAAAGCGGTTTGGTGGCGGTCGGGTCCGGTCTCCAACAAATTCGAACTCAATTGAGCGGGTTGATTGTTGTCGCTCAGCGCAATTTCTTGCCGCGTGCCTCCCACTCCTGCAGTCACATACGGCACCCATTTCTCGCTAAAGGCGGAAAAGTTACAGACATAGTTGGCAGAGAGCGAAAAATTGGTTGGTGATGCTGAACTCGACAGCGTTATGGCGGTTGAAGTTGCAGCTCACCCGGCCGCCAATCGGCGTACCGGTCTTTACGTCCAATCCGAATCCGTTGCTTTCATGGTTGACAGGAGCCGAAATGCCGGCAAAAAAGGCAATTTCCGTGCTGCCTGACCGCGTTCCTTCGGAGGACGCAGTTTGCGCCCGGAGAGCGCTTTCCAAGAAGCTTTCAATGAAAACGCTAAGTGCAAATAGCAGAAGAATTCGAGAGTTGTGTCTCATAGTCTGGGTTGCCCCCTCACGATTCCTTCTAAATTCGTTCCTCTGATCTGCCTTACGTATCCGAACAATAACTAAACCACTTATCTCTGGCGATTTTCGCCAGATGATCTCTTGCCACTCCACCTCTAGGAGTGCAATAGACGGGCCACTGGTGTTGACCAAGTAAGTCTTTTGCTCGCAGATGGATGCATTGGCGCCATCTGTGAAAATCCCCCGAGGAAGCGGCACCGTGCCGCCATAAGCGCTACGCGATGCGACAATCTGCCTCTACGTCGTCAGGCATAAGGAGTGCCTCGCCGGCTACCGCCGATGGCCTACAGTGATTTTTTCAAGGGAGCAGACAGTAAATACCCTGGGAAGCTGTCTTTGACAGTCCAACTCTGTGCGCGCCGAAAAGACGGGCGCTGTGAGATTCACAAGGTGAATGGCGCGCTCGAAATTCAGATCATGATTTCACAAAGAAATGAAATCGTGGATTTGAATTTCAGTATGCGAGCCACGTGTTTCGCACAAGAGAATCACGCGGCTCGCAGATGAGAGAGTTGCTGGAGGATCCAGTTAGTGCTTACGCACCTTGCTCGCAACCAGGAGTGGCGCACCGGGGGACGGCTGCTTGAACAGCCAGCCCCGGACGGAGACAGTATCCGGCACCGGTGGTGCGACCAGTGCCGCCACATTGGCAACGCCTTCGAAACTGGCATGCGAAGCATCCACGGTGATCTCGGTGACGCTCACGGCTGTGAAGAAGCTCAGCTTGGTCGTATCCAGACTGAACGTATTTGCGTCCAGTTTCGCTTTGAGGAGAGCGGTGAGGCGAGTCTCTTGCAATCTCACACGATCCGTCACGAGGGGAGCGGCGGTACTGCCGTCTCCACTCACTCGGTGAACCTGTACCGTCTGTCCGGCGAGGAGCGAATTGACATCGACGAAGGAACTGGAGAGACCAGAGTTGTTCTCGGATTCTTCGAGATCGACGGAGAGTTTCGCCCCGGATTGAAGCTGAACCTGTAAGGGGCTGCCAAGAACACTTTTCGACAGCGAGCTCAAATTGTCAGCGACAACGAAGGCAAATGTGCCAGCCGGCGAATTCACAGAGGTCACGAAGCCATCGAGTTCTTCATCATTGACGTTTGCATCGCTGCCTTCCAGTTTGACCTTTTTTGCGACCAGTGCCCCGGTAGCGAGGACCGCCGCATCGACGTCAACGATCTGGCCGTTCTGCAGGCAGGTAAAGTCGAGCGGGTTGGCTGAACAGGCGGTGAAACCTTTGAATACCGTGTTCTTATCCACCTGGATTCCCGAAAACTTTTTCTGCGACGTTTGCAGATCAAAGCTGTTTGTTCCCTTATTCGCAACTTTGCCCGTAAGGTCTTCGACTTTCTCCATCTCTTGGTTCTGGTTATCCGGGCTCACCTGTGTTTGGGTCACACTGAGCGCGTTCGCCGCGCTGAAATCCACTCCTAGTGCGTTGGTTACAATAGTGTTGAGATTCAGATCCACCAGCAGCCCAACGGAATTGTTTGCGCTGAGGCTCAATGCGGGATTGAAATTTATAGTTGCCACGAGGGAACCGGATGGCGTGATCTTGCAAACGGCCCCCGGGGCGCATCCGGCAAGGGAATTCGCCGTGCCGTTCAGGATGGTCAGCCTTGGGCTGGCAAATGTCAAAGTTAGACTCTGGAAAGGACCGGCGGTGGCCGGGACTCCAGTCGTGTTCAGGAATGCTTTTTCAACCTGAAGTTTCTTCACATCGATATCTTGCGGTCCTGTTGCGCCTAGCAGGTCAATATTCCCTGGATTCAGGGCCGCCCCAGAAACAGTGGCCTCGAAGGAGATTATGTCCACGTTCGCGGGAGGTGTGTCCGTCAAGGAAAGACTCACGGCCGTGCCGCCCTGCGGTTGAGTTGGTGTGAACGACTTCGAATTGCCGCATCCCACGATGAATAGGACCCCTAGAATGAATGCCGCCAAATGATTGCGTTTATTTACCACGCCACACCTCCGTTTTCGTTGAGGATGGGGCAGGAATAGCCGGGAGCATTCCGCCTCACACTTATTAGGGGCTGGGGAGTAGAGCTTAAGAGGAAGGGCGGGTGCAATAGCACCCCTGCAAACTCAGCCCGGTTGAACAGAGGTAGACCTGGCCCGCCGCTCCCTCACCGTCGGAGTAATGGCAGCACATGAGGGGCCAGCATCTTGGTCGGCGCAAACTCTTGATTAATCGAAAGGTACCCGATCCGTGAAGGAACAGCGCTGATGCCGCGGGCGGCAATCTGCCGCAAAGCGCAGTGAAAGTTGTCTCAATCCGCCGCATGGTCTTTCGGCCAGGGAGAGATACGCTATTTTTGGCGGGGCCCTTCTCTTAGAGGCGACGAAGGACGCCTGTTCCACGGGCGAACCTGAGACTTTAGTTCTCGCGCACTCGGAAGCTGTATCGCAGAAGAAAAACGTGGCTGGGCCGGGTTAGGTCATAGTTGGTCGAAAGAACATACTCTGCGAGAAAATTATCGGTAAACCGCCAACCCGCGCCAAATTCCGAGTAATAGAGTGTCGAGCGGTCACGTGTGAGCCCATTCGGAGCGAAGATACCATCCGAGGTGAGCAAGCGGCCGAAACGGTCCGGATACAGCGCGAGGTTCGTCGAAAGCGTCTGGCGAACGGTCAAGAGTGAACCACTGACGAATAAGTGTCTCCAGATGTCAGCTTGGATGGCTTCATGAGCGGATAAAAAGGGGCTGCCCCTACGGTTACGTTCTAAGAGGTTGTCGGTCGCGTCTTCTGTGCGCATCGTCGTGGTGTTGGCAAACCCGCCTGCGATATCCAGGGTAAGTACAATCCGCGGGCGGAAGGCATACCCGATGCCTACTGCGAAGCTTGATCCCGTAGTGCGGTCGTGCTCGTGAGAATTTACGATCGTGGAGAGTTTCAACTTCTCATCCAAAGACAGTAGAACCCAGGACCCCTGCGCCCCGTAGAACAGCTTCTTAGTCAACACGCCGCGAAACCGGACGCCAACCTCGGAGGACCGGCCTGCACTCCGGGTGGTGTCGAGGCTCTGCGGCTGGCCATTCACCGTATGAGAAACATTTCCGAAATCAGCCGACACGAATCCATAACTGTAATAAATTCCAAGTTTTCGCTCCCCGGAAAAGTCGTGCGACACGCCGGCCTTAATTCGCGTCTGCGCGAGATTGGTATTTGAGTCGACTCGTTCGCTCGCGACGATTCCTACAGCATCTTGTTGCGTTACAAAGTTAAGGAGAGATCCCCAGCCCTTCACATAATCCAAGCCAAGACCGACGCTCGTTCTTTTTTCTTCCCCAAACGCGTGGGCCACGGCAAACGTACCAGAGAGAAAAGAGGTGTTCGTGGAATCTGTGGAGGCCCGGGCCCCGCTCGTCCCGGGAGGAAAGAGAGAACTTGAAAGAATTGCGGCATCATCCAGCGTGAACGACTGGATACCACTCCGAAAGGCGGCGACGCCCCCACCAATAGCGGTCCGGTGGTCGGGCAGCGGCGTGAAGAAAGAGCCCTGAGGCGACAAACTATAATCGACTGATTTCCCGGGGCTGGAAAACAAGGAGGACTGATCGGCCCCGACACCCTGGCTACCACGAAACGATGGCAACAGGAATACCCGTCCCTCGGGCGCCGAGAACTCTGTTGCATAGGCAGGATTTTCAAGACCATCCAGAAAAGAATCCGGATAGGCCGTGAAGCGCAGGAACAGCGGCCCTTGCCGTGCGTCGATCACATTCTCGACGAAACGATCATAAATCCCGGGAGAATTCCGCGGAGAATTTGCATTGGGTGAATCCGCCGGATCGCCGGAAGCCCCTGCGCTTTGATCGCGCGTGCTGTCCTCATGGTCTTGGTCCCCGCCAAGGCCGCCAATTTCACCAGCCGGGCCGGATACGAAGAAGTGTATGTCCTGGTTAGGACGGACGATGACCCCTTGCCCTGGGTGCACAAGAACTTTGTTTTGCGGATTGGCAAGGCTGGTCACCTCAACGAGGCCCTCGTACACAATTACTTCGGTATCTCCTACTCCGTTCACGGCAACGCTGAATTCGGTGCCGCGAACCGCAATCGATGCTGTGGGACTGTTGATTCGGTAGGGATTTGGCTTCCCTCCGAAATGGTTGATTTTTACCCGAACGCGGCCCAGCAGGACTTCGAACAGCTCCCGGAGCGTATCGGCCGCACGAAAGTCCTTCAGCAGAACCCGAGAACCCGGACGGACCAATACAATGCTGCCGTCGCTCAACTCTATGGTGAGGTGTCCGCCGCCTCGTGTGTCAATCTCTTCTCCGGGGGAGAGCACGTCGCGGCGTTGCGCGGCACGGGGAGCCTGCCCGCCGTTCGAGACTAGAGCTGCGCCGCTCACGCTTGCAATGCGCGCCTCGACAGGTGTCACTTGGGCGCGCACCGACGGAGCCGTACATGCCAGCGCGATGGCACTCAGAATCAAGACCTTGAATGTTTTGGACAAGACTCGCGATGACGCTGGTGTAGCAATCACGGATTCCCACCGTCCGCGTCCCCGGGTGTTTCCGTGTCGGTATTCTCTTCGCTGTCTCCATCCGAGATAGCACGCAGCCGATACTTGGCCACCAATCTTTGAACCGTTCGGCGATCGAGTCCGAGTACCATCGCCGCACGCCTTTTCCTGCCTTGATTCTCGTCAAGGACGAGCTGCAAATACCTCCGTTGCAACTCATCCATCGTCGGTCGGTCGACGATAATCGTTCGCTCGTTGCTAGAGGGGGCAGCTTCCTTCGGAACTCCGCTGCCCGCCGCGATTTCAGGGGGGAGGCAGTCGAGAGAAATCATGTCATTTGGGCAAAGGGCAACGGCACGGCGCATGGCATTCTCGAGCTCGCGGACATTGCCGGGAAAAGCATACGAGCGAAGAGCTAAGGCAGCTTCGCGGGTAAGACGGTAGGGTGGTTTTCCTTCTACTGCCACAGAGCGTAAGAAATGAGCCACCAAGAGATCGACATCTCCTCCGCGTTCACGAAGCGTCGGGAGCTCCAGCGTAATTACGCTCAGACGATAGAACAAGTCAGGCCGGAATTGGCCTGCGGCCGCCATTTCACGCAACGACGCATTGCTTGCCCCGATAACGCGAACATCAATCCGTTTTGTCTGTGTTGAACCGACTCTCCTCACTTCGCCGGACTGCAACACGCGCAAGAGACTGGCCTGAAATCCTGCGCTCGTGGAAGCGAGTTCATCCAGGAAAATCGTGCCACCATCCGCCGCCTCGAACAGCCCAGAACGCTCTCCGGCTGCACCGGTAAAGGCTCCCTTCGTATGGCCGAACAACTCGGCTTCGAGCAGTGTGTCGGTCAGGCCAGAGCAATTCACGGCCACGAAGGGCTTCTTTTCCCGCGGACTGAAATCGTGAATCGCCCGCGCCACTAACTCCTTGCCGGTACCGGACTCTCCCATCACTAGGACCGGCGCGTCGCTTCGAGCGGCCCGCGCGATCAACCGGTAAACCCCCACCATCGCCGGGCTTTTGCCCACAAGACCGGACCGGGAGATGTCTTCAACGAGATTGGAAATGTCAGCGCCTCCTTTCGTGGCTTCCCATGCAGCGGATAGATGCCGTCGCAATAAGGCCGCGATCGCGCTTACTTCAAATGGTTTGGCGATGAAATCCGTCGCGCCCTCTTCGACTGCCCGGACAGCCAACTCGACAGAGCCTTGGGCCGTCATCAGGACGATCGGCAGAGATGGCAGGAGGGCGCGCAATTCCTGGACCATTGTGAGTCCGTCACCGTCGGGCATGTAAACATCACTGATCACGGCATCAAATTCTTCGGTGCTGGCCGCTGCCAGCGCCTCGGCCCCGTTCCGAGCGCAGCTCACGCGAAAGCCGCTCAGCGACAACCCGGACTCCAGCATGAGACGGATGGAGTGCTGGTCATCGACAACGAGGATATGGGGCAGTCTAGCCATCGGCCGGTTTTTTGAGGTTGTTACCGTCTTTGAGTTCCACGGGTAAACGCAGCGTAAACGTTGAGCCTACGCCAACTTCACTTTCGACGGTAACATAACCTCCGTGCGAATCCATGATTTCGCGAACAAACGCTAGTCCAAGGCCCGTGCCGGGTTCGTCGGCGCTCTCCACGCGAGGGACGCGGTAAAACTTTTCGAAAATGCGCTCCACATCCTCGGATGCGATTCCATACCCCTTGTCCGCCACTTCGATCACAAGATCACTGCCGTCGGTTCGTACGGACACTCGTATTTCCTCGCTTGGTGGACTGTACTTGACAGCGTTGGCGATGACATTCGTGACCGCTTGAGCTAGCAAGTCCGGGTCGGCAATTACCACCGGCAGGTCCTTGTCAAACTCGGTCGTCAACGGAATGCTGTGGGACGAAGCGAGCGGGCCCAGCAGCAAAAGCACACGCTCAACCAGCGTGTCCACTCGCAGGGTCGTTTTTCTCAAAGGGCGTGCTCCGGCTTCGAGCCGGGTGATATCCAGGTATTCATCGATCATCCGGGCCAGACGCTTGGACTCTTCGTTGATGGCCAAATGCATCTCCCGGCGCCGATCGGGGTCCACATCGAATTGCGCGAGCACTTCGCTCATACCTTGAATTGCTGTAAGCGGGGTCCGCAGCTCGTGCGTCACCAAGGACATGACTTCTGTTTTCATCTGTTGCAGTTCCCGCTGTTTCGTTATATCGGAGAGCGAGGCGACAATCCCCACGACGGCGCCGCGGTCTTCACCGTTCTCGCAAACGGGGGAGAGTCGCAGAATGAAATGTTTTGCTGACGAACCCCCGAAAGTGGTTTCCCGCTCTACCGTGGCTCGGTCGACCAGCAGCCTTTCGAGTGTTTCAGGCATTGTCTTTTCGGGTTGACCTAAACGCCCCATGAGGCTGCTTCCTAATAACGAACGCTCCTTCATTCCAAGAATTTCCGTCGCCCGGCGGTTCACAAATACAATCTGTCCTCCCATCCCAGCGACTAGCAAGCCATCCCCTACCGAGCGCAGAGACTTATTGACAAAGCGCGAATCGGACAGAAGCCGCTGGTTTAGCGTACCCAATGCGCGCGTCTTCCACGTGATTCCACGAGGCAGCAAACGCCAAGATGTCCGGCGCGAGGCTTCCATTGTTTCGCCATTCGTTGTCTCCCCAGTTCCGAGCCCCACGATGAAACCGGTGGCAAGTTCCGCCGAAATGCGAAGCAGTTCGAGCGGCATCCGTTCATCCTTTTGATGCAAAAGGATGAGGAATCCAGCCGGGGGGTTGCCATCTCCCAAGGCGCATTTCAATGCGGCCAGTTCTTGCGCTTGGATGTCCTGCCTCTCATGGAATAAAAAGACCATCTCCGGATCCACCTTGCCGGAAAAGGCATTCTCATTTTTGAGTGGCCCTGGGGATTGCGGCCATTCAATGCTCAACCCATGGCTCTTCAAAACCGAAGGCAACAATGGAAATCCGTGGTTTGCAGCCACGCGATACTTTCCTGGGGAAACAAATCGAAGGATGGCCACGCCACTTGCATTCGAAAGCTGCGCGATGAGCGCAGCCGGATCCGATTTCGTCTCTCTCGCGGAAGGCCACAGCCAGCTTTCGGCGTGAACCATCTGCCGGATTTGGACGTCCAGCTCGCGGCTGGCGACGAGAGACCGGTGCAGGAGAACCAGCGGAATCGCAACCACAAACGAAACACCGCAAGCCACGATCGGCGGGAATATCAGGTCCCGGGTGAATGCAAAATAGCTAAGACCCAGGATCAAAGCGCCTAGCAGGATAACCATTACCACTTGTCTGAGGACTTCTTGTTTACCCTGCGCGATGGAAAGTCCACCAAGAGTAAGGAGTGCGACCAGCGCCGCACAAGCTACGGCGAGCCAATCGGGTGTTTCCGAATACCATCTTCGGCGCAAGAGCGTGTTGAGCGAATTGGCGAGGATCTCGGCACCGGGCACAAATTCCCCATGCTGCTGGCCGTTGGGACCTTCCGTATGAACGAATGGTGAGATAAAACGGTCGCCTAACGCCGCCGCCGTGGCCCCTACGATGACGTATTTTCCGCGGAACGCGGTGGCGGGCACTTTCCCATCGAGAACATCACCGAAGCTGAATGTGTAGGGCGCAAAGGAACCGGCCGGACCGACGTATTCGATGGGAATCCAACTTGCCCGCAGGCGCTGTGTGTTTCGCGGGCGGCCAGATTCGATTTCAATCCTACGGGTTTCGGATCGCATCGGGAATGTGCGTCCGCCGATGGAAACTGCCCCAGGCAGCTCTTGAATAGACTGATCGTTCGCACCTTCTCCGACGCGAATGGTTTCGAGTGCCATCGCCCACTCAGCTTGCCCTTGGTCGTCTGCCTGGCGAACGAGAAAGGATCCCGCGACGCCATCGGCTTCGGTCGAAACATGCACGTGTCCAACCCCGGCCGCCGCCTTTTCGACGGAGGACAATGGCCGAAGCCAGACCACTTGGCCTGATTCCGTGCGTGTGAGTTGGGCCGCGGTGACGACGTTTCCCGCCTTCGCAATCGCTGAAGCGAGTGGGGAGTCGTCTGCACTGTTTGTGGTTTCGCTGAATAGGACATCCAGTGCGATAACCTTGGGGTGCGCAACGGCGAGATGATCGAGCATCTGGGCCGTGAGGTTGCGACGCCAGGGATAACGCCCGAACCGGGCGAGACTCGCCTCGTCAATCGCCACGATGGCGATATCATCGGGCACAGGCAGCGGACCTCTAGCCCTCGTCAGCCAGTTCCGTGCATACAGTTCCAGCCCCGGTACCCTCCATGTGACAAACATCCCCAGCCCCGCCGAAAGGAGCAGAAGAGCCGCCACCCAACCAATCTGACCGGGTCTGCGTCGCGCTCGCGAATTGTTCTTGCTGGGCATTTCTTCTCTGGTCACGGCTTTCTGTCAGAACAACACGTCAAAATCGCCCCGGAATCTGCGCACGTAATTCCCGAAGAACACGCCGTTGAGAGGATCACTCAGATTCGCATGGACATCCAAAGGATTGAAGTGATTTGTCAGATTGAATCCGCTCACCGAAAATCTCAGCGTGTATTTGTGCCGGAAAGGAATATCCTTGGAAATCCGCGCATCGGCCGAAAAGAAGTTCGGATACCGGTAGCGGTCGCGGTAAGGAACACCCACATAATTTCGCCCCGCGTCAACAACCGCATAGGGCGAGCCCGTCCTGTACTCCACGATGGGGTACACTCTGAGTTTCCACGGCAGCGAAAAAACTCCCCAAGTCAGGAAGCGGTTCGGAAGATCCTCGGGACGCTGCGAAAACAGGTCCCGAGGAATGATGGGCGATGGAAAGTCGCCGAGATACCGGCTGAACTCATTCAAATTGCCTCGAGTCCGGCTTCTCACGTAGGAGAAAACCATCTCCTGGTCTTTAAGCCACCTTACCTTTGCCGTGACTTCCACCTGGTGGTAGATGGATCTTCCTCGGGCCCCGAGTACATAGGCATCGATTCCTTGGCCGTTTCGAGGCGTCAGCGTGATAACTCCGTCGGACACGTTGCTCAGGTAGCGGGCCCGCAGCCGCAGCCTCCTTGCCACGGTCTGCTCGACCTCTACGTCCCAGGTCTTGCTGTAAGGCGCAAAGTTGCTCGCCGCGTTATTGCTGTCCACCAGCGGAAATCTTTTACCGGACGTGGACTCGGCCAAGTTCCGGAAGAGCCGGGGCCCATCCAAAATCACGCCGCCTGGGCCATACGTCGTGATGATCTGCTCGGGGCTGCGGGAAAACGCGAAAACATTCAAAGGGACGCGATCGTAATAGATTCCGAAGCCACGCCTCAGAATCGTCGAGCCGCCGCGGAACGGAGTCCACGCTATGCCGGCACGCGGTGCGATGCGTTGGGTATGCGTCGCTGCCTGGTATTCCAGTCGTGCTCCGAGATCGAAGGCGAGCCCGGGCGTGGGCATCCAATGGTTCTGAGCATAGATTGATACTTCCGTGTCGCTTTGATCGAAGAGTCCCTGCCTGGAGAAAGCGATGCGTTTGAGAAGACGTCCCTGAGCGTCCCGGATTTCCACGGGACGCTCAATGGTTCGTCCAAAGCTGCCGGTGCGCGCCGCACTCAGGCCAAACTTTAAATCGCTTACGCCCAAACCGTTGGTTAGCGTCCTGCCCGCATTTTCCAGCCATTCGACGCGCGATTCGTTCCGCGATTCTTGGCGGAAATAGTTGCCGAGATCTCCAGTGGGGGTTAGCACCATGTTGGCATTACCTTGCGCTCCGACCGCGGCTCGAAAGCGCTGGATGCTGAGTGTGCTGTTGAGCAGCGTTGCCCCGAAGGCGAAATGATCCGTTAGTGTGAATAGCATTTCCGAAGCCCGAAAACTCGGCGACACCGGCTGGGGGCTAAAAATAGCTCAGATTGGCAAAGTCGGTGTTTTGCGGCGCGACCTGCACGGTTCCTGTCAGGAAGTGCTTCGATGAAATGACGTAGTCAAGCTGGCTGAATGAATTGAACGATTCCGTCTTGGATTCGTTGTAGGGGAAATAGAGAGTTCGCACAGGGTTCTTGTCGACCCGGTATTCGAACCCTTCAGCGAGGTACGGGCGGTTGCCGAGAATCGGGCCGCCGAAATTCACTCGCGGCGATGCATTTCGCAGACCGCTGAGGTGTCCGCTGCGAATGCGAAATTCGGGAAACGGATCGTTCAATTCAAAATGACACTTATCCGCTCCGCGGCGTGTTTCGACGGAGACCACGCCGGCAGTGAATCGTCCGTATTCACCAAGAAACGGCGTCTTCAAGACGTCCAGAGACTCTACACTGTCCACCGGAACGGTCATGCCAAATCTTCCCGTCGCTGGTTCCGTCACATCCGTTCCATTCACTACAAAAGCGCTCTTATGTTCGCCTCCCCCGTCAATGATGATCTGTCCGTCCGCGGATCGCACGACTCCCGGAACTAATGGCAGAGCGTCGGCGACGGTGGTGGGCCGATTGGGCAACGACTTAATCTCGTCGCGCTGGAGTATCGTTGACGAAGAAGCGCTCTGCTGTTCAGAACCTGGGGCGTCAGCGCGCACTTCTACTTTTTCGGACCCGGCAGGTTTGGGGGAGAGCATGAGTTCGATGGCCGATTCGAGACCAGTCAGTTTGATCGGTTGCGAGGCGGGGAAGAATCCTGTTTTCTCTGCAACTATTTCGTAACTGCCTGAAGGAATGCCAAGAATGGAAGCAAGACCTTGCGCATCTGAAGTTGCATTGAATAGTTCACGCCCTTCTCGCTGTACACTGAGCTTCGATTCAGGGATTGGGGTCCCCTCATTGTCCAGGACGGTCAGTCGGAGGATGCATGGCTGTTGCGCCGAACTCACCAAAGGAAGCCCCATGGCCAAGAACAAAATTGTTATCAAGAACTGGCTCCACAAACTTTCGCGGGGCATGTCGATCCATTTCGCCAGCCTGCTTCGTAAATCTTGATCCATCGCGCAATTCGCAGGAAATCTCCGGCAGAATGAGATGCAAGTTGGACGCCAGTGGACTGTCTTACAGAAATGGTTGCAACTAACTGAAAAGACAGGCTTTCATATATGGTACCGCGGACGATTCAGGTGGCCATGCGACAGTTTGCCGCATCTCGAAGAGCCCACGGAACAAAGCGGTCGAGTTCAGGCCCTCGTTTCGAAGGCGTATATACTGTTGAGTGAAAGCATGTATATGAATTTGATGGCTTCTTGCCAATTTCGGGCGTACCGATGAGCTTATTGGATTTTGCAAATCTTCGCCGGGTAGTCTTGCATGGTGACACAGCGGGCGGAACAACGTTTTGACGCGTTGGGGCAAGTGCTGACACAGGCAGGCCGATGTTCCATTCTGGCAAATTCTAGCAATCGTCCGAACACGAGCGGAGCTCAATGATGGGATCGCGAGGATCGCAGTCAAGTGAACTTCCTAGGGCAGGAGGCTGTTTTCAAGTGAAGTTCAGCAGAACGAGGCGCGAACACTGGAGCGATTGACGCTGTCGTGCCCGCCCAAAGAGTCGCGTATTTCCCTGCGTAGCAAGCGAGTACGCCTGGAGTCACCAGAGCCAGCAATACAAACAGCAGACTGAAGAATAGCCAGCAGATCAGACGTTCCCTTACGCGTTAGGAGTACACGTTAAATACCAGGAGCAACCCGGAGAATTGCGAGACGCGACGGATCCCGCGTGACAGATTCAAAGATTCCTCTATCTCGCTCAACATGGAATGGAAGGCCGTCTTTCGCGGTCTGGATGTGGAGAACGGCGAAATGAGGGACATTGTCCGGCCCAGCCTTGCATCGCGGCCAATGTCGCTCAGTCTCGCCGTCTATAGCTGCAGCCTACGGGCTATGAAAACGAATAGCTGTTCTCTTTTGGACAGTCCTGGGAGGAATCTTCTTGGGAGGCCACCGACACCGTTTTAGGGTCAGTTGGATTACAATCCGGATCGTTGATGGCGGACCTGTCCACCGCGAATTCCATCCCCAACGACAATTGGCTCGAGAGGATCCGACGGAAACTCCTGCAGCTACTGTCGCCTAGCAGGCGGGTTACGCGTGCTTAACCGACAGACAAAGGATGGGCTGGAGACAGGCGTCAGGAGTTTCGCTGAAGGCTTTTCTAGGCAGCTTTCCGGGAGCGCACAAATACACGGGAATCGACGTAAGCCGCTTTGCGATCCCCTCGCCTGGCACCACTGGACAGCGAGGAGCGCCTGCATTAGACGGTTTTGTTTTCGGATTGTGCAGTTGAAAAATGAGAACTCAGATTCGCCACGTGATTTGGGACAAATGACATCCGACTCGAGAGAAGTCGGGGCGCTTCCATGCCCCCGAATACTGGCTGGTAGATCTAAATCCTTATCAATTGTAGGCCGCGCTCCGCTATTACCTTCTGGGCTTTTTCTTGACGGGTTGCTTTTTTTCCCCGCTCTTGGGGTTGATCAGCGCCAAATAATCTTTGGCGTTAAACGGGTACAGGCGAGTGGACTGTTGTCCGGTGGTACTCAAGGTGACGTCCACGCGCCGATTGTTGGCCAGGACCAACACCTGCAGATTATTCAGCATTTGTTGTCTGTCGGCCGGACTCAATTCCGGATTTTGCGCAATCAGCTCCTTTGTCTGGTCGGCTGTCAGTTGGTCCTCTTTGCCAAATGGCCGCGTCTCAAAGTGGTCCGCAGGGTCGCCGTGTTCCACCAGGAAGTTCTTGGTGCGTTCCACGCGTCGCTGCGAGGGCTTTGTTGTATTCCTCCGAGCCGCCGGGGTCAGCATGGCCACCGAGGATCAAGTGGGCATTAGGCTTGTATCTCAGATGATCTCAGATAACTCTTGAAGTCCGCGGCCAGGGTTTTCAGGATCTCTGCCTGGCTGTCGACTAGGCCACCCTCGGGATTCGCGGGCGTGGGCCGAGCAGTCGGAAAGTAAATGCTATAGACGGCAAGCTTGGCTTCCAACCGCTTGATCTCAGGGGCAGGAGGTGGCGGAGGTTCCACGTTCACTATGGTGGTGGACGAGGCTGTAAGCGGCGGATTGCGGTCATCGTTTGCGTTGCCAGTGACCGCGGTCATGAGTTTTGTGGTGCTCTAGTTTCGATTTCGGCCCGGTCAGATGTGCAATATTGAACAAAATCGATGTAGCGCTCTTAAGTCGTTTGACTGTCTTCTTTTGTACAGTTCTAGGAGGAATCTCCTTGGTAAGGTGGAAGCGGCCGTGGAGCGCCCGTGTGGAGATGGCGCTTCCACTTAAATATGAAGCCAAAAAAACTCAAGAAAAACGGAAAGACCGGCACTTTTGACCCGCAGGCCTTTCTGGATACCGCTGGAGTGGCAAGAAAAATTGCGGAATTTCGGAGAGGCGAATCGATTTACTCTCAGGGTGAGGCAGCGGAGAGCGTCATGTACGTCCAGAAGGGCGGAGTGAAATTCTCTGTGGTGAATGGGTCCGGAAAGGAAGCAGTGGTGGCGATGTTTGGCCCGAACGATTTTTTTGGCGAAGGATGCATGGCGGGCCAGTCGATCCGGATGGGCACGGCTACAGCGATTACACCGACCACCCTTCTGGTCATCGAAAAAGACGAGCTGCGGCGCGTGCTCCACACCGAGCATGAGTTATCCGACCATTTCATCTCGTATATGCTCGCGCACAACATCCGAGTCGAAGAGGATCTGATGGATCAACTCTTCAACTCGTGTGAAAAGCGCCTGGCGCGTACGCTTCTGCTACTCGCGCGCTATGGAAAACAAGATCAGCCGGACCGCATACTGCCGAAAGTTTCCCAGGAGACCCTGGCGGAGATGATCGGAACCACACGTTCGCGTGTGAATTTTTTCATGAACAAATTCAGAAAACTGGGCTTCATCGAATACAACGGCAAAATCAAAGTCAATAAGTCTTTGTTGTCGGTAGTCTTACACGAGTAAAGCGACGAGGCCGTCTCCGATAACTGGGGCGAATTACAGGATTCGGCAGAAAAGCCCGCTAGCCAAAGCACGTCCAAGGCGAATGGTTCTGGGTAATCACGCGGTGATTCTTCCGCAAGTCATGGATTCACTGGAAATCGAATGGCCCTGCCGAAAATAATGCCCCTCACTGAAACCGTGGCGCTGATTGAAATGCAATCTCTCGTATTGGAAGAGAAGCCAGTCAAGCTCGCTTGAGCCGTCCGTAGGCAGGGAAATGAGCGAAACCACGTTGCCAATCTGGCAATCGAGAGCGCTGCAGATTCTGTTCAGTACTTCGGGAAGGGGCCCATGGATGGAAATCGATTGAAGAAGTTGTTCTTCCGTGCTCAATAAATACTCGATTTTGTCGTCAAAATTGCGGCGGCCTCTGCGTGCTTGTGGCCTCTCGCGTGATCCGGAATCAAATTTGTTCATTCGACTCTCCCTTTTTTGTCCGTGTTCAGAACAAATTGAGCTTCGTCAAAGTGCTGCCCGGTTGTGGGCGCTGTCTTTTCATGCAGCGCCCGCCCGGCCGATGCCTACAGACATCCCCTGTACGTGGCGCAACTTGCTGGCTACCGTCTCGAAATGCTCGCCCCGCAACGAGTATGCACCTGACCGCGCTGGAAGCGATGTTCGATACTGCACGTCTGCTTAAGTCATTCGGATTCGCGGCCCGGTCAGGGCAAACCTAGGCATTCCAATACGTTACGGCTTGCCGCGCTGGCGCAGATTTCAGGAGAGAGCTTGGGCACG
>WNFO01007048.1_pt1 | contig 18445 bp, 19 predicted proteins | sample 5400251 | NCBI WGS metagenome assembly WNFO01 (sample SAMN13153354, study PRJNA577476) | soil metagenome | isolation source: 100 cm saprolite under Madrone tree | place: USA:California | collected 2016-06-14
CTGCGCGCGGCCTATGCCAACCTCGTCGCCGGCGGCCGCCGCCAGGGTGCCAGCACCATCACCATGCAGGTGGCGCGCAACTTCTTCCTCTCCTCGGAGAAAACGGCCGCCCGCAAGCTGTACGAAGTGCTCCTCGCCTTCAAGATCGAGCACAGCCTGACCAAGGACCAGATCCTCGAGCTCTACGTGAACCAGATTTATCTGGGGCAGCGCGCGTACGGCTTTGCCGCCGCGGCGCAGATCTACTTCGGTAAATCGCTCGAGCAGCTCAGCCTCGCCGAGACCGCCATGCTCGCCGGGCTGCCCAAGGCGCCATCCATGTACAACCCTGTAGCGAATCTGCAACGCTCCAGGCAACGGCAGCATTACGTGCTGCGGCGGATGTCCGAGCTGGGACATATTACTGCGGCGCAATATGAAGACGCGCTGAAGGCGCCGCTGCGGCCACGGCGCGAGGCAAACGAATATGCCATCCACGGTGAATACGCCGCCGAGATGGTGCGCCAGGCGATGGCCGAGCGTTACCCCGACGAGGTGTACTCGCGCGGTTTCCGCGTCTACACCACCCTGCGCAAAGAGGACCAGGAGGCAGCCTACGTGGCGCTGCGCCGAGGCGTCCTCGAGTACGACCGCCGCGGCGGCTATCGGCGCCCGGAAGGCTATGCGGAGCTGCCTGCCTCCCCCGGCGACGACGATTTCGAGGAAGCGCTCGCCGATCATCCTGACAATGACGAATTGCTCGCCGCGGTGGTGCTGGCCGCGGACGCGAAGCAGATCCAGGCGGCGCTGCGCAGCGGCGAAAAGATCGCGATCGGCGGCGAGGGCCTGCGCTTTGCGGCGCGCGCCCTCGATCCGAAGACGCCGCCGCAGCGCCGCATCCGCCGCGGCGCGATCGTCCGTGTACAAGCCGAAGCCGGTGGCAAGTCCTGGCAAATCGTGCAGCTGCCGGAGGTCGAGTCGGCCTTCATTTCGCTCGACGCACAAGACGGCGCGGTGCGCGCGCTGGTGGGCGGCTTCGATTTCAGCCGCAACAAGTTCAATCACGTGACCCAGGCGTGGCGCCAGCCCGGCTCATCGTTCAAGCCGTTCATCTACTCGGCGTCGCTGGAGAAGGGCTTCACGCCCGCCACCGTCATCGCCGACGAGCCGGTGGTGCTGGAGGCCGAGCAGACCGGGAGCCAGCGCTGGGAGCCGAAAAACTACGACGGCAAGTTCGAGGGGCCGATGCGCATGCGCACCGCGCTGGCGAAGTCGAAGAACATGGTGTCGATCCGCATCCTCGACGCGATCGGCGCCAAGTATGCCCAGGATTACGTGACCCGCTTCGGCTTCGACCCGGAGCGGCATCCGCCATACCTCACGATGGCGCTTGGCGCCGGGTCGGTCACCGCGTGGCAGCTGGCGCGCGCCTATGCCGTATTCGCGAACGGCGGGTACCTCATCCAGCCGTACTTCATCCACAAGATCGTCGATGACCGCGGCAATCCGCTCGCGCTCGCCAACCCGCAGCGCGCGGGCGACGAGACGTTGCGCGTCCTCGACCCGCGCAACGCGTTCATCATGGACAACATGATGCAGGACGTGATGCGTTACGGCACGGGAGCGCGCGCCGCGCGCCTCGCGCGCGTCGATCTGGCGGGAAAAACCGGGACCACCAACGAGTTCGTGGACGCCTGGTTCGCCGGTTACCAGCCGACGCTGGTGGCGATCGCCTGGGTCGGCTTCGACCAGCCCAAGACGCTGGGCAGGAACCAGACCGGCGGCATCGTGGCGCTGCCGATCTGGCTCGGGTACATGGAAAAGGTGCTGAAGGACATCCCCGAGATGCCGCGCAGCACGCCACCCGGCGTGGTCACCGTGCCGGTGATGACGATGCCGGGCGAAAGCCCGGGCCCCGCGCCGGGCGGGGCGCCGAAGCTCGTGCCGGAGTACTTCTACCAGGAAGCGGTACCGCCGCCAGAGGTGCTTCAGCCGCCTGCGCCGATCGAGCCGCCGAAGCTGTTCGAGCCCCCCAACCCCAACCCGCCACCGACCTAGGGGCGCAGCAGCACCGCCTGGCCGCCCTGCGTCGAGACGATCTTCGACAGCGCGGCGAACAGCTCCGTGCCGTCGCGCGTGTCGCGCCAGGCGCTGCCATCCCAGCGAAAGTGAAAGCCGCCGGCGCGCGCCGCGACCCAGATCTCGCGCGCCGCCGCGTGTCGGTTGATGACCATCCTGGAGCCGTCCGCGAACTCGATCTCGAGCACGCCACCCGCCTTCAGCTCGAAGTCCGCGTCGACGCCGCTTGCCTCGAGGGCCTGCTCGATTTTGGCTAGCGCCGCGCCTGCCAGCGCTTCGAAGTCGGTCTCGTTCATGAGTGCTAACATCAGGATTTTATGCGTTTCCTTCTTCTCGGCGTGGCGATCACGCTGCTCGCCGGCTGCGGGCAGAAGGGGCCGCTGTATCTGCGCGACAATCCGCCGCCGGGCATCAAGCCCGCGAAGCCCGCGCCTGTCAAGCCGATCCCTTATCCGCGCGGCGACGACACTGAACAAAATTAGGCACGACGTGGCGTTCGCTTACCGCAACGGCACGTTGTGCGCCGAGCAGGTGCCGCTCGAAGACATCGCGCGGCGCTTCGGCACGCCCTGCTACGTCTATTCGCGTGCCGCGATCGAGGGCGCGTACGGGGAATTCGCGCAGGCGCTGCGCGGGCGCGATGCGATGCTGTGCTACTCGGTCAAGGCAAATTCGAATCTGGCGGTGCTCGCCTTGCTGGCGCGCCTGGGCGCCGGCTTCGACATCGTCTCGGGCGGCGAGCTGGCGCGCGTGCTGGCGGCGGGCGGCGACCCGCGCAAGACCCTGTTCTCGGGCGTGGGCAAGACCAAAGATGAAATCCGGCTGGCGCTGGAAACGAATATCTATTGCATCAACCTCGAGTCCGCGGCCGAGCTGGAGCGCGTGGCCATGGTGGCGCGAGAGCTGGGGCGACGCGCGCCGGTGGCGTTCCGCGTCAATCCCGACGTCGATGCGAGAACGCATCCCTACATTTCCACCGGCCTGCGCGAGAACAAGTTTGGCGTGGCTCACCGCGACGCCGAGCGGCTCTACGCAAGAGCGGCGGCGCTGCCCGCGCTCGAGGTGATCGGCATCGGCTGCCACATCGGCTCGCAGCTGGTGGACCCTGCGCCGTTGGTTGCTGCGGTCGAGCGCCTGGCCGCGCTCGCCGGGCGCATCGAGGCAGCGGGAATCCGCCTGCGGCATCTGGATCTTGGCGGCGGCATCGGCATCCGTTATCGCGACGAAACGCCGCGCCCGCCGCGCGAATTCGTCGCCGGCGCGCTGGCGGCGCTCGGCAATCGCCGCGGCGCCGTGATTTTCGATCCCGGCCGCTCGATGGTCGGCAACGCCGGCGTGCTGCTCACCCGGGTCGAATACGTGAAGCCGGGCGAGCCGCGCAATTTCCTGGTGGTGGATGCGGCGATGAACGACCTGGTGCGGCCCGCCCTGTATGACGCCTGGCATGAGGTGCGTGCCTTGCGCGAGCCGGAATCGGGCGCGGCGAGCGCTGTTTACGATGTCGTCGGCCCGATCTGCGAAACCGGCGACTTCCTCGCCAAGGATCGCAGGCTGACGGCAAAAGAGGGGGACTTGCTGGCGGTGATGTCGAGCGGCGCGTATGCCATGTCGATGGCTTCGAACTACAACTCGCGGCCCCGGGCCGCCGAGGTAATGGTGCAGGGCAGCGCGGCCGAGCTGGTGCGAGCACGCGAGTCGGCCGAGCAGTTGTTTGCCCTGGAGCGGATTCCGGGATGACAATCGTGCGCCCCCGAGATGCCTGACCCTGATCCCATGACTGCCGCCAACCGACGCTTCCTGATCGCGGGCGCCGTCGTGGTCGCGCTGGTTGCCGGGGGGATCGCGGCCTACTTCAGCACCGACAGCGGGGCCAGGGAAGGCCGCAAAGGCGGCAAGGGTTCGCCCGCCGTGCCGGTCACCGTGGCGCCGGTGACGCAGGAAACCGTGCCGATCGAGCTGCGGGCGATCGGCAACGTCGAGGCGTATTCGACGGTCGCGTTGAAAGCACGGGTCGATGGGCAGATCGTCGAGGTCAACTTCCGCGAGGGCCAGCCGGTGAGGAAGGGCGCTGTGCTGTTCCGCATCGACCCGCGGCCCTACGAGGCGGCGCTGCGCCAGGCCGAGGCGAACGCCCTGCGCGACGCCGCGGCGCGCGACCAGGCGCGCTCGCAGGAGAAGCGCTATCAGGAGCTGCTGGACAAGAACTTCATCTCCAAGGAAGCCTACGCGCAGATCCGCACCAACGCGGCCACCGCCGAGGCGACCGCCAGCGCGAGCGAGGCGGCGCTCGAGAACGCACGGCTGAACCTCGAGTACTGCACGATACCCTCGCCGCTCGACGGCTACGTCGGTCGCGTGCTGCTGCAAGCGGGCAACCTGGCCAAGGCAAACGACGTCAATCCGCTGCTGGTGATCAACCAGGTGAGGCCGGTCTACGTCAACTTCGCCGTTCCCGAGCAGAATCTTCCGGAGGTGCGCAAGTACATGGCCGCCGGCGCGCTGATGGTCGAGGTGCTGCCTACCGATGCCGGTCAGAAGCGCGTCGAAGGGAAGCTTATCTTCATCGACAACGCGGTCGACCCGACCACCGGGACCATCCGGCTGCGCGCGCAGTTCGACAACGTCGACGCCGCGCTCTGGCCCGGGCAGTTCGTCAATGTGAGCGTGCGGCTCTACGAGCAGGTCGACGCGATCGTGATTCCTTCGCCTGCGGTGCAGAACGGGCCCCAGGGCCAGTACGTCTATGTCGTGGGGCCGGACCTCGTGGCGGACGTGCGCAAGATCACGGTCCTGCGTACCGACGGCGAGCGCACCATCGTCGCGACCGGCCTGCAGAAGGGCGAGCGCGTCGTCACCCGCGGCCAGCTGCGGCTCGGCGCGAAGACGCGCGTTCAGGTCGACAAGCCCGCGGCAGAACCCTCGTGAATTTCTGCGAGCTGTTTGTCCGCCGGCCGGTCATGACGGTGCTCGTCATGGCGGGCATCCTGATCTTCGGCCTTGCCGGCTACCGCCTGCTGCCGGTATCGACGCTGCCGAACGTCGATTTCCCGACTATTCAGGTGACCGCGGAGCTTCCCGGCGCCAGCCCCGAGACGATGGCCTCGGCGGTGGCCACGGTGCTCGAGAAGCAGTTCTCGACCATCGCCGGCATCGACGAGATGAGCTCGGTGAGCGGGCAAGGCGTGACGCGCATCACCATCGTGTTCGCGCTGGATCGCGACATCGATGCCGCGGCTCAGGACGTGAATTCAGCGATCGCGTCCGCCGCGCGCCAGCTGCCGGCCACCATGCCGGCGCCGCCTTCGTTCCGCAAGGTCAATCCGGCCGACTTTCCGGTCTACTACCTCGCCCTGACCTCGTCGCAGCTGCCGCTTTCCACGGTCAACGAATACGCCGAGACCTACCTCGCGCAGCGCATCTCCACGATCAACGGCGTGGCGCAAGTGCTGGTGTTCGGACAGCAGAAGTACGCGGTGCGCGTCCAGGTCGATCCGAACGCGATGGCGGCGCGCGGAGTAGGCATCAACGAGATCGAGTCGGCGATCTCGAATGCCAACGTGAACCTGCCGACCGGAACGCTGTACGGCAAGGACCGCATGTTCGCCGTGCAGGCGACCGGGCAGCTGCAGGACGCCGCCGCGTTCCGGCCGGTGATCGTCACCTACCGCAACGGCTCGCCAATCCGCCTGCAGGAGCTGGGGCGCGTCATCGACGACGTGCAGAACGACAAGGTGGCGGCCTGGTTCAAGGGCAAGCGCGGCATCGTGCTCGCCATCCAGCGCCAGCCGGGCACCAACACCATCGACGTCGTCGACTCGATCAAGAAGCTGCTGCCGACCTTCCGCGCCGAGGTGCCGCCGGCGATCGATATCGAGACGCTCTACGACCGCTCGCTCACCATCCGCGCGTCGGTGAATGAGGTGCAGTTCACGCTCTACCTCGCGCTCATGCTGGTGGTGCTGGTCATCTTCATTTTCCTGCGCAACGTCGCCGCCACCATCATTCCGGCGCTCGCGCTGCCTATGTCGATCGTCGGCACCTTTGCGGTGATGTATCTGTTCGGATACAGCCTGGACAACATTTCCCTGATGGCGCTCACGCTGTGCGTGGGCTTCGTGGTCGACGACGCCATCGTGATGCTCGAGAACATCACCCGGCACATCGAGCAGGGCAAGAGCGTGATGCAGGCGACGCTCGACGGCTCGAAGGAGATCGTCTTCACCATTATCTCGATGACGATCTCCTTGGCTGCGGTGTTCATCCCGGTGCTGTTCATGGGCGGCATCCTTGGACGCCTGTTGCATGAGTTCGCGGTCACCATCATGGCCGCGGTGCTGATCTCGGGCTTCGTGTCGCTCACGCTGACCCCGATGATGTGCAGCCGGATCCTCAAGCCGCATCGCGCCGATCAGCGGCACGGCCGGATCTACATGGCCTTCGAGCACGGCTTCGACGCCTGGAAGCACGCGTACGACGTGTCACTGCGCTGGACGCTGGGTCACCGGTTTGCAGTGTTGATGACGTTCCTCGCCATCTGCGTGGTCACCATCGGGCTTTTCTGGCGGGCGCCGAAAGGCTTCCTGCCGAGCGAGGACTCCGGGCAGCTGTTTTGCTTCGTGGAGGGTCCGCAGGACGCCTCGTTCGACGCAATGAACCAGCTGCAGCAGCAGGTCGCGGAGATCATCCGCAACGATCCGAACGTCGACGCCGCGATGTCGTTCGTCGGCGCGAGCGGGCAGTCGCCGTCGCTGAACCGCGGCCGCATCACCATCACGCTCAAGCCCTTCAAGGAGAGAAAGCCCGCCGATCAGGTGGTGCGCGAGCTTCGCCCCAAGCTGGCCGACGTGATGGGCGCCAAGGTCTTCCTGCAAAACGTACCGGCGATCCGCATCGGCGGCCAGCTCACGCAGAGCCCGTACCAGTACGTCATGCGCAGCGCCAATATCGAGGAGCTCTACCAGTGGGCGCCGGTGATCGAGCAGAAGCTGAGAACGCTGCCTGGGCTGGTCGATATCTCAAGCGACCTGCAGATCACGCGGCCGGAGGTCACGGTCGGGATCGAGCGCGAGAAGGCTTCCGCTCTAGGCGTATCGGCGCAGAGCATCGAGATGGCGCTCAATAACGCTTACGGCGCACGCCAGGTGTCGACCATCTACACCGCGACCAACCAGTTCTGGGTGATCCTCGAGCTTGCGCCACGCTACCAGACCGATCCTTCGGCGCTGCCGCTGCTATACGTGCGCTCCTCGACCGGCGCCCTGGTCCCGCTCAACGCCGTAGCGACGCTCACCCACGGCGTCGGTCCCCTCCAGGTCGCGCACCTCGGACAGCTCACCTCGGTGACCTTCTCCTTCGATCTGCGCCCCGGCGTTGCGTTGTCGCAGGCGATCAGGGAGCTCGAAGCCGCGATGCGCGATCTGCAGGTGCCGGCGACGCTCAGCGGCACGTTCTCGGGCACGGCGCAGGCCTACCAGAGCTCGCTGCAGGGCATGGGCATTCTTCTGCTGCTCTCGATCGTGGTGATTTACCTGGTGCTTGGCATCCTCTACGAGAGCTTCATCCATCCGCTCACGATCCTCTCGGGTCTGCCGACCGCAGGCCTGGGTGCGCTGCTCACGCTGATGGCCTTCGGCATCGAGCTCAACATGTACGCCTTCGTCGGCATCATCATGCTGGTCGGCATCGTGAAGAAAAACGCCATCATGATGATCGACTTCGCCATCGAGGCGCAGCGCAAGGGCGGCCTGCCGCCGGAACAGGCGATCTACCAGGCGGGCCTGGTGCGCTTCCGGCCGATCATGATGACCACCTGCGCCGCGCTGATGGGCAGCCTGCCGATCGCCATCGGCTTCGGCGCCGGGGGCAGCGCGCGCATGCCGCTCGGCCTGGCGGTGGTGGGCGGCCTGCTGCTGTCGCAGATCCTGACGCTTTACATCACGCCGGTGATCTACCTCTACTTCGAGCGGCTTCAGACCTGGCTCAACAAGGGAAAACAACCCGAGGTACCGGAAAGTGCCAGCCAGCCCCGAAGCGCGTAGCCTCGCGGTGTTCTGCGACTTCGAGAACGTCGCGCTCGGCGTGCGCGAGGCGAAGTACGCGCAGTTCGACATGGACAAGGTCCTCGAGCGGCTGCTGCTCAAGGGCTCGATCGTGGTCAAGAAGGCGTACTGCGACTGGGAGCGCTACAAGGAGTTCAAGCCGGCGATGCACGCCGCCTCGTTCGAGATGATCGAGATCCCGCACCTGCGCCAGTCGGGCAAGAACTCGGCCGACATCCGCATGGTGGTCGACGCGCTCGACCTGTGCTACACCAAGGAGCACGTCGACACCTTCGTCATCGTCAGCGGCGACTCGGACTTCTCGCCGCTCGTCTCCAAGCTGCGCGAGAACGCGAAGACGGTGATCGGCGTCGGCGTCAAGAACTCGAGCTCGGACCTGCTCATCAACAACTGCGACGAGTTCATCTACTACGACGATCTGGTGCGCCAGGACGAGCAGAAGCGGCGCGCGGCGAAGAAGCGCAGGGAAGCCGCGCCCGCGGCGAAGAAGCGCAGGGAAGCCGCGCCGGCGGCCGAGGACAAGAAGCAGGAAGCCTACGACGTGGTGCTGGAAACCCTCAACGCCTTGATCGCCGAGCGCGGCGCCGAGGAGAAGATCTGGGGCTCGATGGTCAAGCAGGCCCTGAAGCGGCGCAAGCCGGGCTTCAACGAGTCCTACTATGGCTTCCGCGCCTTCTCCGACCTGCTGGAGGAAATGCAGCAGAAGGCGCTCATCAAGCTTGACCCCGACGAGAAGTCCGGCGGCTACCTCATCCGGCCCGCGTAAGCCGACCTCCGCAGAGCTCGCCAGGGCAGGCGGCAAGGGCCTGCGGGATGTCATCGCGCCGCGGCTGCGGGCGCTATTCTGCGGGATCAATCCCGGGCTTTACTCGGCCGCCACCGGGCATCACTTCGCGCGTCCCGGCAATCGCTTCTGGCCGGCGCTTCACGCCGCCGGGTTCACGCCGCGCCTGCTGCATCCTTCGGAGCAAAGGCTGTTGTTGAAAGGCGGCTACGGCATCACCAACCTCGTCAACCGCGCGACCGCGACGGCGGACGAGCTGGCGCCTGCCGAATTCGTCTCCGGGCGCCGGCGCCTGGCGGCCAAGGTCAGGCGCTACCGCCCGGCGAGCGTCGTCTTTCTCGGACTCGGCGCCTACCGTCATGCCTTCGGGCGGCCGCAGGTCACGCTCGGTCGCCAGCCGGAGACCTTCGAGGAAGCTGAGATCTGGGTGCTTCCCAACCCCAGCGGTCTGAACGCGAACTATCAACTCGCGGCACTCGTCAAGCTGTTCCGGACCGTGAGGAAATCGACTGCTCTCAAGAACTGCGGCGGCGATAGATCCAGCCGATGAGCCCGCCGGCTACGCCCAGATCGAGCAGATTGACGAGAACCTGCGAGTCGGTCAGATCGCACCAGGCGGCGAGCAGCAGGCTCAGGAGGCCGCCTTGCGCGGCGACCGTTGCCAGATCCTGGACGTCGAGGAACGACATGCGCCAGCTTGCGCCTTGCATGAAACGTGCCAATCGTCTCCCTGCATTTTCAGGGCTAAAGCGCGTGTGCTGCGCACGCGCATGGTGCGAGTCGAGCGCCGCGCGCACCAGCAGCGGGAAGTCGAATCAGGGCTCGAGCTGCTTGTAGACCAGCGTCGCGATGTGCAGCAACTCGTCCTTGCTCAGGTCCGCAGACGAGATCGCGTAGCCGCAGTCGCGCTCGATCCAGTAGAACACGCTGACGTTGTTTTCGCGCGCGTAGCGAAAGGCGGTCTCGCGGTTGCCTTTCGCTTCGGCGCGGATGTAAAGCGTGAGGCGACGGCCGGCAGCGGTCTGATACATGAACAGGGCCACCGGGCCGCTCTCGCCCGGCAGAAGCCGCCCGCCGACCAGCGCCATCCCGGCCTCGTCGAGCTTCGGGGCGCGCACCCTGGCACCGACGCGCTTGGAGAGCCAGGCCACGAGGTGCTCCTCCTGGTCGGCACCCACCTCCACCGGATGGCGCACTTCGGGCGAATAAGTCGCGTGCGCGATGGCGGCGCGGCGCGCCATCACCGCGCCCTCGGCAAGCGGCGGCCCCGCAGGCCGCCGCCAGTCGCGCGCCTCCCAGCCGGCGAGCGCACCGAGCACCGCGCCAAGCGTGATCCAGCCGGCGACCGCGGCGATCCTGCGGGCACGCGGGCGACGTGTCGCCGTGCTTTCGAGATGTTGCGGAACCGTCTCGGCGAGCACCGGATCGTAAGCAGCGCGCAACGCTTCGCCGAGACGGCGGTAGGCGGCGACGCGCTCAGCGTCCTCCGGGCGCCCCGCGAGCCAGGATTCGACCTCGGCCCTGCGCTCCACGCCGAGTCGCCCGTCGGCGTAGGCCTGCAGATCGGCTTCGGTGACGGTGGGTTCCGCGCTCACTTCACGACCTTCAGCTTGGCCGCGGCGCCCTGGCCGAGCATCATCATGCGCAGCTTCTCACGCGCGCGCGACAGGCGCGACATCACCGTGCCGATCGGAATGCCCAGAGCGCGCGCCACTTCCTCGTAGCTCATTTCCTCGAGCGTCACGAGCAGCAGCACGGCGCGCTGCTCCGAGGGCAGGTGCGCGATGGCGCGATCGAGGTCGCGAACTAGCAGCGCGTCGCCCTGCGAGGCGCGCTGCGCCAGCTCGGGGAGCTCTTCCTCGAGCGTGTCCGTGACGCGCGTCGCGCGCACCTTGTTGACATGTACGTTGTGCATCACCGTGAACAGCCAGGCGCGCAGGTCGGTGCCGCGGCGATAGAGGTGCAGCTTCGCCCACGCGCGCTCGAGAGTATCCTGCACCAGGTCGTCAGCGGCAGCCCGGTCGCCGACGAGTGCTCGGGCGTAGCGGCGCAACCGCGGAATCAGCTCGACCAGGCGCTCGGCTTCGTTCATGGAGAGGAACAGGGGGTATCGGCCGCTATTCCATCAAAAAACGCGGCCGGACGCCAAACTTTGTCAGCGCGACTCCTCCGGGAGGGGCGGCAGCGAGCGCAGATAGGCGATCAGCGCATCGAGGTCCTGCGGCTCGAGCTGGCTGGTGGTGTTCTGCACCACTTCAGCCATGGACTCGGAAAGGATATCTCCATCGGCGGTCACGCCGGTTCGCAGGATGTCCTTGAGCTCGGCATCGCTCAGCTTCTTGAGTCGCGTTGGCGTGAGGTTCGGCGCCCTGGTTTTCTCCCCCAGCTTCGCGCCGGCGAGGAAACGGTCCTTCTTCGGCGCGCCGAGCCAGTTGCGCGGCGTATGGCATTCTCCGCAATGACCGAGCGCCTGCACCAGATAGGCGCCGCGGTTCAAGGTCGCATTGCGCGAGGGGTCCGGCACAAAGGGGCCCGGCGAAAAGAACAGCAGCTTCCAGCCCCACAGCGGAAAGCGCCAGCGGACGTAGAGCTTGAGGTCGTGCGGCTGGCTGGCACGGCCGCTGGGAGGCAGGCTACGCAGGTAAGCCCACAGGTCCCTGAGATCGGGGTCGGTGATTTTGGTGAACGAGGTATAGGGAAACGCAGGGTAGTAATGCGCGCCATCCGGTCGCACGCCGAACCGCATCGCCCTGATGAAATCCTGCTCGCTCCAGCGACCGATCCCGGCCCGCGGATGCGGCGTGATGTTCGGGCCGAAGAAAGTACCGAACGGGGTCGTGAGCGCGCGGCCGCCGGCGTAGGGCTGCGCGTTCGGCCTCGTCTCGGTGTGGCAGCCGACGCAGCCGGCGGCCTTCGACACATAAAGGCCGCGCTTCGCGTTCTGTGCGAGCGCGTCTCCCGCGATGGCGGCTAGCGCCAGCGCGCTGTACAGAACCATTAAGGGATGCTTACTGCTTCTCGCGGAAGTTCTCGTGGCAGTTGCCACAGGCCTTGCCGACCGCGCCGATCTGCGCCTTCACCGCGCCTTCGTCGCCGCCTTTGCTCATGGACGCGAGCCTGGAGACTTCGCTCTGCAGCCGCTCCTGGGCTTCCTTGAACTTGGCCGGCTCGCCCCAGATCGCCGGCAGCGCGGCGCTCTTCACGTTCTTCGTGCTCGGGTCGAAGCCGTCCCAGGGCATCTTGTCGAGCACATCGAGGTAGCCGGCATTGCGCTGGACGATATTGGCGTCATAGGGCAGCTTGCCCTGCGCCATGCCAGCGAGCGGGCCGAAGTACTTGCCCTGCAGCGTCATCGCGGCCTGGCGCTGCTTCACCAGGATTTCGGGCTTCACCTGCGCCACCGCGGCGACGAGCCATGCGGCACCGACGCACGCGACCACGGTTGCGGCTATAAGCTTGCGCTTCATCGTTCTCCCTCCTCGAAAAGGTGGCACGTCGCAATAAACACCACGGCTGCGCGGGTTATTCCGGGTATCAGCGCAGTCCCGCAGCGTATTCGGAGACCGCCCGTATCTCGCGGTCGTTCATGTGCGCGGCCACGCCGCGCATGATGCCGTTCGTATCGTTCGCGCGCGTAGCCTCGCGAAACGCTTTTAGCTGGGCCCCGAGATACTCGGCGTACTGCCCAGCGAGCCGTGGATACTGCGCCGGAATGCCGGACCCTGCCGGACCGTGGCAACCGGAGCATGCGGGAATGCTCTTCGCCGGATTGCCGCCGCGCCAGATCTTCTGCCCCAGGGCGACCAGGTCCTTAGCGGCGGCGGCCGAGGGCTTGAGCTGCTGGGCGGCATAGTAGGCGGCGAGGCTCTTCGTGTCGGCTTCCGAGAGACTGGCCACCATGCCCATCATCAGCGCGCTTTCGCGCGCCGGCTTCTTGCCTTCCTTCGGCTTGAAATCGCTCAGTTGCTTGTTCAGATATTCGGGGAACTGGCCGGCGATCTTCGGGTTCGCCGGCGCGGTGCTGTTGCCGTCGGCGGCGTGGCACGCCGCGCACACTTGCGCCGCGATGCTCTGCCCTCGTGCCAAGTCGGGTTTCACCGGCGGCTGCTGCGCGAGCGCCGGGCCGGCACAGCAAGCGGCGAAACCGGCGCCGAGCGCCAGGAGACGAATCATCGCTAGGGGTCCCCGATGGAAAACGCCCGATTTTATTAGAATTTCGCGGCAGCCATGAAAACGTTCTCCCAAGCGGCGTTCCTTGCGGCCGCGGGCCGCGCCGCGGACCTGCCGCCGCAGGGACCGCCGGAAGTGGCGTTTGCCGGCCGCTCGAATGTCGGCAAGTCGAGCGCGATCAACGCGCTGCTCGACAGGAAGCGCCTCGCCTACACCAGCAAGCGGCCGGGTCGCACCCAAACCATCAACTTCTACCAGCTCGGCGAAGCGGCGCGGCTGGTCGATCTCCCCGGCTACGGCTACGCGCGCGTGCCGCAGCCCCTGCGCGCACAGTGGGAAAGTCTCGTCGGCGCCTACCTGCGCGCGCGCAGTGCCCTCGTCGCTGTCGTGGTGGTGATGGATGCGCGGCACCCGCTGACGCCGCTCGATCTGCAACTGATCGAGTGGCTCGGGGATGTCCCGCTGCTCCTGCTGCTTTCCAAGGCCGACAAGCTGACGCGCGCGGAGCAGGCAGCAACCCTGACGAAAGTAGGCTCTCTGATACAGGCCGAAGTACGGCTCTTTTCGAGCGCTACGCGACAGGGTGTCGACGAATGTCGCGGCCTGCTTGCAGGCTGGCTGCAAGCAGGCCGCGGAAATAAAAAACCCCCGGTAAAGGGGATATAAACCGGGGGCGAAACGCCTTAACCTTGAGAATTAAGGCACCCGCTCAGGGAGGAGAAGCGGGAGACGATCAACTCGTCTGAAGGTAAGATGCGCCTCGGCCTCGAAAAGTTCCCAGCGTGAAAGCGCGAGAAAAATCAGCGGCATGAAGGTCTACGGCGAGTTCCCCGGCGTTCGCATGCGGCGCATGCGGCGCAACGAGTTTTCGCGCCGGCTGATGCGCGAACACGTGCTCACGGCCGACGACCTGATTTATCCGGTGTTCGTGCTCGACGGCAAATCCCGTACCGAGAAAGTGGCCTCCATGCCGGGTGTCGAGCGCATGACCATCGACAAGCTGCTGCCGCTGGCCGAGCAGTGCCTGAAGCTGCGCATTCCTGTGCTGGCGCTCTTCCCGGTGATCGAGCAGCGGCTGAAATCCGCCGACGGCCGCGAAGCGCTGAATCCCAAAGGCCTGGTGCCGCGCGCGGCCGCCGCCCTGAAGAAGCGTTTCCCCGAGCTCGGCATCATGGCCGACGTCGCGCTCGACCCTTACACTTCGCACGGCCAGGACGGCGTGATCGACGAGGCCGGCTACATCCTCAACGATGTCACGCTCGACGTCCTCGTCGAGCAGGCGCTGGCGCAGGCCGAGGCGGGAGTCGACATCGTCGCGCCTTCGGACATGATGGACGGCCGCATCGGCCGCATCCGCGCCGCGCTGGAGAAGGCGGGCCATCTCCATACGAAGATCATGGCGTACTCGGCGAAATACGCCTCCGGGTTCTATGGCCCGTTTCGCGACGCGGTCGGCTCGGCGAAAAACCTGGGCAAGGGCGACAAGAAAACCTACCAGATGGACCCGGCCAACTCCGACGAGGCGCTATGGGAGGTCGGGCTTGATCTCGCCGAAGGCGCCGACATGGTGATGGTGAAGCCGGGCCTGCCCTACCTCGACATCCTGCGGCGCGTTAAGGACGAATTCAAGGCGCCGACCTTCGTCTACCAGGTGTCGGGTGAGTATTCGATGCTGCGTGCCGCAATCGCCAACGGCTGGCTTCCCGAATCCTGCGTGATGGAGGCGCTGATCGCCTTCAAGCGCGCCGGCGCCGACGGCATCCTCACTTACTTCGCGATGGACGCCGCCAAGGCGCTGAAGTAATCAGGGTGCGGTGACGACCGAAAGCGTTTTCAGGAAGCGCTCGGCGTCCTGGTAGCCGATGACCCGCAGGCCCTTGATCTCGCGTCCCTGCGCATCGAAGAAAATGATTCCCGGCGGCCCGAAGAGCGCAAAGCGCTTGAGCAGCGCGCGATGGGCTTCACTGTTGGCGGTGACGTCGGCTTGCAGAAGGACCACGCCCTCGAGCGTGGCGCGCACGCGCGGATCCGAGAACGTGTACGCCTCCATCTCCTTGCACGATACGCACCAGTCGGCATAGAAATCGAGCAGCGCCGGCTTGCCAGCCGAGCGCAGCCGCTCCTCCAGCTCGCCGAGGGATGCAACGCGCGTCCACGGCAGCGGCGCGGCGGCGGGGGCGCCACCGCTCGCGAGGCCGGCCAGCGGCCGCAGCGGATCGCGGCTTCCCGCGAGCGCGCCGACCAGCAGAGCGAGGCCAGCGACCAGCAGCGCGATGCCCGCGGCCTTCCACAGCCGCCACCAGCCCGCTGCCGCCGCCGGCAGCGGATCGATCGCGCGCAGGAACACCCCGGAGCCGATGAGCAGCGCCGCCCAGGCGATCATCCGGACTGCAGCCGGCAGCACCGGCGAGACGATCCAGAGAGCGACAGCAAGCAGCAGCACGCCGAAAAACTTTTTTACGCCGCTCATCCAGGCGCCGGCCCTGGGGAGCAGCGCCCCCTCGGAGACCCCGACCGCCACCAGGGGCACGCCCATGCCCAGCGCCATTGCGAACAGCGCCGCGCCGCCCAGCGCCACGTCTCCGGAGCGGGAGATCTCGAGCAATGCTCCAGCTAGCGGCGCGGAAACGCACGGGCTGACGATCACCGCCGAAAGCACGCCCATCGCCGCCACGGATGCGATGCGCCCGCCGGGCAAGCGCCGATGGGTCGAGTCGAGCCGCTGGTGCAGAAAACCCGGAAGCTTCAGCTCATAGAAGCCGAACATCGACAGCGCCAGGATGACAAACACCAGCGCAAAAGTGCCCAGCACCCAGGCATTCTGCAGATAGGCGGCAATCAGGGATCCCACATAGGCAGCCGCGATGCCGGCGAGCGCATACGTAAGCGCCATGCTCAGCACATAGGTGAGGGACAGCACGAGTGCGCGCGACTTGTCCAGACGGTTCCCTTCTCCGGCAATGATTCCCGAGAGGATCGGAATCATCGGAAGAACGCAAGGCGTAAAGGTAAGAACCAGCCCGAAAAGAAAGAAGCCGCCTAGCACAATCGCGAAATTGCCCTCAAACAGACGCGCAATGTCGATGTCGCTCGCATAGACGGAGAAGCGCGGCGCAGCCGTTTCACCGCTTCCATCGAGGCGCAGCGACAGCTTGGACTCCATCGGCACGTAGCACACGCCGGCATCGGCGCAACCCTGCGAGACGACCTTCAGGTCGAAGCGCCCGTCGCCCTCCACCGGGATGCGGATGCGCACCTCCTTGCGATAGGTCTCGACTTCGCCGAAAAACTCGTCCTTGTGCTTGAGGCCGCGAGGAAATTGTGGCGCACCCAAGCGCACGCCGCGGTTTCCCTCCGCGCTGAAACGGAACCGGTCGCGGTACAGGTAATAGCCCTCCGCGATGGCAAACGCGACTTCGATCGCCGAACCTTCGAGCGCATAGGCGGAAAAGCGAAACGCCGCCTCGGGCTCCAGAAGATTGTCCGTCGACGCGCCGAGCTTGAGCTGCCCAAAAGCCGGCGCCCAAACGAGGAGTGCAAGAAGAACCGGAAAGAGCCGTTTCACGTCGTGGTTTCCGCGGCCACCCACTGCAGGTAGGCGGGCAGGCCGCGCTCGATTGGGACCGCGATGATCTCCGGGAGTTCATACGGATGCCCGCTGCGCAGCGCCTGCTCGAGCGCCGGATAGCGCTCGGCCGTCGTCTTGATCAGCAGCGGATGCTCCTCGTCGTGCCGCACGGCGCCCTGCCAGCGATAGACGGACCGGCACGGCGCGAGGATGTTGACGCAGGCGGCGAGCCGCTTTTCGACCAGCAGGTCGGCGAGCCGCTCGGCGGCGGCCCGCTCGGGCAGGTTAGTCAACACCAGGAGCGTGCTCATGCCTCAATCCTTGGTAGGCGGTGGGATAGCGAAGGCGCACGCCTAGACGCCGCTCGTGCTGACGTAGACCACGCGCGCCGGTAGAATGCGGCCCTTCTCGAGCGCCGCCAGCAGGTTCGCGGTGCGCGTATCCGACTCGCCTGCGCCGGGCGGCGGCGCGCAGTGAAAAAGCGCGTGAGCCCCTACGAACGCCAGGCTTGCGGGCCGGTCGAGGTCGGATCCATAGCGGCGGGCGATACGCAGCACCTCGAAACGGTCCTCGAGCCGAGGCAGGGCGCGCCGCGCGACGTCGCCGAAGCCCGCGATCATCAGGCGCTTCATGGGTCTATTTTAGCGAGGATGCATTGAGCACACGCAGGGTCACGCTGCAGCCGAGCGGTCATCAGTTCGAGGTCGAGGAGGGCGAGGCGATCCTCGCTGCGGCGCTGCGCCAGCACTTCGTCCTGCCCTACGGCTGCAGGAACGGCGCCTGCGGCAGCTGCAAGGGCAGGCTCCTTGAAGGCAGCATCGATTACGGCGTGTACCAGAAGAAGGCGCTGCCCGATGCCGAGAAGGCGCAGGGCAAGGCGCTGTTCTGCCAGGCGAAGCCGCTCACCGACGTAGTGATCGAGGCGCGCACCATCGGCGCCGCGAAGGACATCGCGATCAAGACGCTGCCCTGCCGCGTGCAGAAGATGGAGCGGCTCGCCGACGACGTCATGATTCTTTACTTCAAACTCCCCGCCAACGAGCGGCTGCAATTTCTCGCCGGCCAGTACATCGAGTTTCTGCTCAAGGACGGCGCGCGGCGCAGCTTCTCGATGGGCAACGCGCCGCACGACGACGAGCTGATCCAGCTTCACGTGCGGCGCGTGGCGGGCGGCGCGTTCACCGACCACGTCTTCGGCAGGATGAAGGAGCGCGACATCCTGCGCTTCGAGGGGCCGCTCGGCACGTTTTTCCTGCGCGAGGAGTCGGTAAAGCCGATCGTGTTCGTCGCCTCGGGCACCGGCTTCGCTCCCATCAAGTCGATCATCGAGCACGCCTTTCATAAAAGCGTGGCGCGGCCGATGGTGCTGTACTGGGGCGGGCGGCGCCCGCAAGACCTGTACATGAACGAGCTGCCGCTCAAGTGGGTCGCCGAGCACCCGGGCTTTCGCTACCTCCCGGTGATCTCGGACGCGCTGCCCGAGGACCAGTGGAGCGCGCGCACCGGCTTCGTTCACCGCGCGGTGATGGAAGACTTTCCCGACCTGTCGGGCCATCAGGTTTACGCCTGCGGCGTGCCGGTGATGGTCGACGCGGCGCGGCGCGACTTCACCCTGCAGTGCAGGCTACCCGAAGACGAGTTCTTCGCCGACTCCTTCACCACCGCCGCCGACCTGGCGGCGGGATAGGCGAGCTACAGCGAACGCAGGAAATTAAAAATGTCCTGCTTCTGGCTCTCCCAGAGGTAGTTGAAGTTTCTCACCACCGCATTCGCTTCGGAGCCAAAGCTGCGGTGCGCCTGGATCGC
>WNFO01001502.1_pt1 | contig 18442 bp, 17 predicted proteins | sample 5400251 | NCBI WGS metagenome assembly WNFO01 (sample SAMN13153354, study PRJNA577476) | soil metagenome | isolation source: 100 cm saprolite under Madrone tree | place: USA:California | collected 2016-06-14
TCGCCAGTCGGGGCGGCTGCCTTCCAAAGGTTCGAACACTTGGTACAGCCGCTGGATTCGCCTTTCCGTGCTCGTAAACGTGCCTTCTTTTTCGAGGCTCGGGCTCGCGGGCAGCACCACGTCAGCAAAACGGCAGGTGAACGAGGCGAGAGTCGAACCCAAGACCGTTCAAGGAATCCTTCGCCACGCGAAGATTCAGACGACGCTCGATCTGTACGCGCAGGACGACGGCGATGAAACACGGGCGGCGCAGGGGGAATATCTGACGGCGCTAGGAGTGGGTACGCAGATGGTGCAGTGAGATGTGGGCTGGAGTGTGGGTTGAAGTTTTTGGGACAACACCCGGTGACCTACTGGAAACAAATGGTGGGCCTGGGTGGACTTGAACCACCGACCTCGCCCTTATCAGGGTAGCTTGGTCAGGTTTTACAACAACTTATAAAAACGCGGGGACGCCAAACATCGTGCAAGTCGTACAAGACATTCGTAAACTGTGGTTGGGAATGTGGGTTGGAAAATCCGCTTCTATCGAATGAACCAGGAGGTGTGAAAAACCGCATCCTGTTCGACTCTCAAACCGAGGGCAGCCAGCTCCAAAACTCTCTTCAATTTCTTCTTAGTGCCTAAACATCAAGGCGAATCTTCACTAGGTCACGGCAGGCAGTCTGACTGAGGTTTTGCACGACTTAGCGGCTCGTATCACCAAGCCGGTATTAGAACTCAAAATCGGCGGCGCCGGTGCTTTTTCTAGATTGGGCTGTCTTCGACCCGCGCTTGTAGCTAAATTGCTTGCCCTTTTCCTAAGTTGGCGGGATTGTTTCTCCTCGTTCGATCACTGTATGGCGACCATTGGGCACTTTACGGCCCCGAGGTCCAACGTAGACAAGCTCACCAGAATCCAGCGCTAACCTCGCCCGGATTGAACACCGTTAAGCTTGCCGCAGGGAACTAAGTTTATTATCTAAGGCTGATGATCGGTTTTTGTGCATTGGTTTTCAGCGGCACGAGTGACAAACCGGATTTGACGTCCTTCGGAGTGAACAGCGGCATGCGATCGCTAACCCATTCTCCGCAAATTGCTCGGGAGGGCGAATCCACGCGGAGTAGTCACGCGTTTCACCAACTTCGAGCTATTTTTCGACGAGAGAATCGAGTTCCTACTAGTTTCTCATGGGCCCGGCTTGCGCCTCGAGGCCATTTTCTTGCGGCGCGCCACAATGATAATTACGATCACTACAAACAGAACACCTGCGATGATGCGGATTGTAGTCGGATCCATCGAAGCACTCTCCTTAAAATATATGCGACATGAGTTTCGCTACGGCCTCTGCCGGATATTACCGAACTGGGAACTGCCTTTGAAAACTGAAAGAGCGACACAAAAGTACTTTGAAAACCGACAAGCAGCAAGGGGAAACCAGATGATCGGCGACGGTTGTATAACATCCGTTCCGTTACCATCCTGCTGACCAGCCTTACTTCCCAACCTCCTCGGCTGGCATGACACTTACACCGATCAGGACCTTGCAGCCGACTGGTTTTCCGTCAAGTTGTGCCGCCAGGAACTCCCATTGCGCAAAGCCATTAAGAGCAGACTGCGTCCTGCTATCCACGGCGCGTATTGCGCGCAAGTTCCCTAGCTTGCCGTTCTCGTCAATGATTCCGGTAACGAACACTGGCCCTGAATTCGCAGCAAGCGCAGCCTTGGGTGCCGTCGCCCGGTTCTTCTTTAGCACAACCGGAGGCGTAAGCAAGCCGCTCGGCAAGCCGCTGTGAGCTGGGGAAGTACTCACTAGCGCGTACTGCATGGGCCAGTCGGGGCCTCCGCCAGCCTCGGTCATTGGGATGTAAACAGTGTAAACGGTATCGCTGCGGGAGAACACGCCTAAGTCTCTACTAGCTCCGCCGCTGTTACCGCCTGAAATTATGGTAAGGGCGTAAGAACCATGTGGGATTAGACTTGTCGCGCCCGCTCGCCCGCTGCGTCCTGGCGCACCACCTGAGATTGAGATCCCCGGAAGGCTTTTGTTTCCTGCAACCACAGCAGGGGCCGTGCCAGCGCCAGATTCTAGCCGCGGGCCTATACTTGAGGAGGACTCAGTACGCGCCATTCCAGAATGCCCATCGCCCGCCTCGACTCTGGTTCCGGTCCCATTCTCCACGCTAGCGTGTGGCAAGTTCTGTCCGACGTTTGAGGGGCTCACACTTGCAAGATTTCGACGAGTGGCTTCCGGTGAAGTCCCCGCAACACTTGTTGCCTCTCTCGATGGTCCGACGACGAATCGGGAGCTCAGCTCTCGCTCAGGAATAACGGGATCAGGTTCGGGAGGAACAGTGACTGCATTGATCACAACAAGTGCCTTTGGCGCAGTTATTCCTTGGCCCGCATTTACGGTTAACACGGGCAAAGTGGGTTCGGAGGTGACTTTTGTTTTCGGCAGCACTGGTTTTGCGGAAGTCAGCGACAGTTTGGGCTTGTCCATGGGCAGTGTGGGAGCCGGTACTGGAGGATCGTTTGGCCGGAGAGTTAACAACGAGTCCGGGTTGGATGGTGGGGGCTGTTCGAACTGCGGCGCTACTGGCGCGCGTATGGTTCGATGCGGAAGTATCACCATGCTCGGCAGCCGGAGAGGATAGGTCATCTTTGAAGGTACAACCAGGTCCGGTCGACGGATCGTCTGTACACTCGCAGTCGAATCTGGAGGGTTCGAAATGATCAGCTGAGGGCCGGCATAATCAGGCTTGGGTCGATTGGCAGTCGGTCGCGCGCCTGTGGGCAAGGCCTCTGCCATCCTTTGGGCTTTCGGTCCTGATCCATGTTCTATCTTGGCGTCTGCGCTGCCCTCTGCTATGGCCGGCAAGATCGGTAGCGAGAGCGGCTGATACTCCACCTCATAGTCGACATCCAGGGCAACACGAGTCTTGGTCATGGCCCACGCTGGAAACAAGATCGGCACTGAGACGACCACAGCGGTCGCGGCCGAATGCAGGAGAATTGAGAGTAATACGCCATTTCGGGGAGCCATCGCGGAGGGCAACAGCGCGAACTCCGGAGGCCGGGCTTTAGTCCGTACAATCGTAGCAACCGAGGCCACAGGTTCCGCCGGGACGGGTTCCGCCGCGGAGCGTACCATCAGCAAACCCTTACCGAAGTTTTGCACAATGACCACTGGTCCTGCGGGCTCCATCGTGGAGCCTAATTGCATCCAAGCGGTAGTCGGATTGTGAATCACTGGAGTAGTGTCGGGCGTAGAACGGAAAAGGTCGCGGAGGGGTTCAAGACCATATTGACTGCCGAACCGCCGGTCAACGAAATTTTGTCGACGACAATGTTTCCGATCGTGAAGCTGTTTCCTCCGGAGCTGCCCGCCAATGTCACGCAACTGGTATCCGTGCCGCAAGCGGCTCCGTTGCCCCTATGCAAATAAACAAAACCCGAGAAAACAAACGATCCGCCGCCGCCCATGATCGCGCACTTTCCGCTGAAACCCGCGGTGCAGGTTCCGCCGTCGGCGGCACTGGAACGGTTCTGAAAGAACAAAAAGCCGCGGTTGCCATCAGGAGATCCGTATTGGCCAGTAGCGCCGATGCCCGATGTGCCACCACACGGACCGAGCAGAACATTGCCCGGAATGGGGCTAGCGGCGATGACCTGCGAGGGGTTCGCTGAGCCGTTGGGGCATTGTAACAACCGGGATGACACATATCCGGTTGCCGCAGGAGACAGCGTACCGTCAATCCGATACGCGACAATACAGTTATTCGGACTGCCGGAATTGTACGGATAAGGCACCGATGTGCACGGGTTAGCGCCTCCGCTGCTCGCCGTGATCGAGACGCTGGCGGAGGTGCTGAAGTAAAACATAACGCCTTCGCTGTCGTCGCCACTAGCAGCGCTTATCCGCGCGGTCGACCCGCTGCCCAGACTCAGTCCATGTGCCGCCACATAATACAGTCCAGGATCAAAGATTGCGGTACTCAACTTGTTGAGCACGACAAGCCCGACATTCTGCCAGGTAACCCCGCCGTCGGGCTGGGTTCCTCCCGAACAGGTTCCGTCCACCTGCCGAGTGCAAACGGTTTGGTTCCAAGGATTCGGTGTGCACCCCGCAGTGCCCACATTGGTAGCCTTGTAAATATAACCGCCAGAGTTATGCTGGGCAGTAGTCGGCTGAATCAGTGTGCCCGCGGTGTAGGTACCTGCCGCGCAAGCTAGCCCGGCGGTGCTGAAACCGGGGTTGGAGCCTTTATACGGAAGCAAGAGACAGCCTTTCGCTCCGGGGGACATGCTGCTGCTGGTAGAGCAACCAGTGTAGTCTCCGGGAGTAAACTCCACGCAACCATTTGGGTCCGGACAGCCATTCATCGCAAATGGGACAGGCTTCGCAGTGCCGCCGGTAGCGGGGGCGCTTGCGGGGGCGGCGACCGCAGCAAAGGGGTCGCCAAAGGGATTGGCTCCGGGAATCCAGTGGCCTGCAGTGCCCACGTTGACTCCGGCTGGCTTCGCCGTGGGCCCTCCAAACACCGCAAAATCGGCGCCGTTATTGCCGGGTCCCGCCTGATGGAGATCTACCGTGCCAACACTCACGGCGGTAGCGCTGCTCGAGTCCACTTGAATCGAGCGCGGGGGGCCTCCGAGGATGGTGACTGACGCGTTGGTGTTTATTTGGAGTGACGGGCTCGCCGTCCTATGCAACACGACCAGCGGCACGGGAGCCTTTATCACATTCAAGCCACAGCTGGCCGAAGCCTTTACGTTCACGGTTTTGATAGGAGAGGCAATTCTCGTAAAGTACGTTGCGACCGGATCTGTAACGGTCACCTTGATGTAAGGGTTGCCAATCGTGGGGAAGCCGGACGGGATGCCACTCACCCCGTCCAAAGTCGACGGAAAACTCACGCTGACATTGGAACCCGCATAGCCGTTAAGTGCAGCGTATACGCAAGGCACCGAAGTCGTCTTAGTGCTGCAATCGAAGGTAGAGCCGATCCAGGAGAAATCCAGCTCACGGAAGTCAGTACTGGCGGTTGGATCGGTACCCTTCAAGAACACATCTGCCGCGCCAGCCTGGCAGGCGGCATCTGCAGCTCCTTGGGCCATTTGCCGATGGGCCCACACTTGCGTGTAATCGGTCGCCAAGCCCAGCACCGCGAGCAAGAAGAAAGCAATGAGGATAACGATAATCAGGAACGCCTGTCCCTGCTGTGGGGATGACCGTCGCAAACTGGAGCCGTTACCTTTCATGCTATTGAGCCACCATTCTCCCTTCAGCAAAGCTGTGCATGGTTGGAGCTGTTATGAATTGCGGGAGAAAAGGAATGTAGGTGTAGGTAACCGACACTCGCACACGGTTCGGAGGGGCGTAGGTACCATCAGGGGGAGTGACCGATACGGAGATGGCACTGACGTCGTGCATAGAAGTAGAGGCAAAGGTCTTCACCTTCGTTTGGGTGCCGGCCGGGTCCGCACCGCTATGAACAATGGCATAACGAACGCCCTCATTGGCGGCATCGGCCAAAACGGTGTAGGTATACATGAGCCAGCTCAGCTCAAATACGGAGAACACAACCGTAATGATCACCACGATCATTAATGCGGTTTCGACCAAGGCCTGACCACTTTGGCGGTGCTGGCGAGGATGAGTTCGTTTTCGCATGCTAGTAAAGCGATCTCATGGAAACCTGTCGATGAAATTTCAAATTCGCCGGCAAAATTACATTGAATGCTGCGCCCGGGATAATCGGCGTAACGGTGTACTCCACATCTACCCGGTTAAGTACATAAAACGGTTGCTCCGGATCCGCAGCAGGCGCTGGAAACGTGTAAGCCGGACCGAATTGATCACATTGGGCAAGGCCTGTGCTCGAGTCGACTCCTTTGGCGCTTGAGCACACCTGAACGGCGACATTGGAGGTAGTGGCGCCATGAACCGCATTGGTCAGATTTTCCCAAACTAGATCGCGCACAGCCGCGGTTCCAGGGGTCGTTCCCGTCCCTGCCGCGCCACCCTGAGTGGCGTATTGCACGCCCATTCTGGGTGCAGCCGAAAGGGCCAGCACCATGAACCAAAGGTAGCCCCAATTGATGATATTGAAGGCGAGCCCGAGCAGTAACGGCATGGCGATTGCCGTTTCAATCAGGCTTTGTCCGTCCTGCCCCATAGACCGGCGCTGTGTGGCCAATTCTCCTTGCCACATACTCATTTCTCCGCGGACTGCGCCGCTCTACCCACGCGAGCGAACTCAATTCTGTCGCCAACAAGCGTGGAGGTTGATTCCAGCATTCCGGACGGCAGCTCAAGCACCGCCGCCGCCCTCCAGAACATCCGAGTCATTCGGAACGGGCGCATGGCACGCCTAATGGCCATGACCTTCCAGTCGTCGTCCAGAACCGCAATATCTATAGGAAACTGCATCCCCAAGGTATGCACGCCCTGCGAAGGCACGATTAAGAGGCCATCGCCCGGCAGGAGTTCGCTCTCCCCGAGCAAACCGACAATCCGTGTTAGTCCGGTCTCCGCCACTCGAATGCGCTGGCCTACTACCGTGCTGCGTGTAGCGTTTGTTGCGCGCACCGTTTTTTTTTGCCATCGCATCGCTATTTCACCGAGTCCGAGAATAGCTTACCCATAGCGATAATCGCCGGCCCCAGCGCCACCACGAAAATGCTGGGAAAGATGAAAAAGACCAATGGGAAAAGCAGTTTGACTCCGGCTTTGGCCGCCGTTTCTTCGGCCACCTGCGTGCGCCGCGTGCGCAGCGTGTCTGAAAACTGTCCCAGCGCGTTCGCGATGGGTGTGCCGAAGCGCTCCGTCTGCACTAGCATAGCGACAAACTGCCTCACAAAATCGATATCAACCCGCTCAGCCATGCTGCGCCACGCGTCGAGACGGGGTTTTCCGGCACGCTGTTCGCGATTGATGATCTGGAATTCGTCGGCCAACGCGGGCGAGGTTAGCCTTATTTCTTCGCCGACCCGCACCATTGCCTGATCAATGCCCAACCCGGCCTCCATGCAGATCACTAATAGATCGAGCGCATCAGGCAGGGCACGCCGAATGCCCTCCTTCCGGCGAGAAGTCAATTGCGTAAGCACGACGTCGGGGGCCATAAAGCCGAGCACGACGCCCACCAAAATCGCTGCCATCATGTTTTCACCGAAAAAACTTGCCGCAATGATTGCAACTACCGGCAGTAACATCTTCGTCGCCGTGAAGATCTCGATGTGCTCCGCCTTCCGAAATCCCGCGAGCGTGAGCTTGTAGCTCATATCCTCATCTGATCCGGAGACAACGCTGCGAATGGGCTTGAAAATACTGGTGACGCCAGCTGCCACTTGAGCAAGCCCGCTCGTGGGCGCTTCGTCGATGGCAGGCAAGACGGGTGCTGGCGGAGCCGAGATTTCCGTCAGCCGGGAATCAATCGAATCCTTGCCACTCAAGATCATGATCAGCAAAGCGGTAAGCAAAAAAACGGTAATGGTTATCGATATCAGAAGCAGCAGCATATGACCTTGGTCCTCAGAACTTGACGTTTACAATCTTACGTATCAGCAACATGCCGATCACCATCATGATCCCGCTGTAGGTCACCATCTTTTGCCCCAGCGGATCTTGGAACAAGGCTTTCCCATAGCCTGGATGGAGGAAGTTCATACCGATGAACATGGCGAATGGCAACGCGCACAAGACCCATCCGGTCAACCGGCCCTGCGCGGTGCGAATCCGCATCTGTCCGCCGACCCGTACGCGCTCACGAATCACATGCGAGGTCTTATCCAGGATCTGCGCCAAGTTGCCGCCGGTCTCCTTCTGAACCAGAATGGCGGTGACCAGGAACTGCAGATCGGCAACGGGCACACGGCGACTTAGGTTGGCCATGGCCTCGCGAAATGGCAGTCCGAAACTCTGCTCATCAGCTGCGCGGCGAAACTCCGAACGCAAGGGTTCGTCGGATTCCTGAGCTATAGTCTCAACGCTGGCCGATAGTGCCTGGCCTGCACGCAGCCCGCGCGACATCAGGTCGATCGCTTCCGGAAGGAGTTCCGAGAAGCGGCGCAGCCGCCGATTGCGTTTTTGCAGCAAGAAAATATATGGGATCGCGCCCAGCGCCAGGCCCGGTGCCCAGCCCGCCAGCCCCGGCGCAATCCACCAATTACCGAGCACAGCGCCCAAGCATATGAGCGCCAGCGTGCTGAACACGATCCGCCCCACGGTCCACTGCAGATCGCATTGTTCGATCAACAATTGTAGGCCCACAGCAGCACGGTTGTTGCGTAGGAACTTGTCGAAAGCAGGAATCGTGCTGAATGTAATCTCCTTTACGATGTCCGGCTCGTCAGTTCCTGAGAAAACTCTCTTTCGATCAAGGGAGGCCAACCGGGAATGAATCAGTTTGTCTGCCTTCGAGGGTTCGGTAAAGAACGCGACCACCGCAAATGCAGTGATCAGAATAATGAAAAAGATGCTGACAAGCGTCACGACTGAACCTCGTACACGTGCTCGAATATGTTCGGGGGAAGCTGGATACCCGATGCCTTCAATCGCTCAGTAAACGTGGGCCGCAGGCCAGTAGCGCGAAACCGGCCAAGTACCCGACCGTTCGCTCCGATGCCGAGGCGGTCAAAAACAAAAATGTCTTGCAGCGTCACCATGTCATCTGAGACTCCGGTAACCTCGGAAATTTGCGTTACCCGCCGGGTGCCGTCGCTGAGGCGGGCTACCTGCACGATAACCGACACCGCCGATGCGATTTGCTGTCGTATCGCCTTGTCGGGCAGATTGATTTCTGCCATCAACGACATCGTCTCGAGACGCGCGATGGCGTCCCGCGGATTGTTGGCGTGAATGGTGGTCAGTGAGCCGTCGTGTCCGGTGTTCATGGCCTGCAACATATCCAACGCCTCTCCACCGCGCACCTCGCCCAGTACGATGCGATCCGGGCGCATACGCAGGGCATTAATTACCAATTCGCGCTGACGAACAGCGCCTTTGCCCTCGACGTTCGGAGGGCGGCACTCCATGCGCACGACGTGCGGCTGCTGCATTTGCAATTCGGCTGAATCTTCGATGGTGACGATTCGTTCCCGCTTGGAGATAAAACTCGATAGCGCATTCAGCAAAGTAGTCTTGCCTGCGCCTGTGCCGCCCGAAACAATGATGTTGAGCCGTGCTTTGACCGCGCTCTTCAGCAGTTCCAACATCGGGGAGGTGATGGCGTGCTTGGACAGCAATTGCTCAACCCCGATCGGAGTGCGCCCGAAGCGGCGGATGGACATGATCGGGCCATCGATTGCGAGTGGCGGAATCACGACATTTACGCGTGAGCCGTCGTCCAGCCGCGCGTCGCACATGGGCGACGATTCATCCACGCGTCGTCCCACGTTGGACACGATCTTGTCAATAATGTGGCGCAGGTGTCCGGCATCCTTAAAAACAACGCTGGTAAGTTCGAGCATGCCGCCGCGCTCAATGTAAACCTGGCGGTGCGTGTTGACTAGAATGTCCGTAATCGATGCATCTTGCAGGAGCGGCTCGAGTGGCCCTAGGCCGAAGACTTCGTGCAAAACTTCGCGGCAGATTCGTTCCTTTTCGCCGCCGCTCATCGGGACGTTCGCCGCACCAATGAGGTCGTAGATTACAGCCTGCACCTGCGTTCGCGCGCGGACGTCTTGCAGCGAGGTGAGTTTCTCAAGGTCAATTTTGTTCAATAAGTCGCGATGGAGAGCTGTTTTGAGCTCCTGGTGTGATTTGTACGACGGCGCGCCGGTAGCTTGTGGCGGCTGAGGACCTGGTGTGGTTGTAAATCCGAATGCCATGCCTTTAGTTCTCCCCGGCGAATCTAAGTGCCAAACAGCGCCCTCATGCCGCCGGACTGGGCTGCAGCCGTGGCCTTGACCTTGTTGTCTCCGCCGCCGCTGGCCAACTCATGCGCCCACTTATGGATGGCGGCGCCGAAATCCGACTTACTTCCAGAGGGAATTGGCGACCCCGTGTTAATGGCACGAATTACTTCGTTGTAGCTGTTCGGTACTCGAAGCGAAATCGATCGCCCCAGCGCTTTTTCAATGCGATCGTCGCTCAGCGGCCCTTTCTTGGAATGACGATTGAGTACGACATGTATGCCGCCCGAGCTAAATCCCAGTCTCGAAAGGTGCTCCATATAGCGGACGGCGTTACGCACCGAAGGTAATTCGGCCGTCAATACGATCGCGACCTGTTCTGATTGCGAAATGCACGCACGCGTCCCATCGGTCAGTCCGGGCGAGCAATCGACGACGACGAACTGATAAGTTTCTGCGAGGAAGGCGAGCGTATGCTCCACACTGGAGGGCGACGCACCGTGAATCGCGTCCACCGTCTCGGGCGAATCGAGGAGATGAAGCCCGGAATTGTGCTGCAGGAGAAAGCCGCGCAGTAGCTCTTCGTCCAGGCGCTCTGCGTTGCTGGCAAGCTCGTAAAAACTGTACTGGTGGCGACCCATGCCCAGGTACAGTGACGCATCACCCAGCGCGGGGTGCTGGTCTACCAATAGGCATTTTCGCTTCCCTCCATGAGCCAATTCCAACGCCAAGTGCAATGCCAGCGAGGTGACGCCTGTGCCCCCCTTTGCCCCAACGAGCGTGATGACCTTTCCACGAGTTCCCGCCCGGGCTTTTTTCCTCTGCTTAGCTTCCACGCGGGCCAATCCGTCCAGCACGCGCTCATGCTGTACCGGCTTCAGCAGATATTCGGCGCAACCTGCTCGCATGGCGGCGATAATCGCTTCAGGCTCTGAATACGCCGACACAGCAAAACTGTGCACATCCGGATATTCGGAGCGCAATCGCTCCGTCATCCAGATCGCTTCTTCGGTATTGCGGTCGTAGTCAATAAAACAAATACGAGTCTGTGCGAGGTTCAGAGCGCGGCCTATCTCCCGCTCAACGCCCACGTAATGGTCCGGATTTCCGAAGATGACCGCTCCGGGAACGCCTGCCATGAAATGAGACAGCGCCTCGTAAGAGGTGGCATCGAGACAGACCGCCATTACCCCGATTCGGGCTGGTCTTTCAACTGTGCCCATTCATTTGCTCCCGTTCCCGTGTGGGATCTTCGTGTCAAATTGTTTTTTATCCAGCGGTGCGATCGGCATCTCGGGCATCTGGGGCGCAGCGCTTGGCGCCGCCGGATCCACTATGGTAGGCGTGACGATCACAATCAGTTCGGAGTTCGTCCTGCTCACTGATCTTGACCGAAATAGCTGTCCCAAAATCGGGATATCCCCAATACCGGGCACCTTGGAAAATTGCGCCGTCGTTCTCTGATCGAGCAGCCCGGCGATGCCGAAGCTCTGGCCGTCTCTCAACTCCACCACCGTCTCAGCGTGGCGAGTCGCAATGGCCGGCAGCACAAATCCGCTGATGGTTACTGCATTCGTGAAATCCAACGAGCTCACCTCCGGGAAGACTTTCAAGCGGATGGTGTTATCGCCCTCGATATATCCCGTAAATTCCAGCTTCACGCCGAAGGGCTTGAACTGCACCGATACCGTGGACTGTCCGGACGCACCGGAAACCACTGGGTAGGGCAATTCTCCACCAGCCAGGAAACGCGCCGGCTCCCCATTCGCTGCTAGCAGGTCCGGCTCGGCCAGGATTTGTAAGACATTCCGCTGCTGCAAGTCACGAATGGTTGCGCCAAGGTTGACGTCCGGACGAAAAAGAAAAATGTTTAGCAGATCAGTCAAGCCAATATTACTGGTTAGACCGTTGGTCGGATTTACCAGTTGCGGGGGCGCGAACTCTTGCGTGCCGGTGCTGCCAAAAAACTTGGCGCCGGGGGTGTTAAAGAGGTTTATCCCCAAAGCGGTCAGCTTTGCACGGTCCACCTGGGCGAATCGCACCTTCAGCAGTACTTGCTTCTGCCGGTGTGGCAGCGCGACTTGGACGGAGTTCACAACCTCCTTCGAGAAAGGCGCCGCCATCTTCCCGATCTGTTCGGCAACCGCCGGGGACGATGCCGTCCCGATTAGAACTACTCTGCCCTCTTCAGACTCTGCCTCAACGGCCTCTCCAGGCAATCCGCGTGCAATTGCGTCCCGCAGCAACGACACATCCACATCGGCGAACACTTCGATGATTCGCGATTGACTGTTCTCTTGCCAAAGAATGACGCTACTGCTACCGGCGGCTGTCGCCGTCACCACAACTTCATTGGGCGCGGTCGTCGCCGTGGTCACCACCGCAGGATTTCCGACCAGCACGCGCTGGAGCCGAGGATCGGTCCGGATCACCACCGAGTGGCCCACGAGGATGTGCAGAACCTGGTTGCCGGCGTTCTCGGCAGGCGCTGACTGCGGCGCAGCCTGTTCGGAAGAGAGTTTCTGCTGCGGCGTGGCGGGTGCGGCAGGGATCTGCGCGCTCGCAGGATCGAGAGGGCCCAAGAGAGTCAACGTGCACAGCACTAGCAGACAACGTGTTGCGAGATGGACTTGCAGAATGGTCTCCTTCGCCCTATTCCGGCTTTGTCGGGAATTTGGCGATTGTTATTTTTCCGTTTACTACTGTCTCTACCGTGTAAACCTCCGGCAGCTTCACTACTACAGCAACCTGCTTCGCGTGTTTCATCACCGGCTCAACCGGCTTCTTTTCTCTTCCCGCCAGTTCAGCAAAATCAACCGGCCGGACATCCGGACTCGCCGAGTCTCCGCCGTTGCGCAGCACGAAATGGATGGTGCCCTGGTTCTGCGCCAGCGCCAGTTTTTCAGATTGTTCAGGGGTTACGAGCAGCGTGACTACCCCTACGTTCTCGGGCTTGCCATTTGGATCAGGGTCCATCTTCGTTCCGGTTGACAACACCAGAACGTTCTGGAGCACCGTACTCGTCTCCGTGCTTGCGGCGTTGTTCTCGGGCTTTAAGGTAACCAGCACATCCACGTGAGAGCCGGGAAAGATAAATCCAGCGATGTTCGTGACCTCATTAGTCTTGATGGCGGTCGCGCGCATGCCGTCCGGAATTTTGGCCGACAGACCCAAACTGGCGCTGGAGGCCAGATCGCGGCGCAGCACCGGTTGCCGAACCGCCACGGCGTACATCAGCACATGACCTGTGACGTCCTCCTTCTTGTCGATTAGCCCTTCCAGTGGCACATTCACGGGCCAGTCAATCTCCGTCAGGTTTTCAGCAGTAATGGGAGTGCCTGGTTGCAAAGCAACCGCAGCCGCAATGATGTGCTTGGTCTTAGGGCGGGCGCTGGCCTGTGTGCGTGTAATGCGCGTATAGAAAACGGACGTGATGCCCAGCGAAATCACCAGGGCAGCTACCAGAGCGAATCCAAGTCGTCGCGTACCCATGAATTACCTCCCCAACTGAATAGAAACAGCCCAGTACAATGTGCCTGCCGCAAACGCCAGCCCATACGGCATGCGCACTGCGCCGGGGTTATCAAGATTGACGGTTGGATGTGTCTGTAGTCCGTGCTGAGCGTGAAAAGCCATCACCCACAGCGTATTCCGTAGCGTCTCTACAATCCGCCCAGACGCAATGATGAAGACCATGGCCAGTGCGCCTCCCGCCACCGCCGTAGCGAACATGAGCTGTGGCGACCCGGCAAGACCAACCATGCAGCCGAGCGCCGTGGCCAGCTTCACGTCCCCAGCCCCCATCGCCCGAACAAGATGAAACAGCATCAAAACGCCTCCAAAAAGAAGGCCCCCGCCAGCGCTGAGCAGCAGCCCTCGCCATCCTTGGAGCGCGCCGTGCAGTCCCAAGCCAACCAGCACGGCTGGGTAGGTTAGCCGGTTGGGAATGCGTCGCGTCTTAACATCAGTAAACGCGGCATACACTGCTACTGCCACGGCTAGCACAGCAATGAATTGAGCCGAATTCATAAGGGTCATTTCAATAAACTTGTACTACCCTCAAAATCGAGGACAGGTGCCGCGCCACGCGGTCAAGTGCTTCCGCCGCCTTAGCCTGGTTAAGTCAAGTAGCTGTCAATTTTGGTTTGGAGCTTCGCTGTCCAGTCGGCGAAGTCCGCGGCCAGGCTGGACGAGCCAGCCAAAGTACCGCTCGCAACGGCAACCAGAATCAGTGCGTACTCCACCAGGTCCTGACCCGACTCTCCCCGATGGAAGTTGCTGAGGAACTGTGCAAACGCCATAGGAAATCTCCTGCCTCAAATCTGTCCTGAGTACACAACCCCCCCTCGTCTCTAAGCTGCAAAGAGGAAGAGTTACCTAAAGCTACATGCATTGCCGCGAAAGAGAGGCTTGGTGCCGGGCCGCATGGTCAAAAGCTGCCCGGCACCAAAGCCTGGTTAAGTCAAATAGGTGTCAATTTTGGTTTGGAGTTTCGTCATCCAGCCAGCGAAGTCCCCGGCTAGAGTGGCTGAACCCGCCAAAACGCCAGAGGCAACGGCAATCAGAACCAGCGCGTACTCCACCAAATCCTGACCCGACTCTTCCTGATGGAACTTGCTGATAAATTGTGTAAACGTCATGCGTAATCTCCTTGTCCAGTTTGAGTTACAGACACAAGTCCCCGTACCAAGATCTTGGTCGAAACCAAACATCCGGCAAACACCTGACACTAATTTGGGGACTATTACTGATCACCTTGGGAGCAAGCGTCGAGCCAAATGATGGCATCTTGCGCTGCGTCCACGAAACCGTAACTTACTGAACCCGGGTCACTTGGGGTGTGGGGAATCAATTGTTTATCAATGGAATGGTAAATGGCACCAAAGTCTTGCGCACACTGGGCAAAACACTTCCTCAAAAGGAGATGTATTCACGGTAAGTCCCTTTCATCCGTTTAAGAGAGTGGATTTAGCGTTCTACCTGGAAACTAAACGAAAACTTTCCGCTATGCGAAAGGATATTTGTGGTATTCAGTCGGTTATGTTGTCCATTCGGTCTTTGCCCCTAAGGTCAGAATGCTCCGAAATGAAATATGCCTCGGCATAGCGGCGATCGTGTGGGTCTTCGCGTTTCCGCATTTCGGCTCCCGTTGGTTCGGACGCATCGAATCTTGTCTTAGCCGGTTCGCACAACGCAGGGCACTGTCCGTGATGGCGGTCGGAGTCTTGGCTGTTGTCGCGCGGCTCGCCGTCTTGCCGATCCTTCCAGTTCCTAACCCCGAGGTGCATGACGAGTTCAGTTATCTCTTGGCGGCCGACACGTTCGTTCATGGAAGGCTCGCCAATCCTCCCCACCCCATGTGGAGTTATTTCGACACCTTCCACGTCAATCAGCGCCCGACGTATGCGTCTATGTATCCCCCAGCTCAAGGCGCGATGTTGGCTTTCGGTCAACTGCTCGGCCATCCTTGGATTGGCGTTCTGCTGAGCGTCTCCATCATGAGCGCAGCGGTTCTGTGGGCTCTTCAGGGCTGGCTGCCGCCGCGATGGGCGTTGTTTGGTGGTGTGCTTGCTCTCCTCAGGATAGCCATTTCCAGTTACTGGGTGAACAGCTATTGGGGCGGGGCTGTTGCTGCCATTGGCGGTGCCCTCATCATCGGCGCTCTGCCCCGCATCCTACATTTCTACCGCACCCGCGATGCGGTCATTCTCGGCTTGGGGGCCGCTATTCTGGCCAACAGCCGGCCCTTCGAAGGATTCATCTTCTGTTTGCCGGTGATGGCAGTGCTTGTTCTGTGGCTGTTCCGACGCCGGAGCCCATCCTGGCGCGAAACATTGTCACGCGTGGTCCTTCCGTTTTCTGCAGTGATGCTCTTGTGCGGGCTCTTCATGGGCTATTACAATTGGCGACTCACCGGAAATCCGGCTCTTTCTCCCTACGTGCTCAACGTTCAAAGCCGGTTTGCTGTGCCTCTATTGGTTTGGCAAAAGACGCTGCCGCCGTTTCACTACCTCAACCCCCAATTCGAAAATTATTACAATGTCTGGGTGCCCTCCAGCGCTTGGTTAATGGGTCGTCCAAATAGCTTGGCGCAGGTCGCCCTGATCACGGGCTTGAACGTTTGGACGCTCGGCCACTTCTTCGTATGGCCTGACCTCCTCCTTCCGGCCCTCGCGCTGCCGTGGCTCTTGCGCGGTCGCCGGGTGCGACTCCTGGTCGTACAGATTGTCGTGTGCTTTGCAGCCTTTCTGCTGGTCGCGTGGTTCCAGCCGCACTACGGGGCTCCTCTCACCGCCACCACGTTCATTCTGATCGCTCAGGGTTTTCGCCACATCCGCCTTTGGCGTTTTCATGCGCGCCCGATTGGAGCCAGCCTAGTGCGAGCTGCCGCTCTGGTAGCACTGCTCCTTGCGCCTTTTCATCGGTATCACGTTCAACCTTTTCCCGCCGTCGACCTGCGTGCCAGAATCGCAGCGCAAATTGAGTCAAACCCCGGAAACGATCTGGTCATCGTGCGTTACTCTCCCAACCACAACCCACACGAAGAATGGGTCTACAATCGCGCCGATATTGACTGCGCAAAAATCGTCTGGGCGCGCGAGATTCCTGGTGTCAGCATGCAGCCTTTGCTCAACTACTTCCGTGGCCGCAACATTTGGCTTGTCGAGCCCGACGAGAACCCTCCCAAAGTGTCTCGAATGGCAATTCAAAAAGTGGGCGTGGATCAGCATGCTCCGAATTGAAATATGCCTCGGCGTAGCGGCGATTCTGTGGGCCTTCGCCTTTCCGCTTTTCGGCTCGCGGTGGTTCGACCGTATCGAATCTGGTTTTACCCGATTCGCCCAGCGCCGCGCACTGTCCGTGGTGGCGGTCGGAATCTTGGCTGTTATCGCGCGGCTCGCCGTCTTACCGATCCTCCCCGTTCCTAGCGCTGCGATACACGACGAGTTCAGTTATCTGCTGATGTCGGAAACGTTTGCGCATGGTCGGCTTGCCAACCCAACGCACCCGATGTGGACACATTTCGAAACGTTTCACGTCAATATGGTGCCTATGTACGTTTCCAAGTATTACCCCGCGCAGGGATTATTTTTGGCCATTGGCCAAGTGATATTCGGACACCCGTTCTGGGGCGTGTTGTTGAGCTCGGCGCTAATGTGCGCCGCGATTTGCTGGATGTTGCAAGGATGGATGTCTCCAACCTGGGCGCTGTTGGGCGGCATCCTTGCCGTAATTCGGCTCGGAACCTTCAGCTACTGGGCAAACAGCTACTGGGGTGGTGCGGTTGCGGCGCTTGGCGGGGCGTTGGCGCTGGGTGCTCTGCCGCGGATCAAGGAAACCCAGCGGGTGCGGGACGTGGCATGGATGGGAATCGGCCTGGCACTTCTGTTCAATAGCCGCCCATACGAGAGCCTGTTCTTGACTGTTCCGATCGCGATTGCTCTTCTCATTTGGCTGCTTAGAAGGGATGACCAAAGGATACAAAAAAGATTTCTGCACGTGATTTTGCCCCTCGGGATTATCGTAACTGTTACCATCGCCGCGATGACGTTGTATTTCTGGAAGACGACGGGACAACCATTTCGGCCTCCCTATCTGGTTTATGAGGCGACATATTTGAGCAGACCTTCCTTTCCCTGGATGCCCTTGATGCCTCCGCCTTCTTATCCTTCATTCGCTCTTCTCAATTATCAGGAGGGAAATCTGGTCGGAGCCTTCGAGTTCGCCGCACAGCATCCTTTCCAGAACATCCTCGTCCGGGCTTTTGTCTTCTGGCTTTTCTATCTCGGACCTACGCTGACGGTACCGTTCGTGATGCTGCTGTTGGCGTTGCCCGTCGGGACGAAACTTTCAGATTTTCCGGCAGCCTTGCGATTTTTCTTGCTGGCTGCTGGTGTTTCATTCGTGGGAATGGCGTTGCCAGTCGCTTTCTTTCCACATTACGCTGCACCGATAACTGCCCTCGTTTACGCGTTCGTTTTGTGGATCATGAGACATATCCGGCCCTTGTATTTTGGGGCCAGGCCCGTGGGCTTGGGAATCACCAGGGCAATCGTTGTGTCTTGCGTCTTGCTTGCAGTTGTTCGCATCGTAGCGCCAATCTCGGGAATCGCTTTGACTCCTCCAAAATTCAAAACCTGGGCGGCGATAAGTTCTAAATTCCCGGAGCGCCCCGCCATCGCCTTGAAGCTGAACGGGCAGGATGGATTGCATTTGGTATTGGTCAAGAGTAGAACCGATCATAATGAATTTGACTGGGTGTACAACGCGGCGGACATTGACGCTTCGAAAATTGTGTGGGCGCGGGATCAGGGACCTGCGAAAAATCAGGAGTTAATCAACTATTTTAGTTCTCGAAAAGTTTGGATCCTCGATCCGAACGGCGCCCCTCCAACGCTGACGCCATATGCTTTCTTCCCCGTAGCGCAACGACGCTAAATAGCGCAGCAGTTCCGAACGTAAGTTTGAATGTATAGGTCGAAGGAGGAGCGCTTGGTGTAGAAAGACTGAACTCAGCGAACGCTGATTCAGAGACACCAAGGAGGCTCCCCCATGGAACCTATGTATTACATCGGACTGGATGTTCACAAGCGGAAGATC
>WNFO01001510.1_pt1 | contig 18423 bp, 12 predicted proteins | sample 5400251 | NCBI WGS metagenome assembly WNFO01 (sample SAMN13153354, study PRJNA577476) | soil metagenome | isolation source: 100 cm saprolite under Madrone tree | place: USA:California | collected 2016-06-14
CCATGCTTGGGTCCGCCCTTCTGGCAATGACAGCCCGGCCGTCCGCAGGTGCGGTAGGTTTCTGATAGCGTGCCGAAAATGGCCACGTCGGCCAGACGCTCGATCTCGCTCAGCAGCTTGCGCCGCCGGGCCGAGAACTCAGCCGCGCTGGACATTCTCTGCTCCTACCTCTTTTTTCCTACGCTCCTGCCAACGGGCAATCGAAAACAGATTCTTGGTGATCACGCACCAGCCCACATAACGCTTGAATCCACGCTCTCCTTTATAGCGGGCTCGCCTCATCGAGAACGGATTTTTCAAATGGCTGATGGTCGCCTCGCAGCCGGCTCGCCAGCGCAGGGCTCGCTTAAACCAACGTTCTTTCTGCCGCTTTGCGCGGGTTTTCGACAAACGCCCCGTCGCCGGCAGGGCCACTTTCTCGACTCCCAAAGCCTCCGCCTCCCGCTCGTTCTGGGCGGAGAAAAATCCGCGGTCCGCGGTGGCCATCTCCGGAGCGTCCCCAAACCAAGTTTGGTGGTGTGCAATGGCTGGCAACCAAGAGTTCGTGTCTGCCGCGTTCCCTTCCAGAACTTCGTAACCGCTCACGATGCCATTCTCCACTTCATCGATGCGCACCAGCCTACCAAACTCGTTGGGCTTATGCGCTTTTCCCTTGCGGATCACTTGCGTGTGCGGCTCAAACAGGCTCAGCACTTTCCCCACAACGTGCCGATTTCCTTCCCACACGCGCTCTTTTGTCTGCGCGATCACCTTTTCCACTAAAGGCAAAAAATGACGCAGTTGGCTGGCCTGCACTTCTACCTTCAGCAGACTTCCGCTGACCGGCAGCTTGCTTTTCTCCCAGCGCTCGACTATTTTACCGGCCTGCCGCACCAGGTTCCGAGTTAACGCCAGCAACTTCTGATAACTGTTGCGCATGCGTTGCCGACTGGCTTCCGTCTGGGACTTCGCCGCGCGGCTGATCTCCAGCAGGCGATGCTTCACGGCCCGTCCATGATTGACGACTTCCAGTGCGCCGCTCTTGCACTCATGGGCGATGCGTTTCAGGCTGCGGCTGAGCACGCGAATGCCGTCGCCCAAAAGCGCGCTGTCGGTGGGAAAGTGCACGTTCGTTTCAACGGCAGTCGTGTCGGTGCGCAATTTGCGGCCTTCGGCCATACCCTTCTGGCGAGCCAAGCCCACGACCCGCTGATGAATTTTCTCGGTGACCGAAGGACCGAGCACGGCAAAGGTTTTGCTGAAGGTGGTGAAGTCGGGCGTGGCCTCGGCGTCGAAGTGCGTGAACTGCCGATAGATCAGATTGCTGCGCAGCTCGCGTTCCAGATTGCGAAAGCTCCAGCCCTTCAGATGCTTGAGCACGCAACAACGCAGCAAGCGGTCCGCGGCCATGCCGGTGCGGCCGGTGCGCGTCGAAGCCGGGGAACGGGCGGCCAGGCAGTTGCGGACCAGCTCGATCAGTTGCGTGTCGTCCAGGAGCTGGTCGACGGGTTCGAGTAAATCGTCCTTGAGCAAGGCCGCTTGCTTGGCCAAGGGCATATAGAACAACCAGGATTGGTGCTGAGTGGAGGAGAGCATAAACGTACTCGAGTATATCGAGTAAGATATGCACTGTCAAGAGAAAAGTGACAAAAACCCTAAGAATTTCGCATCTTTTTGAGGATTTCGCGGAAGCATCGGGGCGTGAATCTTCAGATCCGCCACGTACGCCCCTCGGCTATTCGCGTCAGTCAAGGACTTAGGCCAAGGGTTTTTCGACAGCCTTTAGCTAGGCGGAAGGGTGATGGTATTCCGCCGGAGGATCGGAGACAGGGTCGAGCTTGAGACTGGAACAGTTGGGCTCGTTGGAGAGCCCGCCCAGAGTCGTCTTCGCATGTTGATCGACGGCGCTAACGGCAGCCACCAAACAGGAGTACAAGAAGGCTTTCATGCCGGAGCGAAACTCGGTCATCGATTGTTCTGCGGCACGCGCGACTTCAGTTTTCAACGTTTGGTGGTGTATCTCGCGAGCGATGCGATATTCCGCATCGAGCGAAGCAATTTTGGAAGTGACACGTTCGGTTGCTTCGGCGATGATAAGCTCGTTTTGAAGTTCCAGACGCCGCTGGAACTCCTCGAGCGCGCTGCGGGCCGACTTCTCAACGAGGGCACGCGTTTCGCTGGCCCGTGCCTCGAGGTCAAGTGAAAGCTCACGAGCCACGGCCTGTTTCTGCTCCATCATGCGGACAAGTTGGCGATCGGAAACGCGGGCCGCCGAGTTCTCAATCTCTTGCACAGCGCGGTGGGTGGACTCTTGGATTTCGCCGAGATTTTGCGGGAGAAAATCTCGAGGTGCCCGCTCGGCAAGTTCTCGAGTTTCGAGTAGCTGTGTTCGGGTTTCAGTCGCCAGTTGTTCGAGGCGCCCAGAGATTGCCTCGAACTGTTGCCGCGCAACCTCTTGTCGTTGCTCGACGCTGCCGGAAATTTCGCCGACGCGAGATTCCAAGTGGTTGAAAAACTGCTCGCGGGCGATTTCGAGGAGTCCGTCCAAACGTTCCTGGAATGTGCTGCTGCTCACATCGGCCAAACGAGAGTTCAATTCGGCAACGCTCTGCTCGTGCTGCGCGCTCATGTCGCGCGTTTTCGCGGCCAGATTCTCAAGTTGCTGCGCCATCTCCGCAGCGCGCTGGCGAGCAAGATCGTGCTGTTGATCGGAGAGCGCGGAGACCTCACTCAGCTGGCATTCGAGTTGTTTGAAAATCTGCTCTCTTTCCGAGCGCATCAGCGAGTCGAAAAGCTCCTCCGATACACCGGGATCTCTGGAAGCTAACAGTGATCGAACTTCCGCTACGACTTGGTCGTTTCGTGCCTGTGTCGCGCCTAATCCTGCAGCCAACTTCTCAAGCTGCTGCGCCATCTCCACAGTGTGCTGGCGAGCAAAATCGTGCTGTTGCTCGGAGCGAGCGGAAATCTCATTCAGCCGATCTTCGACATGCCTGAAAATCTGCTCTTTTCCCGAGTGCATCAGGGAGTCGAGGAGTTCCCGGTTTACGCCGTCATCAGGCGCAGCCGATAGTGATCGAACTTCCGCCGTGGCTTGATCGAGTTGTGCTTGAGTTTCGCGTAATCCTGCGGTCAACGTCTCGAGCTGCCGAGAGAACTCCTGGGCGCGATGACCGGCAAGTTCCTGCTGCTGGTCGAATTGGCGGGAAACCTCTGCCAGGCGCTCTCCGATGTGTTTAAGTATTGATTCTCGGGAAGAATCTACCAGCGATTCAAGCCGCTCTTCTGGAATGCCGGCAGGGGTCGTGGCGAGCAGGGAACGTATTTCGGCGATGGTATCGTCCAGTTGCGATCGCGCTTCACGCACAGCGGCCTGGCCGTCACGGTCTAGTTCAGCCTGGTGCCGCTCGGAAACATGGGCGGCGATGGTTTCGAATTCGGAGGCGGCTCTGAGCAGCGACTGATTCAAGCATGCGTTAAATTGAGGTTCGATTTCACTCTTCATCCGGGTAACGAATTTCTTCAGTTCCAGGAGACCTTGTCCGGCATTGGCGCCCAGGATCTCCAAGCGCTTGGAAGTTTCTTCCGCGCGGCTTCGATGCACAGCAAGTTCTTCCTCCCATCGCTGTCGCATTTCCGCAAGGTGCGCAACTGAGAGCTCTTCACTCTGGCTCGCGTTGGCCTTCCAGAAATCATCGATTTTGGTGAGCGCGTCCCGGAGGGACTCATCGAGGTGCGATTTTACAGCCGTTTGCGCGAAGCGATCTGCAGTCTGCTGCAATCTGCCTTGGAGCACAGGAAGGAGCTGCGCCAAAGTGAGCGCGACGTTTTCACCTACCGATGCTTCAGGCTCTCTGGCGGCTGATGGTTGGTTTACAGGCGACACTGGTTGCGAACTTGTAGCCACGGCCGCTCCCGTGCGGTCGGCGCATTTGTCTAACGCAGCCTCAAAGCGCCAGTCTTCGGGGGGTGCGGCCACTCCCCAGACATTTGCCGGGGTCTCCAATTCCACGCCGACCTGGCAAGGTTCGAGCGGGGATTTGGCAGAGAAGACCGAGCGTACGCGTGCGCGCACACTTGCCGAATTGGCACGATCTTCGCCGCCAACTTGGAGCGTAACCCAGCACCCAAGAGGGTAGTCGTGACGTGAGGAATAACGGCAGCCGTGGAGATTCAGAGAGACAGCGGCGGTTTCGTCACGAAAAGATTCGCCGAGGCGATCGGTGCCGAGGACAACCAGGGAGACCGGATGATCAATGCGAGAGCTGCGCCGCAGATCAGCATCGCGAGGAGTTTGAGAAACCGTGGCTGGAGTTGCAGAAGCAGCAGCTGCAACATTCAAGTGCTGAGGTTCGCCCACTTCACTCGCAGTTCTCGATGCCGCTTGGTCCGGGTTAAGACGACGAGAATCCGCGTCTGAGCCTTTCGCATGCATAGGCACCTCCAACACTTCGTGGTCGCCGAGACGCGACCTCGGAACGAAGGGAACCTCGCCGCCTGCCTCGATCAGCTTCTGTAAATCAAGATCCTCCAGTACTTCCTGGATGATGTCAACGTCGATCGTTTGTTGCCTATTAACATAACCCAATGAGAGAGCATGGAAGCAAACATTATTAATGTTCCGCGGAACGCCCCGGGTGTTGCTGGTAATAAGGTTCAACGCGGACGGAGTGAACAGGGGCCTTGCGAAATCGTAACCAGCCACTCGCAAGCGATGATCGATGTACAGGCGTGTTTCTTCGGTATCAAAAGGCTCCAATCGGGCGATGATGGAGACTCGCTGACGGAGCTGGATCAGCCGAGGAGACGCGAGCTTTTCGGCGAGCTGCGGATGACCGGACAGGACGAAGTGCATTAGCTTCTCGCGAGGCGTCTCGACATTGGAAAGCACTCGCAACAATTCAAGTGTCGGCTCCGCGAGATCTTGTGCTTCGTCAATAACCACAACAAAGCGCTTCAGTGAATTGTATTCGCGCAACAAAGTATCGTTTAACTTTGCGTGTATCGCCGAAAAACTTTCACCGCCACCTTCAATACCCAGACTCGCCAACAAGCTCATCAGGAGTTCGCGCGAGGAACACCGCGATTGAGAGAGGAACGCCGTGCGCGTCGAACCTTGCAGTTTTTGCACGATCAGCCGGAGCAGCGCGGTTTTGCCCATGCCCGCACCGGCAATCAGCGCCGTGAACCCGCGGCCTGTATTTAGTCCGTGAAGTACAGAAGCCAACGCTTCCCGATGTGTACTTCCCAGATAAAGAAATCGCGGATCCGGAGTGACTCCAAATGGTGGTTCTGCGAGCTGGTAGAAATTCAAAAACATTTCATTCTCTTGCTGCGTCTGACTCTGTAATGGCCAATGAAGCAGACACTGACAATCGTCGTATCCACGAAAGCAACCGAGACCGTCTGATGGAATAATCCCGTTGTAAAAATGCTCTCCGAGCCAAACAGAACCTGACAGACTGAATTAGGATATTGGTGAGTGATGCTACTCGATTTCGGGTCCGTTGTACCAGTATTTCCTGCAATCCGAAGTGTATAGGCGAAATGCCGCCACAGAGTAGGGGTCACTTATTGGCGAATCGGAATACCAGGTTGTGGTGGACTGCGAACAGCGCCAACTCCAGACGGTTGAAGACGCCGAGTTCGTTGAAAATGCTAGTCAGATGATGCTTAACTGTTTGGTTGCTGAGGCCGAGCTTTAGCGCGATCTCCTTATTCGTCTTCCCGGAAATGATTTCCGCCACAATCTGCAATTGGCGGGGCGTCAGACGCCAATTCCTTTGTGGTTTTGTTTCAATGGCTGGCACGGAATACTTTTTCAGCTCGCGAACTAGATCTCCCACACTTCTTCGCCCAATCCAGTATTCCCCCTCCATCACGCTTCGAATGCACTTGCGCAAAAGCTGAATGGACGATTCCTTCAGCAGGATGCCGGACGCGCCGCGGCGCAGCGCGTCAAGGACTTGAAACTTATCCATCGTCGTAGCCATTATCAGGATACGCACCGGCAGGGATAGCGATTGGATCAAGCTCAGCGCTTCCAATCCGGAACAGCTCGTCAGGCCCAAATCAAGCAGGAGTACGTCTGGCCTTGCTCCCTGGGTGAGTTGTACGGTCTCTCTTACGTCGCCGGCTTGGCCGATCACGCGAAAACTTGGCTCTTCCTCAAGCAGCAGCCGCAAGCCGTCACGGAACAATGGCTGTTCATCGGCGATCAGTACACGGATTGGATTGGCGGAATTACCCATGGGCCCCCCTTACAAAAACCAATTTCCATGCGCGCTCCAGGGCCAGGTTTTGATTTCGACTGCCAGTTCCCGAGCAAAAAGGAGGCCAAAGAGCAAAATTGACGAGCATCGTCATCGAAGGCAATCCCTGGGACCTTCGTGGGCGAGTAGCGGAAGGCCGACCGGACCAGTTCCGCGCTGCAAAGTGACAGCTGGTGGATTTATCCGGATTCTCCGGAAGTTTGGCGTGAAGGAGAACGACGAAGAGTCTATGCAGGCTATAGCTTAAGAAAGCAAACAGATAAATCAGGGGACGGCGTGGGGGATCGGTCGATCTCGGATCTCGGTCAGCCAGGACGAGCGTAGATGCCACGATCCAAGCACTCAACCGAGTTACGGGCCGCGAAACACATTCCTGCTTATGCGCCTTACTAGATAAAACACTAGAAGTGGGTCTGAGGGGGGTCAGATCCATGTCGATCCCTTCATTATGTCAGCCAAAACTTATAGTGAAATGGGCACTCTGTGCTCTCCTCACAGCACACCCACACTCGATTCTGGCTAACCGAGAACCAACGCTTTTCCTTGCTGGCAGAAACCCCAACAGGCAAAACGTTGTGTCTAGAAGGGAGCCCGGGGGCACGCTCCCCTTGACTGTCGCGTTCGATACGCGGTCCTGCCGACATAGCTCGAAACGAATCGGGGCTTTTCCGTGGCCCTTGCCTTGGACCCGACGTTTGTTTCGTGTTAGGCAGGCAAAATGGGACTTTACTCACATTGAAAGGCCGAATCAAGTGGCTAAAATGAGCACTAGTACTGTGGAAAAAAGTGGGCTGTGGATTTCCCTCTCTTCCCTATTGCACGCTGTAACTTCAATTTCTCGCAAAGAAAATCTCGGCGACAAAGGCCGTCGGAACTACCGATGCCGCATCGTCGACTATGAGGAACTTCCCAAGCTGCTTGACCGTTCAGAAGAAAAAACTCTTTGCCGGTAATTTCGTTCGACATCCGCCGTTCTGGGACGTTGGGCGTTTTTGGATGGCTCCTGCAGTAACCAATTGCAAACTCTTACTCCTTTGTTCTGCTGGGATTGCCGCACAAACCGCTGCTGTCAAGGCGTTACGAGAAAAGTCGCACTGCACGGCGGAGATATTAGGATACATCGCGTTGATCTAGTAGCATCGCAGACCAAAGCCCGCAGGACACAAACAAAAAAACAAAACATTTAAATCAAAGATTCAATGAGCACCCGCAATGAGTCGTCGAATTTTTGCAGCTATCGCAGGTGTGGGAAAAATTCGAGCGAGGCTAGAGCCGTGGCAGGTGATGGCTCAATGAGGCCAAAGAAAGAATGGCACCGCCAAGCACCTTCGGGCCATTGACGATTCTTCACACTACATTCACATTGTACGCAAATCAGCGCGATTTCCGGTCAACTCGGAAAGAATTGATCGTCAAAGGTGGTTGCTGATTCAGTTTTTGACTTTCTATGGCGTCACGTCAATTGCGGATGATCGAGCCCAGCGAGCACCGGCAAGCCGAGCGCTTTCCAATCAAACTGCCGGTGCGCTATCGCGAATTCGGGGAAAGCGATTGGCACACGGGAACTACCGAGAACATCAGCGCAGCGGGCATTTTCTTCAGGTGTCACCAATCCGCTGAGGTCCACAAACACGTCGAGATCGACTTTGTGTTGCGGAGCGGCCAGTACCAGCCGTTCGGTGCCCATGTCGTTTGTCTGGGTGAGATTGTGCGGAAAGAGTTTCGGACCGAAGCGAGGGGGCTGTGCATACTGGCCGCGACGATCGAGGAATACCATCTGCTTCCGTGGACAGGGCCAGTTATGTAGGCCAGGCCTTTCAGCTTCGGGGAGCAATAGCCGCTTCGCACGACCGGACGTAAGGCGGCAGGAAGAGATTACTGTGGGTCTAGGGACCCACAGACTTTTGGATCAGGTCCCAGGTGTGAGCGCGTCTCGTTTGCTTTAGAGTCGGCCACGCTGCGGAATGTTCCAATTAGTTGGTGACGGAGAAGAAAGTCGCATTTCAGGTGACCCTACTGTAAGTCACATTGCGAAGCTGTGTCCTCATGACAAGTCCTCATGCAAATGGCTACAACGGCGGTGAACAGGAATGGTGGGCTGTCTATACTCGCCACCAACACGAGAAAACCGTTGTCGAAAATCTTTCCGCGAACGGCGTCGAAACCTTTCTGCCGGTGTACCAGGTTGTGAGGCAATGGAAAGACCGAAAGAAACACCTCTCGCTACCATTATTTCCTTGCTATGTATTCGTGCGCGGCAGTTCCGAGCGACGGGTGCAAGTTGTTTCCGCGCCCGGAGTTTTTTCCATCGTCTCCATCGCCGGACACCCCGCCCCCATTCCTGCGTCACAAATTGACGCAATCCGGCTGGCGGTAGGGAGCTCACTTCGCGTCGAGCCCCATCCATTTTTGCGTTGCGGAGATTGGGTTCGCATCAAGTCCGGCCCGCTCACTGATGTCGAAGGCATTCTGATTCGCAAAAAGGGCTCATATCGGTTGATCTTATCGGCGGAATTGCTGCAAAAATCGCTCGCGGTCGAAGTAGATGCTTTCAGTGTGGAGCCGCTGGCACGTCAAACGGATGGTCCAATCCCGTCCCATTTTCGGGCCCAAGCACTCGTTCAGAATCATACTGCTCAGTGGCAGGAACTGGGCCACAGAGGATACGGGGAGCGACTTTCGTGATCATCAAAATTCTCCGCAGGTACTCGATCTTGGCGATATTGGTGGCGGGCTTAGCTACCGCCGCAGCTCAGGAAAAGTCAGAACCTGGTGATCGCACAAGAAATCCGCAAGCGCGTTCCGAATCCGAGCAAAACCCTTCTGCCGATCGGCCCGGTCCGGCGCAGCGATACCCGCGCTACTTGCTCCGGTCGAGCGACGTGCTGCAACTCACGTTCTCCATTTCTCCGGAGTTCGACCAGACCGTAACTGTCCAGCCTGACGGATACATCAGCCTGCGGGGCGTGGGCGAACTGCAAGTAGCGGGCAAGTCAGTTCCGGAATTAACAGAAGCGCTTCGGAAAGCCTACGGCCAATTTCTTCATGAGCCTCTCATCACTGTCGAATTAAAAGATTTCGAGAAGCCGTACTTCATTGCAGGCGGTCAATTTAGCAAGCCCGGAAAGTACGAATTACGTGGGGACACTACCGTGACCGAGGCGGTTTCCATTGCCGGAGGGTTCACAGAGAAGGCAAAACACTCCGACGTCGTGCTCTACCGCCGAGTGCCCTCGGGTTGGGTCCAGGCAAAACGACTCAACATCAAACTGATGCTGGCCAGTAGAGATCTCTCCGAAGACTTGCATCTTCAGTCCGGCGACCTCATCTATGTGCCACAGAACTCGATTTCAAAGATCCGCCAGTTCATACCCAGTCCGGGGTTAGGGGCGGGCTTTACGATTCCTTGAGTGCTGAATCCAGGGAGAAATCGATCATGCTTGAGATGACGTACACGACAGAAGACACCCGAGCGCCGTTGGCGAAGCTGATCGATGGCGCAACGATCGCGCTTCGGCACCGGCGCGTGATGACCATTTCCTTTGTGGGCGTGTTTCTCGGGGCCGTTATGGGCACGTTTTTACTACCTAGTCGCTACCAGGCGACCAGCAAGATTTTAGTCAAACACGAAAGAATGGATCCCCCGATTTCCGCGGATTCGTCTGGCTCGACGTCTCAGTTTTCCGAGGCGGTTACGGACACCGAGGTCAATTCGGAAGTCGAACTGATTAGAAGTCCGGATCTACTTGCAAAGGTCGCCACTGCTTCTGGCCTGCAGAACAAGCCGCAGTCTATCTGGACCAATTTTATCTGGACCATTTTATGGAGGCCTGACAACGACCCGCAAAAGGTGTTCGCGGCTACAGTGCGCGAACTGCGTAGCGACCTGAGAGTTGAAGCACTGCCCAAGACCAACATGATCTCCATCACTTACGACTCAGCCAGTCCTCAGCAGTCCGCGCAAGTACTTAATACTCTCGTGGACCTGTACATGGAGAAGCACTTGGCGGTGCATCAGGCAGCGGGAACTTATGATTTTTTCCATGAGCAAGCGCAGCACTACGAACATGGTTTGTCCGAAGCGGAATCGCGATTGGTAAAATTCCGAAAAGCGGAGGGAGTGGTTGCTCCTGGGCAAGAAAAGACTGCGACCCTGCAGAAGGTTACCGAATTCCGGGCGGAGTTGAAACAGACTCAGGCGGCCATCGCCGAAACCGAACATCGCAGGCAAGTCCTTGAAGCGCAGGCGGGTACGGTGCCTTCCCGAACCACCACTGAGGCGCGGTTGTCAGACAATCCGCAGTTGATGGGGCAATTGAAATTCACACTGTTGAATCTGGAATTAAAGCGCACGGAGCTACTGCAGAAATTCGAGCCAACCTATCGACTGGTTATAGAGGTGGACACCCAGCTCGAGCAAACGCGAGCCGCCATTGAAGCAGCCGAGAAATCTCAGCTCCGCGAAGAGACAACCAACAGAAATCCCACCTACGAATGGGTTGACGCGGAATTGGCCAAGACCCGTTCCGAACTGGCGGCCCAGCAGGCCCGAGCCGAAGTGTTGAAGCGCACCGTAGCTTCTTACGAACAGCAAGCCAGTGTCCTAGACCGGCAAGAATCGGTCGAACAAGACCTGCATAGGAAAAAGAAGGCCGAGGAAGACAACTATCTGCTGTACCAACGCAAGCAAGAAGAGGCCAGGATCTCCAATGCTTTGGACCGCAGCCGCATTCTTAACGTAGCCGTTGCCGAACCCGCGGCGGTTCCGGATTTGCCCTCAAGGTCGCGTTTGTTCAGTCTTCTGGTGGGCCTGCTGGCGGCAATTGCGGCCAGCGTGGCGTCTGCAACTACGGCAGAATACCTGAATCCCTCGCTCAAGACTCCAGTCGACGTCATTGAATTCTTGGATGTTCCGGTTTTGGCTTCGATATCTCTGCGTGCCCGCTAAGGGAGCGTGAATGTTTCTGGAATACTATGGACTGGGTGAGCAACCATTCGGGGTCACCCCGGATCCGCGTTACCTGTACTTCAGCGAAACGCATCGGGAAGCTCTCGGTTCGCTCTACTACGGCATTGAGAGCGGTTGCGGATTCTTGACCCTGATCGCGCCGCCGGGCCTGGGAAAAACAACGTTGTTGGCCCAACTCCTCGAGAGGCTGCGAAACACGGCTCAAACTGCCTTCCTTTTTCACACCCAGTGCGACTCACGGGAATTCTTGAGCCAACTCCTCTTGGAGCTCGGAGTTCACGGTGAAGACCAGAACCTGGCCCGCATGTACGAGGCCATTCACTCCGTGCTGCTGCGAAATGCGCGGACCGGCCGACGCTTTGTGTTGGTGATTGACGAGGCGCAGAATCTCGCTGACTCGGTGCTCGAGACAGTGCGCCTGCTCTCCGACTTCGAAACACCGCAGACCAAGCTCATGCAGATTGTGCTGTGCGGGCAACCACAACTGGCGGACAGGCTCGCGCATCCTGACTTGATTCAATTGCGCCAGCGCATCTCCATCGTCAGCAAACTGCAACCGCTCAACAGCTTGGAAACTCTGATGTACATCGAGCACCGCATGGTGGTGGCCGGACACTCCGGGCCCTCACCGTTCAGTTATGACGCCGTTAATCTGATCACGGCGCATAGCGCCGGGATCCCGCGGAACATCAACAACGTCTGCTTCAACACCCTCACGCTCGGCTATTCGAAGCGCCAGAAGCTGATCGACGTTTCGACTGTGCGCGAAGTCTTGGCGGACCTGGATTTGGACGCATTGAGCTGCAACAGCAAGCCAACTGCGGACAGCACCTCGGATTCTTTGTTCTCTTTGGGTGAATTGGAACCTACCAACGAACAGAGTTATCGCGAGTTTCATGCAGCAGTGCGCGCCGCGTGGGGGACAGACGCCGGAAACGAGACGGAGGCCACATACTCGGACCGCGAACCGCAAGCGGTCGTCGGCGAGAGAGGTCGCAATTTGGTTGAGGCAGGCTATGCGCGGAACATTCCGTTGCCGGCGGTCCCCGAAGCGCAACCTGCGCAGCAGTCAAATATAGCCGCGAAGCTCGCAGCTACGCTCGACTCTGTTCTGGCACCGGGGGCCAGCGCGCCGCTTAGCGAAGCGGACGCGCCAGCCTCAGCGATCACTGCCGATCCGCTTATTTCAGTCGACACTCCGTTAGAGAACCTCGAAGAACTGCGTGATGCTGTGCTTACGACCTGCAGCAAGGCATTAAAAGACGACGCGGAAGGAACGCCGGAACTGGGGCCGAAGCCGTCTAAAACGGGCTCCCAGCGGCGAATTCCCGGGCCATTGACTCCCGAATCTCAAGTGACGAGCCAACTCGGTTTAACCGAGGTGCTCACGACTTATTTCGGGTCTCCGCTGACTTCAAGAATTGTTCGCCCTGTTCCACCGATGCCGGATGGCACAACCTCAGCGACATTGGAAGCGTGAAACTAAGAAAACCGGACAGCGGATCGCTTGCCGCCGAGTTCACAGATGCAAAAACCTTCAGTCTCAAGAAGTCAATCGTGCCGTAATAAGGATCTGCCATGAGCCGTAATTATGAATTGTTGCGTCTGTTGCACCGAGAGCGCGAGCTTTTCCAACGCGCACTTCCGCCTGACGCTACGAACGCCCGCGGAACTGAAGTCTCACGCCTAACCGAAATTGAAAAGCGGTTATTCGAGGACCCGGCGTCTTCGACAGGCGCGCTGAAGGCGCCAGAGTCGCAGCAAGCTGCCGGATTGGTCCGCGGCGAGACCTGCAAACTCATTCAACGCCTTTTTCTAGGCGCTGGTTCCACGGCGCCTCGGGCAGTGGTGTTTAGTCCTGTTGAACAAAACAATGAGCACCACTGGATCGCGGCGCAAGTCGCGGAGCTGCTTGCGAGTTACACCCAAGAGCCCATCTGCCTTGTGGACGCAAATCTCGCCAACCCTTCGCTACACGCGTACTTCGGCGTCGAGAACCACTGCGGATTGGCAGGAGCCCTTCTGGATTCTGGCCCGATTGAAAACTTTATCAAGCCGCTCGGACGCGGCCGTTTGCATTTGATGTCGGCGGGCGAGCTGAACAGCAGAACGGATTTGAACGCCGTCCTGGCTTCGGGGCGCCTGCGTGAACGAATTTCGGAGATTGGCGCCAGGTTCAACTTCGTGGTCATAGCCGCGCCACCAGCAACGAGCGACTTCATCACCTCGTACTTGGCTGCCTTGACCGACGGGTTGATCTTGGTTGTCGAGCCGCGTTTTACCCTTCGGCAAGCGGCTTGCGACGCCAAAGAAAATGTTCAGGCGGCCGGAGGTCGGGTGCTTGGCGTTGTGCTCCACCGCCGCGAGATGTGGTTCCCGAGTTGGGGCGGGCACGCGCCTGGAGTTTCGAAACCAGCCTGGACTTTCTGAAAAAAAAACGCCCATCGATTCTCAATCACGATCCCAGTTCCGTAGATAGGTGAAGCGTGGGTTTGCCTCATCGCTATATTCTCCTGAGCATTTTCAAGGCGTTTGACTTAGCGCTCCTGATCGGTTCCTTCATCGCTGCGGCGGTCCCGAGTCTGAAGGAGGAGGGCGCGACCTCGCTCAGTGAATTCTTGTCCATGCGCATCTCGGTGCGCAATTTCGTACTGTTCGCAGGTCTGCTGGTAATCTGGCATTTCCTTTTTGCCGCTCTTGGTTTGTATGAATCCAGACGACTCTTGCGCAAACGTAGCGAAGCCATCGACGTTTTGAGTGCGACCTCACTAGGAACTGTCGGTCTGTTTCTGGTGGGCACTGTGTTCCGGCTCACCGTAATCCATCCCCTGTTCCTGATGGTGTTCTGGCTGGTGAGTACCAGCGCCGCTGTTCTAAGTCGAAGCGTACTTCGTTTCATACTCGTGCAAGCCCGGCTACGGGGTCGCAATCTGCGGCACGTCCTGATTGTGGGCACAAATCCGCGTGCCGTGATGCTTGCGAGGGCTTTGCAAGCGGATTCCGTTCTTGGTTATCGCGTTCTTGGATTTGTTGATCACTCGTGGCCGGGGATGGTGGACTTCCGCAAGACCGGCTGTGCCGTGGTCTGCGATTTCGCGGCGCTCCCCTCGTTTCTGCGCGAAAACGTGGTGGACGAAGTAGTGATCGCTCTGCCGGTAAACACATTTTATTCAGAGGCTTCGCGGGTGGTGGCATTTTGCGAGGAACTTGGTATCACTACGCATTTTCTTTCCAATCTTTTTGATCTCAATGTGGTGCGGGCAAAGGCCGAACGCTTGGACTACGACTCGCTGATCACTCTGCACGCCGACGCGCGGCAGGGTTGGGCCTTGCTGGTCAAAAGGCTTTTGGACATTACCATTTCCTTGTGGTGCATCGCGTTGCTTGCTCCTGTGTTTCTCATCACCGCTGTGCTGATCAAACTTACCTCCTCGGGTCCGATCCTGTTCGTGCAGAAGCGCGTGGGGCTCAATAAGAGACTAATATCGGTCCACAAGTTCAGGACGATGGTTCCGGATGCTGAGCAAAAACAGGCCCAGTTCGAACATTTGAACGAGGTCAGCGGACCGGTTTTCAAGATCAGGAATGATCCCCGCATTACCCGCCTCGGAAAGTTTCTTAGGAAAACCAGCATCGACGAGCTGCCTCAGCTATTCGATGTACTGATAGGAAATATGAGCCTTGTCGGCCCCCGCCCGCTGCCAGTGAGGGATTACCTGGGCTTTAGTAAAGACTGGCAGCGCCGTCGCTTCAGCATCCGTCCAGGAATTACTTGTCTTTGGCAGATTACTGGAAGGAGTTCCGTCTCCTTTGAAAGATGGATGGAATTGGACATGGAGTACATCGACCAATGGTCCGTCTGGCTGGACTTGCGAATTCTCATTCGAACGATTCCCGCGGTTCTGAAAGGCTCAGGCGCAGCGTAAAGGAAAAGCGGGCCAAGTATGCGGTTTAGGCTTGCACGGAATTTGCAAACGCAACTCAGCGTTCACACCTTCGCCAACCACATCCCACAACCATGAAACACATCGCTTGTGACGACCGAGCGGTTGCTTTTGAAAGTGCAGCCGATCTCCAGGCGGCGTCGAAAGTTTCCAATTTCTTGGACGCTCTCTTCAGCCTACTGAGCGAGAGCGCCATTCAGTACTGCGTGCTCAGAGCTCCGGCGCCGGTTGCTGCGGATGGCAGCGAGACTCTTGAATTGGCTGTCCATCCCGAACACCGCAGGGAACTTGCCACGTTATTTTATGGCCTGCCAAGAGAGCGCTTCCGGCCGGTGCAGTGCATCGGCGTAGCCCACGGGACGGACCGATTCCACTTTGCGCTACTCGGCGGTTCCCGACCGCTGCTTGTACGTGTGGATATTCAGTATCCGGGGATGTGCATTTTGCTGTCCGCCGTCGAAGACGAGCTCTTCGCACGAAGTCAATGGCAAGGGAAATGTTGGATGGCCGAACCCGCCGACAAGTTCTCGTATCTATTGGCGAAGGCCGCTCAGCTCGGAGCACTGACGGCTCCTGAGGAAGAGAGCTGCAAGCTATCGGTCGAGACCCTGGGTAGAGCGGAGGCCGAAAAGGTAGCTGGCCGACTGTTTGGTTTGAAAATCCAAACCGAGGTGGTTGCAGCATGCTCCTCGGGTTCTTTCGGCGCGATACTGCCTCAGCTCAGGAACCTTGGCTGGCGCGACAATGTGCCATGGAGAATTGGGCGTTCCTTGCTGTCTGTTGTCAGTAACGGATCACGGCTGCTCCGCAACTGGTTCCGTTCGAACGGATTGCTAATCACCATTCTTGGCCCTGATGGCGTGGGAAAGACCACTCTTTCAACAACGATCTTTGATGTACTGGGGCCCGCATTTGGGCCTCGGAAAATCCTCCTGTGGCGTCCGGAAGTTCTTCCTCGCCTGTCGAAGGATCCTTCTCCGATCGACCCGCCGCATAGCAAACCGCCGCATGGTGCTTTGGAGTCGGTCGCTCGAATCGTCGCCATTTTTTTTGATTACTGGCTGGGTCATTTCATTTTGGTGAAGCCGCTACTCTCCCGTTCCGCCTTAATCCTTTATGACCGCGACATCCATGACATCCTTGTCGATCACCGACGGTATCGCTACGGTGGGCCGCGCTGGGTGCTTACGTTGTTGACCAACGTCCTGCCCCGCACGGAATCGCTCTATCTGATTCTGGCTGCGGCTCCGGAAGTTATCCTGGAGCGCAAACAAGAGGTAGCTCCCACAGAGGTGCGTCGCCAACTAGCCGCATATCGGAAACTGGCCGAAGACCTTCCCAACTCCTATCTAATCCGGACCGATCGCGATCTCAAGTCCACCACTTCTGAACTGGCCCAATCCATCGTGGAGTATCTGAGCCGTCGCTACAAACGCCGTTACGTTTCGGATCGCGCTCCCAAGTCCAATCCACGCTGGACAAAGCAATTGCAGGCGTGGGTGGCAAACTTGAGCGGGACTCCCGCAGACCTCAAATTTAAGAGTAGATCCTGGCTGCAAAAGGCCTTTCTAGCCGTTCTCGATCAAGGATTGATCTCCGGATCTAATTTCGTACTGGCTATTTTGCTGGCGCGATGGCTAGGAGCCGAACAATATGGCGCTTATGCCCTGAGCTTCGCGATCTTTGTATTGTGTTCGTTCCTCCAGCAGGGCCTATTCCTCGAACCCATGAGCGTCTTCGGTCCGTCCGTCTACCGAGACTCTCAGCGGCAGTACGTCGGAACACTGGTCTGGCTCCAGGGTACAATAGCTGGAGTGGCACTCGCACTTTCGGCTGTTGCCGTTGCCACTTTCCTCCGCTACGACACTGGAGTGTTCCGCATGGCGCTGCTGGGGATGGCTTTCAGCGCTCCGTGTGTTCTCCTTTACTGGTTTGCCCGAAGAGCCTTCTACCTGCAGTTGCAGCCGGGGCGCGCCGTCGGCGGGGCGCTACTGTACTGTGCGCTACTCTCGACGGTTGTCTGGTTCCTTGCTCGCTCCGGCCGGCTGTCCGCCTTCACCGCGTTCCTCGCCATGGGAATCGCGGCGCTACTAACGAGTGTCCGTCAGCTATGGCAAATACGACCTGTAATATTTACGAAACGGAGGAAATCCGAATTAATAGAAGTTGCTACTCGCCATTGGCACTATGGCCGTTGGGCGATTTTGGGTTCCATGTTCATCTGGATCCCGTGGAATGTCTATTATCCGATTGTCGGGCATTTCTCTGGGCTGGCCGAAGTGGCAAACCTTCGCGCCTTGCTCAATCTGGCGTTACCCGTCGCTCAGACGCTTTCCGCCTTTTCGCTGCTCTTTCTTCCTCATGCCTCCCACGCTAGCCATCAAGAAAACTGGGACGGCGCGAAAGGGTTGGCGCTGCGGATTACTTCCTTCTTTGCGCTTGGAACTGCAGTGTATTGGCTGCCAGTTTGCTTCTTCAGGGCACCTCTTCTCCAGTTCCTGTATGCCGGGCATTATTCCCAGGTAATTCGTCTGGTACCTTGCATTGCTTTATCTTCCTTTCTGACTGGCGTGGCGCTTGGTCCGACGATAGCTCTTCGCGCCATGCGGTCACCCGCGACCGTCAGTTACATTTATCTTATCTCTAGTGCCGTCGCATTGGTCTTTGGAATCCCCGCTACCCGCCTGTTTGGGATTTCCGGTGCCGTCACGTGCAATCTCCTATCGAGCATTACGGCGGCCGTCGTGGCATGGACGATGCTTGCCCGGCAAGGGCGTCCCGCGATGGCAACGCGTCCGGTCAGGCAGGAGGCCGCATGACCGGCATCGTGACTCCATCCCAGATCGGTACGAAAACCAGCTACTCGTCGCCTGCCAAGCCATCTGCTGCATGGAAAGCTCTCAAGACGAGGGACTCCGCGACGAAAGTTATTGGGCTCTTCCTATCTCTGTTGCTCGGGCTAATAGTCGCGATCTACCCCGCATCTGCGGGGATTGTATTGGCGGCGGGGAGCGTGCTGCTGCTGGTTCTCATCCAAGCCCATCGGATGGAAATTGAACCCTGGCAGACGGTCACACTCATCACTCTCACTGGTTATGTGGTGCTGAATTACGGGTTCGAGAATCTGAGCGTTCCCGTTGGTCCCTTGCGATTTATTCCAGTCGGCGAACTCCTAATGGGCGCAGCGCTGACGGTGGCAATTCTTCGCTTTCGCGGACCGCAGTTTCGCGACGCTTTGCGCGATCCTTCGATCATTTGC
>WNFO01003921.1_pt1 | contig 18411 bp, 12 predicted proteins | sample 5400251 | NCBI WGS metagenome assembly WNFO01 (sample SAMN13153354, study PRJNA577476) | soil metagenome | isolation source: 100 cm saprolite under Madrone tree | place: USA:California | collected 2016-06-14
CATCTGAACTACAAGCTGATCGGCCACCACTCCGGGAAAAGCAAAATCCGCAAAGTGGCAGGGCTGTGCTTCCGCGCTTTGCAGTTGATTCCCACGATCTTGAGGGAAAGGCCCGACCTGGCCATCTCCCACTGTTCGCGCTCACAATTGATTGCGTCCATTCTTTGTCGAGTTTCCTCCTTTTTCTTGGGTGATTATGAATTTGCGACCGCCTGGATTTTCGTCTATCCCACGTGGCACATGCGGCCGGAAGTGATTCCGGATGAAACCCTGCCAATGTATCCAAGCCGAAACCTGAAATATCCGGGTATCAAGGAAGATGTTTATGTTCCCCGGTTCGTTCCTAATCCGGGTATCAGGTCGCAGCTCGGGCTCCGCGAAGAGGACCTGGTGGTGACGGTGCGCCCAGCGGCGAGTGAGGCACACTATCACAGCCAGCAAAGTGACGAACTTTTTGAGGCGGCAGTCGAGTATCTAAGTAACGAGCCTGACCTTAAATTCGTGGCGCTTCCTCGAAGTGAGAAACAGGCGATGCATCTAAGGAATCGCTGGCCTGAGCTTTTCTCGAGCGGCAAGATGCGCATTCCGGAGAAAGTCGTGGACGGGCTGAACCTGATTTGGAACTCAGACTTCGTCATCAGCGGGGGCGGCACGATGAATCGTGAGGCGGCTGCGTTGAGGGTTCCGGTGTACAGTGTGTTTCGCGGCAAGATTGGCGCAGTGGACCGCTATTTGGCTGAGCGAGGACGGCTCGTACTCCTGGAAACTGTTCAAGACGTGCGAGCTAGGATTCGAGTAGTTCGCAGAGACCGACCGGCCAAGCCGCAGAACAGCAGTGAGGTTACCCTGAACAGCATTGTGAAGCAGATTGTCGCGGTCATGGAGAGGAAACGTCCGGATTTGAGCACATGCGAAGGCGCGGGCCTAGAGCAACTCGCTTCCCTCAATGCGAAGAGGATCTCGGGAATCAGTAGTCCGCACGCTATAGAGTGAATAGCTTTCCCCTACTGCGCGCACTCAGAATGGTGGGTTTGCGTCTAGCTGTCTGGCCGGTGGTAAAACGAACAGCTATTTAAAGCGACTGCCGGAGCCGCAAGCAATAGTCGAGCCCAATTCATGATTCAAGACGCTCAGCTGGAAGGTAAGATCCAGAAGCTGTGGTCCTACTGCCAGGCCAACGATTGGGCGGGATACGATCCGTACGACGCCACTAACAGCAAGATTTTTGCGGCCCTGCCATTTCTCAACTCCAGAATTCCCCGGCTGGTACTAACCCAGGCCTTCAAGAGAAGTCCACTCAACTTTCGTCGCCTGCTGCGTATTCCCAAAACGCAAAATCCTAAAGCCATCGCCCTATTTCTCTCGGCATTCCTGAAGCTCGAGAGAAACGGAGTAGCCAAGGCTGGAGATCTGGTCGAGCCGCTGATCGGTCGGCTGGTCGCACTTCGGTCAAAGGGAGTTCGTCACTGGTGCTGGGGATACAGCTTTCCGTGGCAGACGCGCACCATTGTGGTGCCGAGTGGGGCGCCCAATCTGGTGTGCACGACGTTCGTGGGTAACGCGCTTCTGGATGCCTATGAGCAACGTCTGGACCGGCAATGTCTGAGCATGGCGATGGAGGCGGCCCAGTACATCCTGGACGAGCTCTATTGGACCGACGGGAAGTCGGTCGCCGGTTTTAGCTATCCTCTTCCTGGTCTCAAGAATCAAGTACCCAACGCGAATTTCCTTGGTGCGGCTCTGCTGTGCCGTGTGTACCGGCACACGCGCGAAGGGAGATTCATTGATCCAGCGCTTAGGGTTGCCCGCTGCTCGGCCGCGCAGCAGCACGCCGACGGCTCGTGGGACTATGGGGAGGGGTCGTCACAACGATGGATTGACAACTTCCATACCGGCTACAACCTGTGCGCGCTACGATCCATTGGCCTTTATGCCGGAACAATGGAGTTCGAATCGAGCATTCGGCGCGGACTCGAGTTCTACAGGGCCCACTTTTTCCGCGAGGACGGCGCGCCCAGATATTTTCACAACCGCACGTATCCTGTGGACATTCATTGTGTGGCGCAAAGTATCATCACGCTCCTTGCGCTTAAAGACCTCGACCCAAACAATGTTGAATTGGCGCGCTCAGTGTTCCAGTGGGCCATGAATCACATGTGGGATGAGCGGGGCTTTTTTTACTATCGCGTCCTGCGCTTCTGCACTGTCCGAATCCCATACATGAGATGGTCCCAGGCTTGGATGCTTTTGGCCATGTCCACGCTCCTGTGTGAATCGGACGGGCCGGTGATATCTCCCGAAACTCCCGACGCAGGAGCTTTGGTTGAGGCATGCTGACGTTCCCCAAGGAGCTTTTTGCACGCCGCGAAGCGAGGCAGATAACAGGACCATCGTCGGCGGAATGGAGAGACTTACTGGTCCGCCTTGGATCCCAGCTTCAGCAGCACCCACCGGATAGCTTTTCGCCCAAATCATAGCGCAAATGCGAGGTTCCCTTGGCAGTTTACACCTTGAATCCGTTGCTCGATTCGCGCTGGGAAGACTTTGCCGAAACGCATCCACGCGCCTCCATTTTTCATACACCCGGATGGCTGGAGGCGCTGCGCCGTACCTATGGATATGAACCGATCGTGTACACAACTTCCGCTCCGGGAACGCCCTTGGCAAATGGAATGGTGTTCTGCCGCGTGCGCAGTTGGCTAACCGGAGACAGAATGGTCTCATTGCCCTTTACCGACCACTGCGAGCCTCTTGTAGAAGGCCCCGAGGAAGTCAAGGAAATCCTTGGTTCCCTGCAATGTGCACTCGGCCGAGAAAAGTTCAAGTACATCGAGCTTCGCCCGCTGAGCGCGAGCGTGCCAAAAGAGAGCGGCATGCAAGAGAACAACTCGTTCTGCTTCCACGCGCTGGATCTCCACGCCGAACTCGGGGAACTCTTTGGGAGGCTGCAAAAGGATTCGATTCAGAGAAAGATCCGGCGCGCCGAGCGTGAAGCTTTGCTCTACGAGGAGGGAAGATCGGACACGCTGATAAAGAAGTTTTATCGCCTCTTTGTCCAGACGCGCCGGCGGCACAGAGTGCCGCCGCAGCCTCTTGATTGGTTCCGGAATGTTGTTACGTGCCTTGGCGACCGGCTCAAAATTCGTGTTGCATCGAAAGCCGGCCGTCCCATCGCCAGCATCATAACGCTGCGGCACGGCCGCACCATGGTCTACAAATATGGTGGCTCTGACGCGAGTGCGCACAATCTGGGCGCCATGCCGTTCCTGTTCTGGAAGGCAATAGCGGATGCGAAGAACGGCGGAGTCCAGAAATTTGACTTCGGCCGCTCGGATTCCGACAACGCCGGACTGATTACCTTTAAAGACCGTTGGGGCTCGCAGCGCACGGAGCTGACGTATTGGCGGATGCCGGGCCGGGATGCACGTGTCCGCGACCAGTGGAAACTCAAAGTTGCTGGTCCGATTTTCGCATGCATGCCGGATCTATTTCTGGCGGCAAGTGGGCGAATCCTCTACCGCCATCTTGGCTAGCGGGGGCGGCAAGGTCCGCGCAAAGGTATGGCAATAGATCTAGATGTAAGGCCAGCTTCGACGCCGCTGCACTCGGCGTCTCCCACCAGGGGACGTATCGGAGCCCTGGTGATGGACGCGGATTATCGCGGGCTCGCGGTCGTGCGCAGCTTGGGACGCCAGGGAATTCCCGTGTGGGTTCTGCAGCACAGGGATCAGTTGCTGGCTGCTTTATCCCGTTATAACCGGCGAACGCTAAGTTGGCCCAGTCAAGAGGAAGAAGGAAAAGTAAATTTCCTTGTCAACTTGGCTGATCGCGAGAGCATCCGTGATTGGGTACTGTTTCCCACCGGTGATGAGGGCGCCGCCCTGGTTGCGCGCCACCATGAGGTGCTTGGCGAGCACTTTCAACTTACGACCCCGCCATGGGATGTGCTGCAATGGTGCTATGACAAGCGACTCGCCTATCGGCTTGCTGACAAGGCAGGCGTAGACCATCCTTGGACCCTTTACCCGGCGAACAGCGAGCAGGTGGCGGCGAGCGACTGTCCGTACCCGGTCATTCTAAAACCCGCTTATTGCAGCAGCTTCAATCGATTCACGGCATCGAAAGCGTGGCGCACAAATAACCGAGAGCAGCTCCTCGCACGCTACGAGGAGGCCAAGACGCTGGTTGACCCAGGTGCTTTGATGATTCAGGAGGTGATTCCAGGCGGAGGCGAATCGCAGTTCTCCTACACGGCACTGTGTAAAGACGGACGGCCAATCGCATCGCTTACCGCCAGGCGGGCCAGACAGATTCCCATGGACTTTGGGCGTGCCAGCACTTTCGTTGAGACCGTCGACGACCCAACAATATCAGCGACAGCAGTCCGCCTCATCGAGACGCTGCAATACACCGGCATCGTGGAAGTTGAATTCAAACGGGATCCGCGTGACGGGAAGCTCAAGCTGCTGGATATCAATCCGCGTGTCTGGGGATGGCACAGTCTCTGTGGACCGGCCGGCGTGGATTAGCCGTATCTGTTGTGGCTCCTGACGACTGGAGAACCGATGCCGGCGACGAAGGCAGCGGTTGGTGTGCGTTGGGTGCGCATGAGCACTGATGCGCCCACGGCGATCCGCGAAGTCCTTCATGGCCGGCTGTCATGGCGCGAATACCTACGTTCCATCCGGCCACCAGTGGCCCCGGCAATTTACTCATCTGATGATCCCGTGCCGGGGGTTCTTGAGATTCCGCTTCTTGCCTACTTACTCGGCAAGAGGATTCTTAGTGGTGGCAGGATGGCATGAACGAATGCCCAATTGTAAGCGGCGCTTGGTGTAGGAGAATTCTGGTTTAGCTGCCCGACGAACGGGTACTGGCCCGTTTGGTTTCATTCCGATGTCAGGAAAATCCGATGTTACGGAGGTTCACAGTTGAAAGCGACATCTGACGTGGTAGTTGTCGGGGCTGGCCCTTATGGATTGTCAGCGGCCGCGCATTTGAATGCCCGCGGAGTGAATACCCGTGTTTTTGGAGAGCCCATGTCATTTTGGGATCACCATATGCCCGAAGGCATGTGCTTGCGATCTCCCTGGGAAGCATCGCAATTGTCTGATCCCACCAGGTCGCTGACGATCGACGCATTTCAGACTGCGAGCGGCGTGCGCGTGAATCGGCCCATCCCCATCGAACGCTTCGTGGCTTACGGTCGCTGGTTTCAGTCCCGGGCCGTTCCTAACCTGGAGCAGCGAAAGGTGGTCGGAATCGCGAAGGACACCGGGGGCTTCCGTGTCGTATTGGCGGACGGAGAACTTCTTCGATGCGGGCGCGTCATCATCGCTGGAGGGATCGGACCGTTTGCTGTGCGACCGCCGCAGTTTGCGGGCATCCCCCGGGACTTGGCTTCGCACTCCTCGGAACAGCGGGACCTGACTAGCTTTCGCGGAAAGAGAGTCATGGTGATCGGCGCCGGGCAGAGTGCTCTCGAGTCGGCAGCCCTTCTGCACGAGTCCCAGGCAGATGTGGAACTATTGGTTCGTGAGAGCACTGTTCAATGGACCTGGCAACGCCCGTGGCTGCACACGTTCCGGCCCCTCGGTGCGGTCCTCTACGCTTGGCCAGATGTCGGGCCGGCGTTTATCAGTCATGCCGTTGCGCGGCCGAGTCTCTACCGGCTGCTTCCGCGATGGCTGCAGGACTCCTGGCGAGCTAAGTCGATCCGCCCGAACGGTGTGGGCTGGCTGAAACCTCGCCTGAACGATGTGACCATCTCCACTGGCCTCGCCGTACTTTCAGCGAGCGTCCGGGGAAGCCAGGTGGATCTCCAGCTGAGCGATGGCTCGCATGAGCTTGTAGATCACGTGCTGATGGCCACTGGCTATCGCATCGATGTGAGAAAGTATAATTTTCTTTCCGCATCGTTAGTGTCTGCGCTCCGCCTTGTCGGCGGGTGTCCGGTGCTCGGGCGAGGCTTTGAATCCTCGGTTCGCGGTCTGCATTTCTTAGGCGCTCCGGCGGTATGGAGCTTCGGCCCGCTTATGCGTTTTGTTGCGGGAGCCGATTTCGCCGCGCGTTCGGTGTCTCGGTCCGTGGTGGGTGCTCGCCGAGGCGCGATGCGTCGGCCGATTGTGGATGCGCCCCGAGGGCCACAGAGTTGTAGGGTCCCGTGGCCAGGAGGGACCACAGAGACTCACTCACACTAGACGGATAGCCAGCTAAGTTCAGTCCTTCAAGGAATATCAGAAGGCGCCCAGATGGCCACTTCTTCTTGGACGGGACGGCACAGCACAGCAGGAGGATTTGTCCAGACACCGTCATTGCGCCTTCCGATTCGCAAGCACCGCCCAATGAATAGAACATTTGTCGATTACTATCGCTGTCCGGAAGAGTTCGCCGGTTGTTTTCTAGATGGCGAACAGTCCGGGCCTTTGGGTCATTTCCGGTTTGGAGCCGATGCCATCTGTTATGGTTCCATCAGCAAAGGGGAAGTACACTCCAGCCTGGATGGAAAGCTCCATGACGCTTTGCAGGACGCCGTGGTGAAACCCGGGACGGTGGGCCTGTCTTTCGATCCAGACCAGGTTGTCAACAATCTCCGCTTTGAGCGCTATTGCGGTTCGCGAAGACCTTCGCTCTTGTCAGGAGGGCTGGCTAACAAGCTGTACTACCTTGCGCGGCCGATTCTAGGGGTCGCCGTGCGTCGGCATCTCCAGAAGCTTAGGCTTGCCGATTGGCGGTCGATTCCGTTTCCGCGCTGGCCAGTGGATCGAACCGTCGAGCAAGTGCATGAGACCATGCTCCGTCTCTGCATACGGGCCCACGACGGTGAAAGAGTGCCCTTCATCTGGTTTTGGCCTAAGGGTTTTCCAAGTTGCGCGGTGGTTACTCACGACGTAGAAGCCGTCAAAGGGCGTGATTTCTGTCCGGGACTGATGGACGTCGATGAGAACTTTGGCATAAAAAGTTCATTTCAATTGGTCCCCGAGGAACGCTACCCACTCAGTCCGTCGTTTGTTGAAAGCATCCGTTCGAGGGGTTTCGAAGTGAATGTTCACGATCTGAATCACGACGGACGGCTGTTTGCCAGCAAGGCAAAGTTCTTCGATCGGGTACATCGCATTAACCATTATGGTGCTGCGCTTCGCGCGCAGGGATTTCGCTCCGGTGGGCTTTATCGCAATCTTTCCTGGTACAGCGCGCTTCAATTTTCCTACGACATGTCCGTGCCCAATACAGCACATCTCGATCCACAACGCGGTGGCTGCTGTACCGTGATGCCCTATTTCGTCGGCAAGATCCTGGAGCTGCCGGTCACGACAACCCAGGACTATTCCCTATTTCATATCCTTGGGCAGTATTCGATCGATCACTGGAAACGCCAAATTTCAGAGATCATGGAGAAGTATGGACTGGCCAGCTTTATTGTTCACCCCGACTATGTTTTGGAGTCGCGGACACGAGAGATCTACAAATCGTTGCTGGCCTATCTGGCTGCTTTGCGTTCGAAGGGCAAGATTTGGGTTGCTCTTCCTGGTGAAGTCAATCAATGGTGGCGGGCGCGCAGCCGGATGAACCTGGCCCGTCAGGGGAACAACTGGGTAATCGAAGGGCCGGATAAGGATAAAGCCCGGTTGGCGTACGCCTTTCTTGACGGTGGCCGGTTGGCGTACGAGGTATTGTGAAGTCCCATAAGCCGTCGCGGTTATCCGAAACAGGTTTTTACCCCATTCCTTCTTCATGATTTATACTGCATGGAATACCCCCTTCTTACCCGATTCCTTTTTCCAGAGCAGGGTTGAAAATAGCTTCCGTTGAACGGGTCAATGTGACCCGAATGGCGGAGCTTGCAAATGATTCTTCCGCGGTATCGAGATGCAACATCTTCTCTTCCGGTTCTTGCAGGTCCTCGATGTGCTAACTCCAGCGAAACTCCGATGCTGACAGCCTGGCCCCAAGGCGGAAAGCAATGAGCAAGGATTTTGAATTGATGAACCAAGGCGGGCAAGAGGCCCGGGCCGTCCAGTCTCCCGCCCGGGGTGCGCTCAGGTCCAAGCCAAGTCTAGCAATCCGTTACTCTCAGCCGGTTGGAGATGCCCCGGAGGAAGTATTTGCGGCAAGTTTATGGCGAATCATCCGGGGCCGCAAGCGGACCATCGCTACGTTTACGCTCGTTGTTGTCGTGCTCGTTCTAACTGCATCGCTGCTCATGAAGCCACAATACGAGGCGGTCGGACAGGTAGTGTTTCACCGGGAGAACGACAGCGGCGTGCTGGGATTCAAGGGCGTGGATACTTCACTTGTCGAAGATCCAGAAGACCGTGCGGCTATTGACACCCAGATCGGTATCTTGGAGACCGACGCATTGGCCATGCTGGTTATCAACGATCTGCACCTCGACAAAAACCCGAAGTTCGCCGGTCGCGCGGGATCACCCAGCAACGAAGATCGACTCGTGGAATCATTCCATAAAAACCTCAAGATATCGAAAGTCAAGGGGACCCGGCTTATCGAAATCCGATTCCGCAGCACAGATCCAAAGCTGGCCGCCGACGTTGTAAACCATTTGGCTAGCGCTTACCTGGATCAATATTATAAGAGCCAGTTCCAGGCCAGCAGTCAGATTTCTGACTTCCTTGCGAATCAATTGAAGGAACTGCAGGCCAAGGTTGAAGAATCGCGGCAGAAGCTGATCGATTACCAGAAAGAAAATGGAATCTTTGGCCTTGACGAAAAGCAGAATATTGTGACCGCCAAGCTGGACGACCTGAACAGGGAACTTACTGCCGCCGAAAGCGACAGGGTTCAGAAGGAAGTCAACTACCGGTTGGCGCGTTCGGGGCAGCCGGAGCTGATAGTGAAATTAGATCCGGACAACCTCGTCACCAAGCTGCGTGGACAACAGGCGGATCTGGAAAACCAGATGGCGCAAGCGTCGGTTCAGCTAGGCGTCGCGCACCCGAAAATAGTCGAACTTTCCAAGCAAATTGATCAAGCGCGGCATTCGGTGGAGGCTGAAATTAGGAGGATAGCTGAGCAGATTACCTATGGATACAAAAGCGCGCTGGGACGCGAGCAGATGCTCCGGCATGCGCTGGAAGCGCAGAAACAAGCGGCCGACAAGCTAAACGCCAATGTGATCCAGTCCGACATCCTGAAACACGAGTTCGAGACAAACCGGAAGCTCTACGAGGATCTTCTGCAAAAGCAGAAAGAAGTAAGTATTTCGGCCAGCTTAAAATCGAGCAATATTTGGATTGTCGATCCGGCCAGACCGCCGAGTCGGGCTGCCGAGCCAAATATTCTGCGGAACTTCGCGCTTTCTCTCGTCTTCGGGATTTTAGGCGGCGTGTTGACGGCCTTCGGTCTGGGAAAGATGAATGAGAAAATCAGCGCTCTGGACCAGGCAGTGATGGCGTCACCACTGCCTTCACTCGGCGTGGTGCCGTTGTTGGGAGCAAGGAAAAAGAATGGCGCCTCCCCCCAACTCAATGACGCCGACGGCACCGTGAAACCCGAGTTGGTGAGCGCCCTTCGGCCCATGTCCCTGACGGCGGAATCCTACAAGGCCATCGTGACGTCGATCTTGCTTTCGCACCGGGCTCACCCGGCGGTGATCCTGGTTACAAGCGCCCTTCCTGGGGAAGGTAAGACCACGGTCAGTACGAACTTGGCGATTGTGCTCGCGCGACTACGCAGGCGCGTGCTACTCGTCGATACCGACCTCCGGCGTCCCAGCGTCCACCGCGCCATGCGATTGAGTGCTAAGGCCGGTTTGGCTGCGCTTCTCAGGAAGGCCGCCACATTCGATGAGCTTGTGGTCGGCTGCGCCGATGTACCCAATCTGTACGTGCTGCCGGCTGCGCCAGTTAACCTGCAGGAAGATACCGAATTGCTGGTATCCGGCTTCAAGGACTTAGTAGAGCGCTGGCGGGAGCAATTTGACCACATCATCATAGACACCCCGCCCGTGCTGGCGATGACCGATGCGGTTCGTATGTCGGTCGAGGCGGATTCGGTGATCCTGGTCATCCGCTCTGGCGTGGTCGCAAAAGACGAGTTCTTGCGCGCTCAGGATCTGCTCCTCAAGGTCAACGCCCGCCTTACCGGCTTCGTCCTGAATGGAGCAGAGCTGGAATCGTCAGATTTTCGTTACTTCTACGGTTATTACGGTCGGGATGAGTCAAAACATCTTGGCGCGGGCGGGTAAGGATTTCAAACTTCCGTCTGTTTCTTGCTCCGGACCTGCTGGACTGTTGACTACCGAAATTGCTGCGGGAGCACCAACAATTCCTTGAAGAAATAGCCACATTCTTCACCAACGCCGTTTTCATTATCCGGAGGACCGAAGCCCATGAGTGTAACTACCCAGACGACTATAGTTCCCTTGCAAGCGGACAATGCTGAATCGCTCGAAATGAAGTTTGCTAACCGTACGGCAAACATCGGGATCATCGGACTCGGCTATGTCGGATTGCCCCTCGCCCTGCTCTTCACGGAAGCGGGTTTTCCTGTCACCGGCTTCGATGTTGACTCCCAAAAAGTAGAGAAGCTTTCCAGAGGCGAATCCTACATTTACCGCGTACCATCCACTGAAATTCAAGCCGCGCGCAGGAAGAAGTTCTCAGCCACGGTGAACTATTCGGACATCGCCCGCATGGATGCGGTAATCATCTGCGTGCCGACTCCTTTGAACGAGCAACGCGAGCCAGACCTCAGTTTCATTACCAATACGGCGGAGGCGATTACCCCCCATTTGCGGGCCGGCCAACTCGTCGTGTTGGAAAGCACCACCTATCCGGGAACCACAGAGGAAGTCCTGGTGCCTATTCTCGAAAAAAATGCGCACGGGATGCGTGCGCAACGCGAGAGCAAAGGAATTGAGCGTGATAGCTTTTACGTTGCGTTCTCGCCTGAACGGGAAGATCCCGGCAACAACATCGTCGCGAGGTGCGACATTCCAAAAGTTGTCGGCGGGCTGAGCAGTAGAGCGACTCACCTCGCCAGCTTGCTATATCAGTCCATTTTCCGCCGCATCGTCCCCGTCTCCACGCCGGCGGTGGCGGAAATGACTAAGTTGCTCGAGAACATATATCGCTGCGTAAACATCGCATTGGTCAACGAACTGAAATTGTTATCTCTGCGCATGGGAATTGATGTATGGGAGGTCATCGACGCGGCCTCGACGAAGCCCTTTGGCTTCCAACCATTCTATCCCGGACCCGGCCTTGGTGGGCACTGCATACCGGTGGATCCGTTCTACTTGTCGTGGAAGGCCAAGGAGTTAGACTTCCAAACCCGCTTCATCGAGCTCGCCGGCGAGATAAACGTTTCGATGCCTTACCACGTGGTGACCGCTATTTCGATGGCGCTCAACAATGTGCGCAAACCGCTGAATGGCTCGCGCGTGCTCATACTTGGTGTGTCCTACAAGAAGGACGTCGATGATTTACGCGAATCTCCGGCCCTTACCATAATCGAGCTATTGAAGCAGCGCGGCGCGATTGTTGACTATCACGACCCGTATTTCCCGGTGCTGCTCAAAGGCCGGCACTACGATCTGCAGATGCAACGCGTTTCCCTCGACAACATCGGTGAGTACGATTGCGTGGCCATCATCACAGACCATTCCGACTACGAATACCCGGCCATCGTGCGCGAAGCACAGCTTGTCATTGACACTCGCAATGCCACACGCGGCATCGATTCGCCGAAGATCGTGCGTTGTTGATCGGCCCCGTTCCTCCTCTCTATGAGTCTGCGCCGTGAATACCCGGGAAGGCCGCAGCGGCACAGAGGGGATGGATACCCGCAGGCGTAGCGACTTCGGCTGGCGGTTCTGATCCATGGAGGTTGTTATGAAATGCAAACTGACTTCTCTCACAGTGCTTTTGTTTTCAGCGCTGTCATCGGCGTATAGCTTCGCCCAGGATCGGGTCGTTCCGAAAGAAGCTCGCATTGAGGGCGCTCCATCTGTGCCTCAGGCCAAGCCTGAAGCGGTTAGCAGTGCGGCGCCCGCGCGTGAGCTGATGATAGGTGCAGGGGATCTGCTTGAGGTCAGCCTCTACGGCATGCCTGATTTCAAGACCGACGTGCGCGTCAGTTCCGGCGGCGAGATTTCCTTGCCTATGCTCGGCACCGTGTCCGTGCGAGGACTCTCTGTCGAACAAGCTGGAACCCTAATTGAACGCAACCTGAGTGAAAAGGGCATCTTCAACGACCCCCATATCACGGTTTTCGTGAAGGAGTACGCGACCCAGGGCATTTCCGTGCTGGGCGAAGTGCAGAAGCCTGGCATTTATCCGCTGCTGGGTGAGAGAAATTTGTATGACGCGATATCCTCCGCTGGGGGTACTACACCTAAGGCTGGCCGATTCGTAATGGTTACGCGCCGAAATGATCCGCAACATCCCCTTCAGGTACCACTATTGTCCGGCGCGGATTCGATGAAGAATAACGTCACTGTCGAGCCCGGCGACACAATTGTGGTTAGCAAGGCCGGGGTCGTTTATGTCGTCGGCGACGTCCATCAGCCCGGCGGCTTTGTCATGGAAAATGGCAACGATATCACCGTGTTGAAAGCCATCGCCCTCGCCCAGGGCACCAACCCCAACGCAAAGCTGGACGGGGCGAGGGTCATCCGCAAGACTGCTGAGGGTCCGCAGGATGTCCCACTTTCTCTCAAGAAAATTATGGCCGCACAGGCTCCGGATATACAACTTCAGGCAGACGACGTCGTTTTTGTTCCGGGCAGTGCGGCGAAAAGCGCCACCAAACGTGCCAAGACCCATTCCTGAACCGGAGGCCATAACTTTGGATATGTCATACGTAAACCAGGGGAACTCATGCGGGCACTCTTGACCGATAGGAAATCAGGTGAAGTGTCAACTTACGAAGTTCCGGCGCCGGAGTTGCGGCCCGGTGGAGTGCTGGTGCGCACCCATTTTTCTGCAATCAGCGCTGGCACCGAGCGGGCCAAACTGGAGCTGAGTTCGAAGTCGCTTCTCGCCAAAATAAAAGCGCGTCCCGATCTTGTCAAACAGGTTCTAGATTACGCGACCCAGAACGGCGTGAAAGCTGCCTACGAAAAAGTGCGCGCAAAGCTCGAAACGCTGACGACCCTCGGATATAGCTGCGCCGGCGAGGTAATTTCAGTAGGGGAAGGCGTGCACGAATTCCGTGCCGGTGATCGCGTCGCTTGCGCCGGCGGCACCTACGCCAATCACGCTGAGATCAACTTTGTTCCGCGCAACCTTGCGGTGCATGTTCCCTCGCAAGTGTCCATGGCCGCGGCCTCTTTGACTACGATTGGTGCAATCGCGATGCAAGGCTTTCGGCAGGCAGACGTGGGCATTGGCGAGACCGTCGGCGTCATCGGTGCCGGCCTCGTAGGAGTGCTGACCGTGCAGATCGCCAGAGCCGCCGGATGTCGCGTGGTGGCCATCGATCTTTCGCCCGAACGCGTACAGCGAGCGAAGGAATTTGGTGCTCATCTGGGCATCGCCGCAGCTGACCCGGCGCTCGCTTCCAGCGTCCAGGAATTTTCCAGGTACGGCGTCGATGCCGCAATCGTGACCGCTGCGACTGACTCCGCTGAGCCCGCCGAAATGGGTGCGCAAATTCTGCGTGATCGCGGCCGCCTGGTTGTCGTAGGAGTCGTCGGCTTGGGAGTCTCGCGCAACAACATGTATATGAAAGAGTTGTCGCTGGCTCTCTCACGTTCCTACGGGCCGGGAAGGTACGATCCGCAGTATGAAGAAGGTGGAGTCGATTACCCCATCGGGTATGTCCGCTGGACCGAACGTCGCAACATGGAAGCTTTCCTTGACCTTTTGGCATCAGGACAAATAGACGTTGCCCCGTTGCTGGAGCACCGCTACACCATCAACGAAGGTGCGAAAGCCTACGCTGACTTGAAGAATGGTTTGTATACAGCGATTTTGGATTACAAGAGTGAGCCCCCGGCGTCGGTGAGATCTGTTCCGGCAGTCGTAGCCGCCCGCCCTCGCATGGGCGACGAAGTGGGGATCGGCTGCATTGGCGCAGGAAGTTTTGCGTCGAGCGTGGTTTTTCCGGCTTTGCGGTCCATCAACGGCGTGCGCCTGGAGTCTGTGGCCACAATTTCGGGCGCGGGAGCCGCTTCCGCGCAACGCGCCTTCAAGTTCCAGACCGCGGAACAACCTTCCGAACTGCTGAATAATCCGAAGGTCGATGCGGTATTCATTCTGGCGCGCCATGACACGCACGCGGCGCAAGTGGTCCAGGCATTGCATTCAGGCAAGGCCGTGTTCGTCGAAAAGCCGCTGGCAATCGATTGCGAGCAATTGGATCAAGTTCGGCAGGTGCATGAGGGGCAGGTGCAAACCGGCCGCGCGCCTTTCGTGATGGTGGGCTTTAACCGCCGGTTTGCGCCGTTCACTGAAAAAATCCGCCAATTCTTCGCTGGCCGTCGTGAGCCCATGCTGATTCATGCGCGCGTCAACGCCGGCAACCTCCCGCACGACCACTGGGTTTACGCGCAGGGCGGCCGCATTATTGGCGAGTTCTGTCACTTTGTGGACTGGGCGCGCTCGGTGATCGGTTCTCCAATTGAAACTGTGGCCGCGACGGGCTTGCCGAACAGTACGCAATGCGCCTCGGATAACGTTTCCGTCGCGTTGAAGTTCGCCGACGGATCAATCGCCAATCTGCTTTATCTGACGAACGGCGACCGCAGTGTTCCAAAAGAATTTTTCGAGGTGTTCTGTCAGGGTGCTGTCGCGCGTCTGGACGACTTTCGTACGCTTGAATTGGCGCGTAACGGGAAGACTCAAAAATTCAAGAGCGTGCAAGACAAGGGCCACCGGCGTGAGGTCCAATTGACGATCGAAGCGATCCGCTCTGGTAAACCGTCGCCTATTTCATTTGAGGAATTAGTTGAAGTTACTAAGACGACTCTTCTGGTTCAGCGGGCTCTCGCAACGGGGGAAACCATCCGGTTGGCGTCGCCTGCGCTGGACGATGAGGTTAAGGCACTGCCTCCCGAATATTTGACCTTGTCCGGCGAATCTCTGCCTCCGCAGGAGTCTGCGCATGCTAATGACTAGCGTCTCGCCACATCTTTTGCTTTGTGTTCCATCGCTCCGAGATTTGCGTCGAATTTCGGCTCAATTTTAGGTTCCTGTGTTCACCGGCATATCCATATCGGAGCAGTATCGGCCCAGCTTGCGCGAAGCCGCCCTTATCCTTGCTGGTGCGACCGCAGTAGCGGTTTTCATTTTGCTGCCCAAGGCCGGTTTAATTGTTCTCATCGCTTGCACGGCATTGTGTTTCGTCGGAACAGTCGGTGATGCGCTTCGCGGAAGATTCGACGGAATACTCTTATGGTGGGCTGGTGTTTTCCCGCTAGGCTATTACTTCTTGTCGTTTCCCCGGGGGCAATCGATTGTCACGTTGGACCGGGTTGTCATACTCATCGCGTTTCTGGGCCTGCTTCTCGTCAAACCCAGCGCCCTCACCACGGCGCCGAAAGGGCTCCGCCATGCCGGCTACGCTTCGTTGGTGTTCTTTGCGGTCGCATGTGCGACCCTGAGAGACTCGCCGAGCCCTCTTAACGGTATAAGGATTCTGGTTGACAGTTTCCTTTTGCCCATTTTGCTTGGCTGGTGCGTCATTGCAAGATTCGACGTTCGTGGTCGGCTCCCCACGATTCACACCGCCATTTGCGTCTCTTCCATCATCAGCGCTGTCATAGCGGCCGCAGAAATCGTTACAAGACAGGACCTTCTCCCGCTTGGAGCCCCGGCAGAAGCCTACGGAGGGATTATTCGCCCGAACGGGCCGTTTGAAAGCAACGACTCGCTTGCGATGATTGGTGCTGTTAGTGTTTTCTTCCTTCTTTTCCTTCGTAGCGTGCTTGGCCCCGCGGTTACCCTTGGCCGCCGGCTGCTTCACTATGTCGGTCTGGCAGCAGCGCTTGGCATGGCCATCATGCCGCTGTTTCGCTCCGTCGCGATCACGTTATTGCTGGCATTAATCATCGACACCTTCTGGGAACAAAAGGCGAGCCGCCGTATCTGGCGCCTTGGACTTATGGGTGCTTTTGCGGGATTGATTCTCATCATCTCCGTATTCGCGCCGGATGTGTTCGAGGATCGCAGCGATTCACAAAATGGCTACGCCCGCATTGCCGAGTACGAGCAAAGCTTCCGAGTGTTTTTGGACCATCCTGCGTTGGGTGTCGGATTTCAAAACTTTAACAGGTACGTAACCGGAGAACCGCGTTACGTCGCGATTTACCGGGGTGTCGCATCCGTGGACTGGCCGCACAGCAACTTGTCTCAGGTACTCACGGAGACCGGCATCCTGGGCTTCGTGCCTTATGTAATGGCAAGCATTCTCTTGCTCCGGCAAATGTGGCGCTTACGCCAGTTGTCCGGTTCCGCTCATTTGGTGTGGAAGTATTTCGTTTATATGTTTCTCACGTATTGGATCACCGGGCTTACTGAAGGTTCAGGCTACAGCCCTCTGAATCTGTGGTACGTGTTTGCTATCGCCGTCTCCTGTAAATATGCGTTGACGGACCCTTACTTGATGCAGTCGTCCGATGTGCAATCTTCTGACTTCGCTTTCAGCGTGCCGTCCCAAGCCTACTAGCTCGCCTTTCTCCTATGAACCGACAATCCAAGGTTTTTGTACTCGTGCTGGCTGGTCAACAACGAGATGCCCTCGCCTTTGCTCGACGGCGTTACCCTGGATGCGAGGCTGTAATTCTGTCGAAGACCGAGCTACGCGAGAGCGGCTGGAAGACCCAGCTCCGCAGACTGCGCCAGCTTAACGGGGAAGCGTTACTCATTTTTACCGATCTCCTCGCGTCCCTTCAGGAGCCCCTGCTTCTTAAGTTCACCGTGCTTGTACATCGATGTCGGGAAACCATCCTCGCTGACTCTTCCGGATCGTTTGAGGTCAGCAACAGAGCAGGTATCTTAGGGTTATTGTTGCGAAGTCTCATCGCTGGTCTATCCGATGTGACCGTACTTGCGTGCGCTTGGATAGGCTTGCAGTTATTTAAGGTATGGCTCCTGCTTGGACGTGAACCTGAAGAACACAACGGCCTGTTTGACATCGCGTTCTTGCGTCCATCGCAAGCGGGCTTGGACGCCCCAGGTGGCGCGCTGACTCACGTCACGGGATTTCTTTCGGGGCTGGCGCAGGAGGGAGCGCGCGTGGAAGTATTTTCGGGGCAGCCACTCGACACCGCGTGCGATGTGTGCACCATCTCAGGATCTCGTCACCTCCACCTGTTCCGCGAAGCCGCGGCACTCTCCTATAACATCCAGTTCATCGTTGCTGTGCGTAAGCTGCTGGCACGAAATAGGCCGCGCCTCTTCTACCAGAGGCACGGCAAATTTCTCTTTGCTGGTGCGCTTTTGTCGCGCTTGATGGGCATTCCTTTGGTGCTTGAGTACAACGCCTCTGAAGATTGGATGGCGAAGTACTGTGACCCCACACGGTTTTCTCCCTGGCTCAGGCTGTGCGAAAGAGTCTCAGTCAAGGCTGCGTCTTTGATTGTCGTGGTTTCGAACCCGCTGAAACAAGAGTTGATGGAAGCTGGAGTGTCGTCGGAGCGAATCCTGGTAAATCCGAACGCCGTCGACCCTGAGTGGTTCCACCCCGCCTGCGGCGGTGCGAAGCTGCGACGGGACTTAGGGATTCGGGCGCAGGATCTAGTCGTCTGTTTTCTCGGCACATTCAGCTACTGGCACGGCGTCGCCGTGCTTGAGCAGGCCATTCGGTCATTGCTGGACAAAACCCAAAACGCCGGACGCGCACAGAAATTCCTTCTCATCGGAGACGGACCGCTTGCCCCGCAATTGCGGAGTGAACTCGAGCCATACACCCGAGACGGTTCGGTAATATTCACCGGAGCGATTCCGCACCAGGCCGTCCGCGCCTACCTGGATGCTGCTGACATTCTTGTCTCGCCCCACGTGCCTATGCCCGGTGGCCGTCCATTTTTCGGCTCGCCCACTAAATTGTTCGAATACATGGCGATGGGAAAAGCGATTGCCGCTAGTGCCTTGGACCAAATCGCGGATGTGTTGGAGCACGGCAGGACAGCGCTGCTGGTCAAGCCAGGTGACCCCGGTGAGCTGGCAGAATCCATCCAACGCCTTGCTGCCGATGCACAACTCCGCGCGGAACTTGGGCGCAATGCCCGCGAGACCGCTCTAGCACGCCACACCTGGCGGCGAAATGCCAGGCGTGTCCTCGCCCATTATGCGGACATTCAACTCGCACCGGCCGAATCCAGCCTGCGAAGCGCTGCTTCCGGTTCAGCTCCATCCCGCAGTACAGACTTGGCTAGGCAGAATCTGCAATGAAGGCTGGTATGGCAGCTGCATCAGCTCAGCTTTGGCGCATCGCAGCGGGAACGGA
>WNFO01002210.1_pt1 | contig 18409 bp, 20 predicted proteins | sample 5400251 | NCBI WGS metagenome assembly WNFO01 (sample SAMN13153354, study PRJNA577476) | soil metagenome | isolation source: 100 cm saprolite under Madrone tree | place: USA:California | collected 2016-06-14
CAGGCCCACCCGTTTTCTACTTTAGCCTTTTTACTTTCTAATTTGGTTACCCGGAGGGGAACCACGCGTGTTCCTGCCAGAAAGCTTGAAGAAGCGCGTTGTTGCCGCGAAAAATATTTCGCTCAGCTTTTCGAAGATTGGCGACGCCGATCGGAAACGCGCTCCGCGGACGCAAACCGCATTTGCCGTCACCGGTGTATTGCCACAGGTCCCAGCCTCGCCACGGCGACGTGGCCCGCGGCTCGTTGTGATAATTGGCGATCCAAAGCCAGCAATTGGAAAGGACTGCGCGATGCGCGGCGGTCGCGCCGCTCCCGAACAACATTTGGCGCAAACGATTTTCGCTCCCGTAGATCCCGGGATATTTGCCGGTCCGCTCTTTGATTCGCTCCACGAACGCGACCGCTTGCGACACGCTCATGGATCCGCCGGGATAATGCCCGTTCTTTTCGAAATCGAGAACGAGCAAAACGCCCGTCCGCTTTTTCTCGGGATCATCAGCGGTCCGCAGCGGCCGGTGCGATGAGGCGACCGTTGCGAGGAAATGATCGGCCTGCGAAATCGGACTCGTGCCGTCGCCAAAATGGTATGCGCCCCACAACAGACCGGCCTGCGACGCGGACGCCTGTCGCTCAAAATATCGCCAGTCGCGTTGCAAGCGCGGAAATGTCGCTTCGTGAATCACGCCGACGACGCCTTCGTTTTTCATTCCGACGAAATCGACGCGCATCAAATCGTAATGCGACATGTTGACCACGCTGTTGCTGGCAAAGGCCGTGACGGCCAGCAGTTGAAGTGCAACGACAACGCTCGCGACTACGGACTTCATGCGCGGAAAATAGCGCGAAATAGGAAATGCGAAATGCGGATTTGCAATGAATCAGGAAAGCAAGAAAACAGGAATTCATCTATCTGGAGACCATGAAGTCAAAAACTTTCGATAGGATTTGCCAGAGTTATGCGAGACCGTTTCCGAGAATCCTCTCGTTAATCCTGTCTAGTTCTTTTTGCTGGGTTCCTGGCTTCCTGATTGATTTGATCCGGTTTTCGTATCGTCCGGACCGGGGGCGCGATCGAGTCCACGGCGTTTCAGCAACGGCTCGATGTAGGGATCGCGCCCGGTGAAATTCTTGAACAGGCTGAGAGCATCGGCCGATCCACCACGCGAGAGCAGCGTTTCTCGAAAGCGATCGCCGTTTTCGCGTTTCAATCCGCCGTGTTGCTTAATCCACTCGACGCTGTCGGCGTCGAGGACTTCGCTCCAAAGATACGAATAATATCCGGCCGAGTATCCGCCGGCGAAAGCATGCGAAAAATAAAAGCTGCGATACCGCGGCGGCACCGGTGGAAAATCAACGCCGGCCTTGTGCAGCGCTTCCTTTTCAAACACGATTCCATCCGTCGGAACCCGCGATGGATCGAGTTGATGCCAGGCTTGGTCGAGCAGCGAAGCCGACAAGTATTCGGTCGTTTTGAATCCCTGATTAAACTTCTCCGCGGCCTCGACTTTATCGAGCAGCGCCTGCGGCATCGGCTCGCCGGTCTTGTAATGTTTCGCGAAATTCTTCAGCACTTCCGGCCAGGTCGCCCACATCTCGTTCACTTGCGATGGGTACTCGACGAAATCGCGCGGCACGCTCGTTCCGCTGAAGCGCGGATATTTCACGTTTGAAAACATTCCGTGGAGCGCGTGACCAAATTCGTGAAACGCGGTCCGCACTTCATCGTGCGTGAGCAAGGTCGGCTCGCCCGGTGGCGGTTTCGGAATGTTGAGATGATTCGCCACGACCGGTTTGGTCGCGAACAAATCGCTTTGCTCGACGTAGGCGTTCATCCAGGCGCCGCCGCGTTTTGAAGAGCGGGCGTAATAATCTCCGAGAAACAATGCGAGCGGTTTGCCGTCGCGATCGTAAACTTCGAACACGCGGACCTCCGGCAGATAAACCGGCAGGTCGTGGCGTTCCTTGAAGGTGAGTCCGTAAAGTTTTCCGGCGGCGAAGAAAACGCCGTCGATGAGGACGTGATTCAGTTCGTAGTAGGGGCGCAGCTCCGATTCGTCGAAGGCGTAGCGCGCCTTGCGCACTTTCTCGGAATAAAAATCCCAGTCCCAGGCCGCAATTTGGAACCCACCGTTTTCTTGAGCGACAATCTTCTGCATCTCGCCCGCTTCGCGTTTGGCGTTAGCGACCGCCGCCGGCGCGAGCTCGCCCAGAAGTTTGTTCACGGTCGGGACATCTTTCGCGGTTTGGTCTTCGAGCTGATAGGCGGCGTGGTTTTCGTAGCCGAGAAGTTTGGCGCGCTCGGCGCGAAGCTGGGCCGTGCGCAGAACGACGTTGCGGGTATCAAACTCGCCGCCTTTGCTGTTGCGCCCGAGCGACGTCCGCATAATGCGCTCACGCAATTGTCGATTTTGCAACGACCCGAGCAATGGCTGCCCCGTCGTGTTCTGCATTTGAATGACGAACTTGCCGTCCTTGTGCTCGGCCTTCGCCGCGTTGGTAACGGTTGCCATTTGGCTGTCAGAAAGACCGGCTAGCTCTTCCTTGCGATCGACCACGAGCGAAGACGCGTTCTTTTCCTTGAGAACGTTTTGTTCGAATTGCGTCTGCAACGTCGCCAGCTCGGCGTTGATCTTCTTCAGCTTTTCCTTGTCAGGATCCGAAAGCTTCGCTCCGGCGCGCACGAAATCCTTGTAGTAACGCTCGAGGAGATAGGCGGATTCCGGATCGAGCCCGAGTTTGTCGCGGCCGTCGTAAAGCTGCTGGATCCGCGAGAAGAGTTTGCCGTTCAGATGAATCGCGTCGCGGTGGGCCGACAATTTCGGCGCCATTTCCTTTTCGATCTTTTGCAACGTTGGATTCGTGTTGCAGGCGTTGAGATTTGAAAACGTTTGCTCGGCGCGATCGAGCAAGCGGCCGGTGCGTTCAAGCGCGACCACGGTGTTCTCGAACGTCGGTTTCTCGGAATTGTTCGCGACCAGATCGACTTCCTTGAGCTGTTCGCGCATGCCGGCTTCGATCGCGGGGACGAAATGTGCGTCCTTAATCTTGTCGAACGGCGGGTAGTGATAAGGCAGCGCGCTTTCTTTCAGCAGCGGATTATCGGGATCGGCGGCGGACACGGCGGTGATTTGCGCAGCGCTGAGCAATGCGCAAGCGGTAAAGAAGTGAGCGAATCGCATAAGACTGTGTGATTTATCAGAAAACGTCCAACGCTCAACGCCCAACATTCAACGCTTAATTCAGATTGGCATTGACTGGCTCGACAGAGTCTCGTCCCACCAGCAAAGTGGCGTTGAAAAATGAAAAATCTTTTGTTTGTGCTCCTGCTCGTTCCGGCGATGGCTCTCGCGGCCGAAACGCCGGCCTCCGCCACGGCGGATCCGTCCGCTGGCGGATTCGACGCAAGAGCGGCGGAGCGCTTCGCCAAACTCGCGCTCGCGTGCGTGCACAAAGAATATCCAAACAAGATCAGTCACGTGCTCAACAGCGATGCGGACGTGGCGCCGCCGCGAAAACTGACGCCGGCATTTTGTGGCTGTTACGACTGGCACTCGTCGGTGCACGGACATTGGTTACTGGTCAGACTGGTCCGCACATTTCCGGGCGCGCCGTTTGCGAGCGCTGCACGCGACGCGCTCAAGCAAAGTCTGACCGCGGAAAATTTGAAACAGGAGGCGACTTACGTTCGAGGCGAAGGTCGCTCGAGTTTTGAACGGCCGTATGGGTTGTCGTGGCTGCTCCAGCTCTGCGCTGAGCTGCGCGAATGGGACGACCCGCAAGCGCACGAATGGCTACTGAACCTGACGCCGCTCGAAGACGCGGCGGTGGAACGGCTGACGAAATGGTTGCCGAAACTTTCGAATCCAGTGCGGATCGGCGAGCACGACCAAACCGCGTTCGGTCTCGGACTGATGTTCGATTATGCGCGGACGACGAAGAATGAAGCTTTTGCAAGACTGGTCCGCGACTCATCCAAGAAGTTTTTTCTGGCGGACAAGAATTGTCCGCTCAATTACGAACCTTCCGGTGAAGATTTTCTTTCGCCCTGCCTTGGTGAAGCCGACGTGATGCGGCGCGTCCTCCCCCAAAAAGAATTCGCAGGCTGGTTGAAGGGATTCATGCCGCAGATTCCAGTGACGGAAAATCCAGATTGGTTGCGGGTCGCGATCTCGCCGGACCCGAGCGATCCGAAGCTGGCGCACCTCGACGGACTGAATTTGAGCCGGGCGTGGATGTTGGAAGGAATTCTTTCGGCGCTACCGGAGGACGATCCGCGCCGGCCGGCGCTGCAGGCTGCGGCGGATGCGCATCGGCATGCCGGACTCGCAGCGGTGACCGGCGAACATTACGAAGGTGGACACTGGCTCGGCAGTTTCGCCGTTTATCTAACGACGCGGCGCGGGATTCCAACTGTCAAGACATCACCTTCACCCTCACCTTAATCCTCTCCCGAACAAGGGAGAGGAGAGAAGAAGCGCGATGTACCGTCTCCTTCGTTTGCAATCGAAAATCTGAAATCTACAATCTAAAATTCCGATGCCAGGGTGGCGAAATTGGCAGACGCGCCAGACTTAGGAATCCGAAATCAGCGATTTCAAAACATCGCTTTTCATTTCAAAAGACAATCGATTTACGAGAGGAAAACGCGCGATTTCCGAGAAATCGAGTTGAACACGAATGGCGAGTAGAAAACGGCTCATTCTAGCACGCGAAGCGATCTGCGCCGCAAGCCATTACCAAATGAGCTACCGATTGAATCGCCGCGACTTGGATTTGCCACGCGTTGTTTTGCTAAAATCCCGATTGACACTCGCCATTTCAAGACCAAAACGAGTCCGGCGATCCTATAAGACGAAAGTCCAACGGGCTGAATTGGCACATTTCGCCGATCAATTGGTATGAACATGATGGACTGTTCGGTTTTAGGAACGTTGGTCGTCAATCATGAGCCGATTGATTTGATCGACGTTCGGTCAAAGAATGAATTTGCCGCAATGCACATCCCGGGGGCGCAATCGCTTCCCTTTGGTGAGCTGGTGACGCCCGGGATCTTTCGAGGGCGACGCCTGACAGCAGAGCGTGTTTATGTCATTTCGGAAGACGGTCACGCCCAAGCCAGCCTTGCGACGGGGATACTTCGATCCGCCGGTTGCGTGAATGCCGTTCCGGTGGATGGCGGAATGAAGGATTGGGTCGCCCGGGGTCTTCCACTGTGGCGCAAGAGATCCTCCCTCGAGGCCCCAATCTATCTCATTCGGGGTGCGGCCTTGCCCGCGCTAGCAGCGTGTGTGGCCGCGGTGCTGCACGAGATTACAGTATCTGCGCTTTTTCTTGCCATTGCGGGATTGCTACTCCTCACGGCGAAATTTTCGTCAGAAACACGAGGAAAAAAAAGTGCTGGGCTCGAACTTACACATGCTATCTAAAGCCCCACACGCGTAATGACACTGGCTTCGTAGAAGGCAGACAGTGTTCGCATCTCGCCGGTCCATCCCGCGAATAAGAGCAAGGTCCCATGTGCGGGTTTCGCTCCTTGTCTCAAACTTTTGCCATGACTCAGGGGGAAATGCCCTATCGCCCGCCTGCTTAAAACAAATATCTCAATGACCGCGACTCTCGACCATCTATGAAAACAAGTGTTCTAAAAAAACCGGCAAGATCAACACACCAAACTCGTACGCAACGCACAGAAGATTATTGGATAGATGCGGCGCTCGAACCCGCCACTAGCACGCAAAAGGCATGGTTGATCGCGCACTCGCAAAACTTGCGCGCGCCGCTGATGGCGATGGGATCGATGCTCGATTTGATGGAGTTGCGGCAAAGGCTGGCCTGTGTCCGGCCGCTGTATGAGGAGCCGTCCGACTTCGACGAGGCAGCGTTCCGAAATGTCCGACAGAATTTTCAATGCCTCGTTCATTCCTTCAATGAGTTTGCTGACCTGACCGGACAAAGCCCTCTTCAGCTCGAAGGCAGTCCGCCTCCTCGCACCGACACCGACTTCGCCACGTTTATCAATCACGACTGGTGGTCTGGATGACGCAGAAGCAGAATAACCGGGCGGGGAACCAAGACTATGACCACAATTCATCCCGTCGGACTGGCAACATTGATCGACAACCGCGAACCTTTGGACCTCATTGATGTCCGGACGGAAAAAGAATTCGAAAGCTTTCACATTGCCGGCGCGCGATCGGTTCCTTTAAAAAAGCTTTCTGCAGCCAAGGTGCTTCAAGACCGGAAGCGCGCGGCGACTGAACCTTTATACATCATTGGTGACGGCCGCGTGCAGGCTAGCCTCGCCGCTGGCATCCTTACCGGAGGAGGCTGCTGTCAGGCTGTCGTGGTTGACGGCGGAATGGACGTTTGGATGAGCGAGGGTTTGTCCGTGGTGCGCGAAAAACCTTTCTGGAACCACCCAACACTTCTGAAGCAGTGCACATTGATACGGATGAATGGCGGGGTGTCGCTCATCGTGCGCAAGACCGCTTAGGGTGGGAAGTGTCACAAGGATGTAACAATTACAAGCTTGTGTCGCGTACTCGCTTTTGATTATTGTAATCGCTTACCGAGCAATCGGTTAAGCCAATAGCAGACCGTTGGGGTAAATTGGTTTAATCGAGGGCTTTCGGAATAAGTCACCTTCGATTATGAGAGCGATTGCCCAGCCGCTGAGCGGTGGAATGTCGTCGCGCTGGGAAAGTGAACAGGGGCGGCTGGATTATCGACCCTTTTTCGCCGCGCTCGTGGTGTTCGCGGCGTATTATCTCGGCGCGAAGATCGGATTCGCGCTGACGCTTCGGCCGCATCCGGTTTCAGTTCTCTGGCCACCCAACTCGATTTTGCTGGCGGCGCTTTTGTTGGCGCCCGTCCGCATTTGGTGGGTGCTACTGCTGGCCGCATTTCCTGCGCATTTGACGGCAGAATTGGAGAGTCACGTTCCTCCTACGATGGTTTTTTGCTGGTTCATCAGCAACTCGTGCGAAGCACTCATCAGCGCGAGCTGCATCCGGTATCTGATCGATCGTCCGGTCCGGTTCGATCGTCTTCGCAACGTCGGAATTTTTTGCTTCTTCGCTGCGTTTTTGGGGCCGTTTCTTTCTTCCTTTCTGGATGCGGCGTTCGTCGTTCTCAACCACTGGGGACATGACAACTATTGGGAAATCTGGCGAATCCGATTTACCTCAAACGCGTTGGCCGCGCTTACCTTGACGCCTTTGATTGTGATGTGGAGCGCGGAGGGAATCGCCTGGCTGGGCAAGATTCGTCGTCCGAGATTTCTCGAAGCCAGCCTTCTTCTGCTTGGTTTGCTTTCGGTCAACACCATCGTTTTCTATAAATTGGCACCGACGGCAGATTCCACGCTGCTCTATTTGCCGTTGCCATTTTTGATCTGGGCAGCAGTACGTTTCGGCTCACGCGGCGCGAGCGCGGCCATCTGCACTTTGACTTTTCTTGCGATATGGAGCGCCGGCCACGGGTATGGGCCATTTTCGACAAGATCGGCAGAAGAAAATGCGCTTTCGATTCAAATGTTTTTGATCGTCATGTCGGTCCCGCTCTTGCTGCTTGCGGCCGTCATAGAAGAGCGCGGCAAAGGGGAGATAACACTCCGGGAGCGCGAAGAGCGCATCAGTCTTGCCGCCGAATCGGCGGACCTGGCATTTTGGACGATCGATTTTGAGCGGAAGGAATCGTGGATGAGCGACAATGGTCGCGCCATCTTCAGCTTCGATCGTGACCAGCCTTTGTCCCGCGAGTTGTTTCTCTCTCGCGTGCATCCAGAAGACAGAATTGCAATGGACGAAGCCATCGAGCGCGCGCGAGCCGCGTCGCAAACATTTGAAATTGAATATCGCCTGCTCCGGCCGGACGGCGAAACACGCTGGCTAATTTCGCGCGGCCGTTATCTGCGCAACGATCGGGGGGAAGTGAGCGAACTGATTGGGGTAGCCATCGACATCACGGCGCAATTCAAAGCCGACCTCCAGCTACAACTGCAGCGCGAGGAGATGGCACACATGAGCCGGGTGTCGTCTATGGGCGAGCTAGCTGCTTCGCTCGTGCACGAACTTAATCAGCCCCTCTCCGCCATTGCCAGCAACGCGGCAGCCGGGAGACGGTTTCTGGCGCAAAATTCCCCCGAACTCGAAATGTTTGACGAGTTGCTCGCCGATGTTGCGGCTGATGCCCGGAGAGCGGGCGATATTATTCACGGGATTCACAATTTCGTGCGCAAGAGCGAGGGAACAAGGCGCCCGGTAAATTTGAATGGGATCATCCGGGAGGTCCTGCGGCTGCTCCATTCCGATTTGCTGGGACGCGCCACTTCGGTCGAGACGCAACTCGCTCCGAATCTTCCGATGGTGGATGCTAACCCGGTCAATTTGCAACAGGTGTTGCTAAATCTTCTGATGAATTCGATCGAGGCAATGCAGTCAAAGCCGGCGGCTAAACGCCGGATTCTCATTTCCACAAGATGCGAAGCTAATTCTGTCGTAACTAGCGTGCGGGACTACGGTGGCGGACTTCCCAAAGACAATCCCGATAAGATTTTCACACACTTCTATTCCACCAAGCCAGACGGAATGGGAATGGGCCTGACAATTGTTCGCTCGATCGTGGAAGCGCATGGGGGCAAGCTCGGAGCGGAAAATGCCGACGAGGGCGCGCGATTTTTCTTTAGCCTGCCGGTCGCAACAAAGAAGGAAACAGGAGAGGTTGCGTGAGCAGCGCGAGGGAGCTTGTCTGCGCAGTGGATGACGACCCGTCGGTGCGTCGAGGTTTGCGCCGCTTATTTAAATCCGCAGGGTTTGCCGCTGAGACGTTTGCTTCCGCGGAAGATTATCTGACGCGCGAAATCTTCCAAGGCCCAATCTGCCTTGTCCTGGATGTCCGCATGCCGGGTTTGAAGGGTCCGGGGTTACAAGAAGCGCTCGAGAAGCGAGGCGCTTGCGAGCAGATTGTTTTCCTTACCGGCCATGGCGACGTGCCGACCGCTACCCGAGCAATGAAAAAAGGCGCGGTTGATTTTCTGATCAAACCTTTCGACAGCGGGGAACTCATCGAAGCAGTCAACCGCGCTTTGGGACGTAGCAAGGAACAGCTGCGCAAACGCGAGCAAAGACGCGAGGCGCGTGGACGTGTCGATAGATTGACCCCGCGTGAGTTTGAAGTATTGCGTTTCGTCGTTATGGGCCTGTTGAACAAACAGATTGCGGCGGAACTGCACACGGCCGAGAAGACGATCAAAGTTCATCGCGGCCGCGTCATGCAAAAGCTCGGTGTCACCTCGGTGGCTGATTTGGTTCGCATCTCGCAACGCGCCGGCGTCTCGCCGGCTCGCAATCCCGCATAAGACTAAGGTCCAATACCCTGCCGAACTGTCGGGACGAATGTACGGCATAATCGCTACGTCCCACATTAAAAGCAGCGACTTAGGTTGGCCCGTCTCGTTCTGGTTCGCCGTTCTTAGTCCCGTGTTGGGGATCTTGACCGGCTTTCTCGCACTATTCCTTTTCTTCCGCTGACAACGTTACCCCAGAATTGTTGCATTCCGGCGGTCGCTACAATAACGCGGCGGGGAGTCTTCCGCGAGTGGGAACCCGGATAGGACTAAGGTCCAATACCCTGCCGATCTTTCGGGACTACCTTTCCGTATGATTGCTACGTCTTACATTGAGAATGAGGCGTCTGCACAAATGCTTATGACGCCCACTGAAAAACCTTCGGCGGAAATTGTTTGCCTGGTGGATGACGATCCCCTGGTGCTCAGATCCACCGGACTTTTACTCGCTTCGGAAGGATTCGTCGTTCGTCAGTTTGATAACGGCGAGGACTTCATTCGTTATGTCGCGTCACACAAGGTACCACTCGTCGTGCTGGACATTTGGATGGAAGAAATGACCGGCTTGGAAGTCCTGGCACGGCTATGCGCCATGTCGCCGCAGACCCATGTCGTCGTGATCACAGGGCGCGAAGATAGCGCCGCGCGGATTACCGCTACGCAAATCGGCACAGTCGCGTTCTTGATTAAGCCTTTCGATGACGAACAATTTCTCGAGGTGGTTCATCGCGGACTTGGCCACCCGCCTAAATCATCATCCATTAAACCATGATATCTGCGCTTGATCTGGCCGCTCCAGGGCAGCAATCGTACGGAGGCCGGGAGTTGGAACGCATGGAAACACATGGTTCCGTAGTTATTAGCATAGCCGTCTGGCTGACGATGCTTAGCCCGTTAATCGGTCTAATCATGGCATTTCTAGGCGCGTCGTTCTTCAGTCAGGCCAGCTTTTAAAGGCGCGGCGAAGCATTTCTCGGTGCTCGCGCGTGTGATGGCATAGGACTAAGGTCCAATATCCTGTCGGGACGTAGGGGCTAGTCTGGCGTTTCTGGATATGTCTAACCTTGAAAATGAGGCGGTCGCGTAAGCGTAATTGTGTATGACGCCCGTTGAAAAGTCCGACGCAGAGATTGTTTGCCTGGTGGACGATGATCCGCTGGTACTCAGATCGACCGGCCTCTTACTCGCCTCAGAAGGATTCGCGGTCCGCCAGTTCGATAAGGGCGAGGATTTCATTGCTTATGTCGGGGCACATGAGGTGCCTCTCGTAGTGCTGGACATCTGGATGGAAGAAATGACCGGCTTGGAAGTTCTGGCGCGGCTATGCGCTACATCACCGCAGACTCATGTGATCGTGATCACCGGACACGAAGATACCGCCGCGCGGATCCTCGCGATGCAATTCGGCACAGTCGCTTTTTTGATTAAGCCTTTTGATGACGAACAATTTCTATCCGCAGTGCGCGGTGCGCTGGCAATGCACGCTATTCAATGAGCGAGCGAGACAGAATCGACAAAGGAGACCGCGAGAAGGAAGAGCCCTTTTACGCTGGGCAGGGCCGAATTCTTGAGATGATTGCGGTGAGTGCGCCACTCGCGGACATTCTCACCAGGATCGTTCTACTGATGGAGGCGCAAACCGATGGACTACGCTGTTCCATCCTGCTTTTAAGCTATGACGGCAAACATGTGCGGCATGGCGCGGCGCCGAATTTGCCGGAAGCTTATGTCAAAGCCGTGGACGGCCTTCCGATTGGTCCACGGGTTGGTTCATGTGGGACGTCGATGTATTTGCGCAAGCCGGTGGTCGTGACGGACGTCCTGATCGATCCTCTTTGGTCTGATTATCGCGGCCTGGCCAAGAGCTGCGGCCTAAGAGCATGTTGGTCGACTCCGATTATCTCATCTCATGGCGACGTATTGGGTTCGTTCGCCATGTATCGCCAGGAGCCGCGAGGTCCAAATGCCGAGGAGACGCGGTTGACCGAAATTGCCACTCACATCGCGGGTATTGCGATCGAGCGCCAGCAGGATCATGGCATGTTACGCGAACGAGAAGCCCGAATTAGCCTCGCCGCGGAGTCGGCGGATCTCGCGTTTTGGGTTTTGTACCCGGAACAAAACACGGCCTGGATCAGTGAAAAGGGGCGAACAATGTACGGCTTTGCCCCCGATGAGCCGTTAAGCCGCGAGTCATTCGTGTCACGTATTCACCCCGACGAACGTGTTGCGGTTCAAGCGGCTCTTGAGCAGGCACGAGCCTCCCAGGAGACGTTCGAGATTGAGCACCGGATCGTCCTGCCCGACGGTAAAACACGCTGGGTCATCACGCGCGGCCGAAGTCTTTGGGACGAGCAGGGAAACGTTTTAAAAAAAATTTGCGTGACAATTGACCTCAGTGCGCAAAAGCAATCTGACCTGCAATTGCAAGTGCAGCGGGAGGAGCTGGCACGTTTGAGCCGCATCGCGTTGATGGGCGAAATGACCGCCTCGCTCGGACATGAATTGAATCAGCCCCTCACCGCTATTGCCAACAACGCCGCGGCCGCTCGTCGCTTTTTCGACCGGGGCCAAATCGACCCCGCGATACTTAAACAGTTGCTGGCTGATATTGCGGCCGCTAGCCATCGCGCCGGAGAAGTGATTAACGGAATTCGAGAGATGGCGCGCAAAGGTAAGAGCACCCGCAGTCTGCTAAACCTGAACGGTGTAATCGGCGATACCATACGGCTTGTGCGCTCCGACATTCTGATCCGAGAAACGACCGTCGTTACGGACTTCGATTCTCGCCTGCCGGATGTGGAAGCTGACCTGGTCCAGATTCAACAGGTATTGCTAAATCTGATTATGAATGCGCTCGACGCGGTGGAAACGCTTCCGCCCGCCGAGCGCCGCATCATTATTCGTACGCGTTCACTTGAGGGAAAGAGCGCGGAAGTCAGTGTGCGCGATTTCGGCGCTGGCCTGCCAAAGGATCGGCCCGATAAAGTCTTCGATCATTTCTTCTCCACAAAAGCAGAAGGAACGGGCATGGGCTTGACCATCGTTCGTTCGATTGTCGAAGCGCACGCCGGTACGCTTGTAGCGGAAAACGTCGAGGGTGGCGGCGCGCGTTTCTTTTTCCGTATCCCTGCGGCACAAGGATTACCGGTAGGGAAAGCCGCATAGGCCGGAGCGAACCGTTATTGTGATGCGATGTCAGGGCAAGTTGGACGAACAACGCATAGTATGAGATCCGAAGAATTTCCCGGCAGCCACGCCGTCTGTCTGGTTGACGACGACCTCGAATGTTACATGTTGAGCGGTCGAGCCCTGATCTCCAAATTCGATGAAGGCCATTTTGTAGCGCCCATCGGCGGGGCCGCGTACTGAGTTGAGAGGCTCGGTCGCGGTGTTGACGTGGTAGGGTCCATACGCAGCGCACGCCCCTAGTAGGGTCGCCGACACGAGCATAACGAAGCCCAATAACGCGAGCTACGATTTCGTCTCGAGTGTGTTTTCATAGCAGCTGTTCCTGAGTGTTAGCGGAGCGCCCCATCACATGAGTACTCCGCGGAATCCAAATGCGAATCGTAGGTGTCGGCATTTGGGAGACCAATTGGACCAAAGTCCTATAGAGGGAGGCAGCAGAACCCGGCAAATTCCTGTTCTCAAATCGCCGGCTTTTGAAACTGCTGCAACAATTTTGGTCCCATTTCGCCGTCGTGTGCTTTCTGTCCGCATTTGGACTGCTCCGGGTCGCTGGCGCACTGGGAGCGGATACAAAATGCGAACAGTGCCAAGCGCCCTCGCGCGTGCCGCACCTTCTCGCAGCGAATCAATCTTTAGCCAGTACAAACATCACATCGACAGCTTCTGGCAAGCAGTCTCCTGCATCGAAAGGTAACAGCCCGCCGAGCATGGTCTGGATTCCGGGCGGTGAGTTCTTGATGGGCGCTGCGACCAATGGCCATGGCAATTCCGAAATGCCGATGGCTTCGAACGACGCGGAGCCGGTGCACCGCGTTTATGTCGACGGCTTCTGGATGGACGCGACCGCGGTCACGAATGAACAGTTCGAGAAATTCGTTAGGGCGACGGGATACGTAACGATTGCGGAACACACGCCGACGAAAGAAGAATTTCCAACTGCGCCGTCCGAAAATCTGGTCGCAGGCTCAGTCGTGTTTGCGCCGACCAATCATGAAGTGCCGCTCGACAATCATTTCCAGTGGTGGACCTACGTCAAAGGTGCGAACTGGCGACATCCGCTCGGACCGGAAAGCGATCTCAAAGGAAAAGAAAAATATCCGGTCGTGCAGATCGCATATCCGGACGCAGACGCGTACGCCAAATGGGCGGGCAAACGTTTACCGACCGAAGCAGAGTTTGAATTCGCCGCGCGCGGCGGTTTGGAAGGAAAAACATTTGTCTGGGGCGACGAATTTCGTCCCGGCGGAAAATGGATGGCTAACACCTGGCAGGGAAAATTCCCGATGAAAGACACTGGCGAAGATGGTTTCGCCGGTATCGCGCCGGTCGCGCAGTTTCCGGCAAATGGCTACGGCCTTTACGACATGGCCGGCAACATCTGGCAATGGTGCAGCGATTGGTACCGGCCCGACTATTATGAGCAGCTCGCCAAAGCGAGTGGCCTAACGAACAATCCCAAAGGACCGGACACGCCATTCGATCCTTCCGAGCCTAACGAGAAAAAGCGCGTGCACCGCGGCGGCTCGTTTCTTTGCAACGATCAGTATTGTTCGCGTTACATCGTCGGCACTCGCGGCAAAGGCGAAGTCAACACTGGCACCAATCATCTCGGTTTTCGTTGTGTGAAGAACGCGAGCGCGAAACCTGCCAGCCGATAAGACTAAGGTCTTACATGACAGCAGGCGGTCTGCTGTTCAGAATCCTTTCCGGGCTTGCAATAACCTATGCGACCGCTCAAAGAAGCCGTTCTCCTTTTCCTGGCTGTGTCCGCAATTGCTTTTTCTTATCTACTCGCTGTGGGCGTTTTTCTATTTGCTCTTGCTGACGTCTTTCGTCCAGAACAGCCCCGCTATGATGTGAAGCGAGCCCTTGATAGATCGACGTCAAGTTTCTCCCGCCAAACCTTGTTATGACCCTTATGCGCCGTGCAGCTATTAAGACTTTTAAGCAACCAATAAAGAAAAACCACGTAATAAAGGATAAATCATGAAGCTATCAACCACGTTAGTTGTATTGAGCGCCATCCTGGCGTTAGGAACAGGGTCAACCCTGCTGGCGGGAGGGAGCGCCACGAAAGAAACCTTGCTTGCGCAATCGGGGTTCCGTCTTAAGACGGTCACAACCCAGCGGCAGCGCGAGCAAATCGACGGCCTGCCGGAAGGGCAAGTGTCGGCGATCATGTATCAACACAAGTTGTACTACGTCTATCGGACCACGCAGAAAGATCAGGTCTACGTCGGCAAACAGCAGCAATTCGATGCCTACAAGCAGGCACTTAGCGGGCCAGAGAACACGAGCCGGGTTCAAAAAGAGATGCAGGATCGTCCCGATATGGTTTTTGAAGGTGCCGGACCTAATCACGTGCGAGTTCAGGAGTTCGACGGATTCGGACCGATGAATCCCTTCGGCGACGAATAGTTTGGATCCAGATCAGGACCCGCGGCAATATCAGAGGGACAACGAATGAGCTAATGAACCGCTTTAAATGGCGGCGGCTAGTCGTGCGTTGACCGTTGCCTTCCTCGAATTGCCTAAGGTCTGATACGGATGCCGGCATTTAGCGAGGCTGGTTTCAAAGAAACGAGTGCACCTGTAAGCGGCAAGATACACCCGCCGCTTTGGGACACCTTGCCATATTGGTTTGCAATAGTGAGTCCCGTCATCGGAGTCTTGGTTGGACTCCTTTTAGCGTGGCTGTTAGGCCGATATTGAGTCCTTCCAGTCTCTGCTGACGAACTATTCCGAAATCTGCTTCTCTCCGTTTAGTCGCTACAAATCCGGATCGTTTGAAATCTGCGCCGTGTCAGGCAGCACGTTTTCTCCGTGGGCATTGAGCGGAAAGTGAAGTCGGAAAATGGCGGCGAATATTGCAATGGAGTTATCGCTCCACAATCCTCCATGACCTGAAATGATCTCCTTCGGGACGCGCACGATCCAAAACGGTACGCGCGCGTTGCAGGTATAGACGATCTCCCATTTCCGCCAGACTTCTTTTTCCGGTGCCGGCTTTATCGCATCAGGATTGTAGGTTGGTATCGTTCCGACTATTACGAGACATTGGCCCAAGCCGGCGTCGTCGCAATGAATCCGCACGGACCCGATTCATCATTCGATCCCTCCGAGCCTAACGAGAAAAAGCGCGTGCACCGCGGCGGCTCGTTTCTTTGCAACGACCAATATTGTTCGCGTTACATCGTCGGCACTCGCGGCAAAGGCGAAGTCAACACTGGCACCAATCATCTCGGTTTTCGTTGTGTGAAGAACGCGAGCGCGAAAACCGCAGGCTGATAGGACTTAAGTCCAATAGCGTGCTCAACGCGTAACACGCAAAGGTAGGATTCTATGAATCCTACTAAGTATCGGTTTACCTTTATACTCGAGCAACGTTTTTGCGCAAGCAAAGAAACCCAACATCCTCGTCATTATGGGCGACGACATCGGCATGTGGAACATCGGCGCCTACCATCGCGGGATGATGGCCGGCAAGACGCCGAACCTCGACAAGCTCGCCAAGGAGGGAATGTTGTTCACCGACTATTACGCCGAGGCGAGTTGCACGGCGGGTCGCGCGAACTTCATCACCGGCGAACTGCCTATTCGCACGGGCATGACGACGGTCGGCCAGGCCGGCGCGTCGGTCGGGTTGCCCGCCGAAGCCTGCACGATTGCGACCGCGCTCAAAGCGCAGGGCTACGCCACCGGTCAGTTCGGCAAGAATCACCTTGGCGACAAGAATGAGTTCCTGCCCACGGTCCACGGCTTCGACGAATTCTTCGGGTACCTGTATCACCTCGATGCAATGGAAGACCCGGCGCATCCTAACTACCCGCAGAATTTGTTGAACCAAGTTGGCCCGCGCAACATGGTCCATAGCTGGGCCACGGAGACGGACGACCAAACCGACATGCCGCGCTGGGGCAAAATCGGCAAACAGAAGATCGAGGACGCCGGCACGCTTTATCCTGACCGGATGAAGACCGTGGATAACGAGATCCGCGACTTCGCCTTGAAGTTCGTGGAGAAGGCCAAAGCGGACGGCAAGCCGTTCTTCTGTTGGCTTAACCCGACACGCATGCACATCGTTACCCACCTCTCGGACAAGTATGAGAAGATGCGCAACTCCGAGAATGGCTGGTCAGAAGAGGAAGCCGGCATGGCCCAGCTCGATGACGACATTGGTTTGGTCATGCAGAAGCTCAAGGACCTTGGCTTGGATGATAACACCATTGTCGTCTTCACCACCGACAACGGCACCGAAGTGTTCACCTGGCCCGATGGCGGTCAGACACCGTTCGCGCAGTCCAAGGGGACAGTCATGGAGGGCGGCTTCCGCGTGCCGTGCATCCTGCGCTGGCCCGGCCACGTGCCGGCGGACTCCGTTCAGAATGGCATCTTCTCCGGCATGGACTGGTTCCCCACCTTTCTCGATGCCGCTGGCAACCCGAATATCACCGACCAGTTGCTCAAGGGTGTGAAACTCGGCGACCGGACTTATAAGAATCATCTGGACGGCTACGACCAGATGGCTGCCATCACCGGCAAAGGCCCGTCCACGCGTCACGAAATCTTCTACCTCGGCGAAAGCACTGTCGGCGCGGTGCGCATCGACGACTACAAATATCGTTTCATTGACCAGCCCCAGGGCTGGCTGGGTGCCAAGCCGCACCTTGACGTGCCAGTCCTAATCAACCTGCGCCTTGATCCGTTCGAGCGCACGGCCTGGCCAAACGATGGGACGAAAGAAGGGGGACAGCAATACTTTGATTGGTTCAAGTTCCAATTCTGGCGCTTTGTGTTCGTCCAGCAGGTGGTGGGCAAGGAACTCCAGACCTTCCTCGAATTCCCCCCGATGCAAAAAGGTGCGAGTTTCAACCTTGAAGCCGTGAAAGCGGAGATGGCGACAAGGATGAAACAGGCGGAGGCGGCAAGCAAAGGCCCCGTCCAGTAACCGGAATGACCTTTACGGCGGGCGGCTCACAAGGCCGCCCGCCTTTTCACGCAATCAGCCCTTCGATTGTGAAAGCGCACCGCATCCGTCTTAACCAGATGCGGGAACGCGAACCAGAAACCGACAAGACTCATCGCAATTTAACTCCATGACCAAACTATCCACCAAGCCCAAGGAGGAGTTCTTTGCGCTGCTCCCACCGACAATCTTTTTTTCGTGGCTTTGCATATCGTGGCGTTTGTTCGTGTGTTGATGCTGAAGGGAACCGGGTTTCGCCACTGTCTTCGATGTCGGTTGCGGTCGCCGCCCTCATTCTGGGCAAGGCAGTGTTAATCGCGGATTTGCTGCCGATGATCAATCGCTTTCCCAATAAACCGCTGATCTACAACGTCGGCTGGAAGACCTTGATCTACCTGCTGCTGGCCACGCTCATTCACTATCTGGAGCGTCTTGTCGATTTCTGGCGGCAAGCTGGCGGCCTTGTGGCCGGCAACGAAAAATTGCTGGCGGAAATCGTGTGGCCGCATTTCTGGGCCATCCAGATCATTCTGCTCGTGCTGATTGTCATGTACTGCACGATGCACGAACTGGTGCGCGTGATTGGGAAGGAAAAGGTGCTGCGGATATTCTTCGGGCCGATACCAATCCCACAAGTTTGAGCGACGCGCTGATGGCCGAGGCGAAGAAGGAATAGATGGCCTTTCCTCGCGAAGCTTATCGCGCAATCGCACCGCCTTCAGCGCGCTTTGACGCCTCGGCCAATTCCCTGCCTGTTTTGCGATCGCTAATCACAAATGTGTTGTTTTCTCCGAGCGTCGACCACGGTCCGCGCCATACTTCGCTAAACTCGACGAAGCGCCAGTCGGTCACATCCGTTTCGCTTAATCCGAGATAGTCACGCACAGCCGGAGAGACATCGAG
>WNFO01002509.1_pt1 | contig 18397 bp, 13 predicted proteins | sample 5400251 | NCBI WGS metagenome assembly WNFO01 (sample SAMN13153354, study PRJNA577476) | soil metagenome | isolation source: 100 cm saprolite under Madrone tree | place: USA:California | collected 2016-06-14
AGAAGGAAGACGTGGAGCGGGGACAGGTGGTGTGCAAGCCGGGAAGCATTACCCCACACACGAAGTTCAAGGCGGAAGCGTACGTGTTGACGAAGGAAGAAGGCGGGCGGCACACGCCGTTTTTCACGGGATACCGGCCACAGTTTTACTTTCGGACGACGGACGTGACGGGGGACGTGAAGCTGCCGCAAGGGGTGGAGATGGTGATGCCGGGAGACAACGTGAGCTGCGAAGTGAGCTTGATCACTCCGGTGGCGTTGGAGAAGGGCTTGCGGTTTGCGATTCGCGAAGGCGGCCACACCGTCGGCGCCGGCGCCGTCACGGAAATCCTGGAGTAAAGCGCCAGGCGAGAGCGCTGGGAGAGAGAATTAGGTCATGCGCGAAACGATTACCTTGCAGTGCGGCGAATGCAAGAACCGCAATTACACGACAACGAAGAACAAGAAGAAGCATACCGAGCGGCTGGAGACGAAGAAGTTCTGCAATACGTGCCGCAAGCAAACGGCACACAAGGAAGTGAAGTAGTTTGTATTCGCAGGAGTGAGGGAAAGACCGGATTTGAATTTAGGGGAGTCGTCCAACGGTCAGGACTCCGGTCTCCAAAACCGGGTATGGGGGTTCGAATCCCTCCTCCCCTGCCAGAGTTGGGAAGTGCTCGGAGAGCGCAATTGAATTGAGGGTCTATGGCCACGCGGACGGTGAAAATGAGCAGCGATGAATCTCAGAGTGGAGCAGGCTCTGAGCTGACGAAGAAGGTTACGGGTACCGTCGCCAATGCTCGTGAATTTCTACACGACGTTCGCGTGGAGATGAAGCAAGTGACCTGGCCGAGCCGGGAAGACGTTGTTGCGACGACCTGGGTGGTGGTCGCTACGGTAGCGTTCTTCGGAGTCTTCCTGTGGCTGGTCGATTTGGGCGTACAGCGCGGCGTTCAATACATCTTCAAGAAATTTGGCATCTGAAGAGGACCAGAGATCGATGGGAATGCAGTGGTACATCATCCATACGTACTCGGGCTTTGAGAAGAAAGTCAAAGAAAGCCTGGAGAGCCGTGTGGCCGCGTTCAGCCTTCAGGACAAGATCGGCCGCGTGCTGATCCCGATGGAGGAAGTCGTCGAAGTGCGTGGTGGCAAAAAGGTGGTTTCGTCGCGCATGTCTTATCCCGGCTACGTTCTCGTCGAGATGGATCTTGACGAAAACACATGGCACATCGTGCGCTCCACGCCGCGCGTTACCGGATTCGTCGGTTCGGCGACGTCACCGTCGCCGCTGAGCGAAGCGGAAGTGGACGGAATCATCAATCGCGTGCACACGCCGCAGGACCGCCCGAAGCCGAAAGTGATCTTCGAGCGCAACGAGCAGGTGCGCATTGTCGACGGCCCCTTTGCGAATTTCAACGGCAGCGTCGAGGAGATTGACAACGATCACAGCCGGCTGAAAGTTTCCGTGACGATTTTTGGCCGCTCGACGCCGGTAGAGCTGGATTTCGCAAGCGTCGAAAAACTGGGATAAGCCGTGCAAGATGCGAGATTGAAAAGAGACTGAGGCAGGGACATGGCAAAAAAGATTCAGACCACTATCAAGCTGCAGTTGCCCGCAGGCAAAGCCACGCCGGCGCCGCCGGTGGGCACCGCGCTTGGTCCGCACGGCTTGAACATCATGGATTTCTGCAAGCAGTTCAACGCCAAGACAGCCAAGGAACCGGACGGGATGATTTTTCCAGTGCTGGTGACGGTTTACACCGACCGCACGTTCACTTTCATCTTGAAGACGCCGCCGGCTTCGGTGCTGCTGAAGCGCGCCGCGAACATCGCGAAGGGTTCCGCGGAGCCGAATCGCAACAAAGTCGGGAAGGTTACGAGGAAGCAAGTCGAGGAAATCGCGAAGATCAAGCTTGTCGATCTCAACACCACCAACCTGGAGTCAGCGATGCGCACCGTAATGGGTACGGCGCGGAACATGGGCCTGGAAGTCGTGGAAGCCTAGAAGTTCAGGCGCTGCGGGATCGAAGGGGAGCAGGAATGGCAAAGAAGTCGGGAAAACACGTGGAGAACGCGCGCAAGAAGGTGGAGGCGCGACCGTACAAGCTCGGCGAAGCCGCCGAGCTTTTGAAAAAGACTCATCACACGAAGTTCAACGAAACGGTGGAGCTGGCCATCAATTTGGGCGTGGACCCGAAGCATTCCGACCAGGTCGTTCGCGGCACGGTGGGCTTGCCTAATGGGCTTGGCAAGACTGTGCGTGTGCTGGTCATTGCCGGAGGAGAAAAAGTCCGCGAAGCGCAGGACGCCGGGGCGGATTTTGTCGGCGGCGATGACATCGTCCAGAAGATCGTGGAAGGCTGGACGGATTACGATGCCGTGATCGCTACGCCAGACATGATGCGCTCTGCCGGTAAGCTCGGCAAGGTGCTGGGGCCGCGCGGGCTGATGCCCAACCCGAAAACCGGCACGGTCACTTTCGATGTCGCGAAGGCGATCAAGGAAGTCAAGGCCGGCAAAGTAGAATTTCGTGTGGACAAGGCCGGGATCGTGCACTGCCCAATCGGCAAAATCCAGTTTGACGCCGCTAAGCTCGCGGAAAACGCGCACGCGGTCATCGAAGCCGTGGTGAAAGCCAAGCCGGCTGCGGCCAAGGGCAAATACGTCAAGAAAATCACACTGACCTCGACCATGGGTCCGGGCATCACCATCGACCTGGCCGAAGCGGAGGCGCTGGCCGCCGCCGCATAACTGGGCGGGCCCCTCCAGCGGAGCAAGATTATGAAGAAGCGCAGCGAAAAGCAGCAGGACCTCGACAAGCTCAAGACCGAGCTTGCAAAAGTATCGACCGTGATTCTCTCGACCTTCCAGGGCATCACCGTCGAAGCCGACACCAAGCTCCGCCGCGCCGTACAGGCTGCGGGCGGCAAATACAAGGTTGTAAAGAACACGCTAGCGGAGCGCGCCGGCGTCGGCACGCCGGCGGAGAGCTTGCTCAAGAATCTGAGCGGCACGAATTCCATCGCTTACACCGAGACCGATCCGGTCGCTCTCGCCCGGGCGATCACCAAGATTGCCAAGGACGTTCCGGCGTTCCAGTTCAAGTCCGGAATGGTCGAGGGCCGCGTCATCTCCATCGCGGAGATTCAGCAGCTTGCGAATCTCCCGTCGAAGGACGAGCTCATCAGCAAGATCATGTTCCTGCTGAACGCTCCGGCGCAGCGCATCGCCATGGCCCTGAATGCATTGCCGCGAAACCTAGCCGTGACGGTTAGCGAAGCCATCAAGGCCGACAAGTTTGGGTCCGGCGGGGACAGTGCAGCACCTGCTCCCGAAGCGGCCCAGTGAGTTTACTTTTTTGAATTGAGAGGAGAAGAAAGAGTCATGTCGAAAGTCGATACGATCCTGGACGAAATCAAGGGGCTGACGCTGCTGGAAGCGTCCGACCTCGTGAAGAAAATGGAAGAAGCCTTCGGCGTCTCCGCGTCGTGCTGACGGACGTCGGCGGCAACAAGATCAACGTCATTAAAGCGGTCCGCGAAGTCACCAGCCTCGGCCTGAAAGAAGCCAAGGACTTGGTGGATGGCGCTCCCAAGACCGTCAAGGAAGGCGTCAACAAGGACGAAGCGGCCGCGATCAGGAAGAAGTTCGAAGACGCTGGCGCCAAGGTGGAGATCAAGTAGTCGGTGGCCCCCCGCCTGGCCGGGGGTACACCTGAATTGTTGCGGTGCAGTTTTTCGAGCGGGGACGCGGCGCAAGGAAGCGGGCGGGCCGCGCCAAAGGAATTCGCGTACGCAATTCGAGGCCGGTACTTGGTACGGAGTCATGGGCCCTTTTCGGGCCCTCCGCAGCCGTGTGCGCATCGATCCCGGGCAGATCGTATGGCGCCGCGGTGACCCGTCCTTTCAGTCACTCTCCGTTTTTTGCCCGAAAAGGAAGAGGTAGAAACACAAATGTCGAATACCAATCAGCACGTCCGGGAACGCGAACGCCTGGATTTCGCGAAAATCCAGGGCTCGATTCAGATTCCCAACCTGATTGAAGTCCAGATGAAGTCCTATCAGCGCTTCCTGCAGATGGATCTTCTGCCGAGCGAGCGCGAGGACGCCGGGCTTCAGTCCGTGTTCACGTCGGTGTTTCCGATCCGTGATTTCCGCGAGATGTCGCAGCTGGAGTTCGTGGACTACTCGATCGGCAACTGGGAGTGCAAGTGCGGCAACTTGAAGGGTCTGCACCACTTGCGCGCCACCTGCCGGAATTGCGGCGCGTCCGTGGTCACGAATCCGTATCAGACCGGAGACGTCATCTGCCACAAGTGCGGGACTTTCAACAAGAACACGCCGACCTTCTGCAACAAGTGCGGCGATCCGGTGGCCATGCAACTCAAGTACGACGTGAACGAATGCCAGGAGCGCGGCATGACGTACTCCGCACCTCTCAAGGTCACCATTCGCCTGACCATCTACGACAAGGACCCCGACACTGCCGCAAAAACCATCCGCGACATCAAGGAGCAGGAAGTTTTCTACGGCGATATTCCGCTGATGACTGAGAACGGCACGTTCATCATCAACGGCACGGAGCGCGTCATCGTTTCGCAGTTGCACCGCTCGCCGGGCGTCTTTTTCGAGAACGCCAACAATCGCACCTATTTCCTCGGGAAAATTATTCCGTACCGCGGATCGTGGGTGGAATTCGAATACGACACCAAGAACATCCTTTACGTGCGCATTGACCGCAAGCGCAAATTCCTCGGTTCGATTTTTCTGCGCGCACTGGGCATGAAATCAAACGAAGACATTCTGCGGACGTTCTACCAGGTCGAGCGCATTTCGCTGCGCGACAAGGAGCTCTACTGGAACGTTTCGCCGGGAATCGTGGACCGCAAGCTGGCCCACGAAATCCGCAATCCGAAATCCAGTGAAGTGATCGTCGGGGCACACAGGCGCATCACCGAAAATCTTTTCAAGGAACTCATCAAGGCCAGGATTTCCCAGGTCCGCGCCGCGCTGGCCGACCTCGAAGGCGCGTACAGCGTCGCCGATGTCGTGAATCGCCAAACGGGCGAAGTGTTGCTGGAGGCCAATAAGCCGCTGACCGCCGATCTCTGGCAGGCGTTTGCCGAAGCGGGCATTACCGAAGTCGACGTGTTCTTCCCGGAACGCGACGACATTGGCGTGGTGCTTTCGCGCACGCTGGACAAGGATGCGATCCGCTCTTCCAAGGAAGCACTCATCGAAATTTATCGCAAGCTTCGCCCGGGCGATCCGCCGACGCTGGAAACAGCCACGAACCTCTTCCGCGGCATGTTCTTCGATCCGCGCAAGTACGATTTCAGCCGCGTTGGCCGATTGAAGTTCAACATCAAGATGGGACTCGATACGCCGCTGGACAATCGCACGCTGGATACACCGGACTTCGTCTCGGCCATCAAGTATCTTTTCAAGCTGCGCAAGAACATCGGCGTCGTGGACGACATTGATCATCTCGGTAACCGCCGCGTTCGCGCGGTGGGCGAGCTGCTCGAAAACCAGTTCCGCATCGGCCTGGTCCGCATGGAGCGCGCCATCAAGGAAAAGATGAGCGTGTACCAGGAAATGTCTACGGCCATGCCGCACGACCTGGTGAACGCCAAGCCAGTCATGGCCGCGATCCGTGAATTCTTCGGCTCATCGCAGCTCAGCCAGTTCATGGACCAGACCAACCCGCTCAGCGAAATTACGCACAAGCGGCGTCTTTCTGCTCTCGGGCCCGGCGGATTGTCGCGTGAACGCGCAGGATTCGAAGTCCGCGACGTGCACCCCACGCACTATGGCCGCATCTGCCCGATTGAAACGCCGGAAGGTCCGAACATCGGATTGATCAGCTCTTTGAGCTGCTTCGCGCGTATTAACGACTATGGCTTCATCGAGTCGCCTTACCGCAAGGTCAAAGGCGGCCGCATTATCGACTACGTCCAGATCGTCAATGCTGGTGACAGTGAGTTCAAGGCCGGCGAAATCGTCGAAAAGGATAAGGTCGAAGAGCTCAACGAAGAACTCAAGCGCCGCAAGGTCGTGTACGAGCCCTACTGCTTCTATCTGTCCGCGTGGGAAGAGGACAAGTACGTGGTCGCACAGGCCAACGTTTCGCTCGACGACCGCTTGAAGATCACCACCGAGCTGGTCAACTGCCGCCAAGCCGGCAACTTCGTGCTAAAGAGCCGCGACGAAGTCGACTATGTCGACGTTTCACCGAAGCAGCTCGTCTCCGTCGCCGCCAGCTTGATCCCGTTCCTCGAGAACGACGACGCCAACCGCGCGCTCATGGGTTCCAACATGCAGCGCCAGGCCGTGCCGCTCATCCGCGGCGAAGCGCCGCTGGTCGGCACAGGCATGGAGCGCGTCACCGCGCGCGACTCCGGCGCGGTCGTGCTCTGCAAACGCGAAGGCATTGTCGATCAGGTGGACTCCGAGCGCATCATCGTGCGCGTCGAATCCGATCACTCCGGGGTGCTCAGCCGCGAAGTGGGCGCGGACATCTACCAACTGATTAAATTCAAGCGCTCGAACCAAAATACCTGCATCAGCCAGAAGCCGCTCGTTCGCGTTGGCGACCGCGTGAAGAAGGGTCAGGTTCTGGCCGACGGCCCTTGCACCGAACGTGGCGAGCTCGCGCTTGGCCGCAACGTTCTCGTGGCGTTTCTCCCCTGGCGCGGCTACAACTTCGAGGACGCCATCCTCGTGAGCGAAAAACTGGTCAAAGACGATTACTACACCTCGATTCACATCGAGGAGTATGAAATCGAAGCGCGTGATACCAAGCTCGGTCCCGAGGAAGTCACTCGCGACATTCCCAACATTGGCGAGTCCTTCCTCCGCAACCTCGACGAAAGCGGTGTCATCCGCATTGGCGCGGTCGTGAAGCCCGGCGACATTCTTGTCGGCAAGGTCACGCCCAAGGGCGAGACCACGCTCACTCCGGAAGAAAAGCTGCTCCGCGCCATCTTCGGCGAAAAAGCCGGCGATGTTCGCGATGCCTCGCTCTACTGCCCGCCGGGCATCGAGGGCACCATCGTGGACGTCAAAATCTTCACCCGCAAGGGCGGAGAGAAGGACGAGCGGCACAAGGCCATCGAAGCCACGCAGGTCTTCAAGCTGGAGAAGAACCTCGCCGACGAAATCCGCATCCTCACGGATGAGCGTCTCAAGCGTCTCACGGATCTTCTCGGTGGCAAAATTCTCCAGGCCGACCTGCACGACGAAAAGACCAACAAGCGCCTGTTGACCAAAGGTGTCGAGCTGACGCGGGAGATTATCGAAAAGATCTCCACGCGCAACCTCAAGCGCCTGAAGCTCAACGAAAAGGACCCACTCCTCATCGAGAAAATCGAGGAAGTCGAGGAGATGACCTCGCGACAGATCGACGTGCTCCGCAAAATCACCGAGGAGCGCAAGGAAAAACTCAAGAAGGGCGACGAGCTGCCCCCGGGTGTCATCAAGCTGGTTAAGGTCTACATCGCCATGAAGCGCAAGCTCTCCATCGGCGACAAGATGGCTGGCCGCCACGGTAACAAGGGCGTCATCGCACGCATCGTGCCCCAGGAAGACATGCCGTACCTTCCGGATGGCACGCCCGTGGAGATCGTTCTGAATCCGCTTGGCGTTCCTTCGCGCATGAACGTCGGCCAGGTTCTCGAAACGCACCTCGGCTGGGCCGCCAAGGAACTCGGTAACAGTCTCAAGCGCCTTCTCAGCAAGGAAGTGCGGGCGGAGGCCGTGCGCCGGTGGTTCAAGGAAGTGTTCGGCGAAACGGCAATCTGGAAAACACTTTCGAAGCTCAGCGACGATGAGCTCATCGAGCATGCCGAAGGGTTCCGCGACGGCATCCCGTTCGCCACGCCGGTTTTCGACGGCGCGCGCGAACCGGAAATCCGTCACCTGCTCGAAGTTGCAGGCTTACCGCACGCCGGGAAAATCAATCTTTTCGACGGCATGACTGGCGATCAGTTCGACCAGCCGGTTACCGTCGGCTACATCTACATGCTCAAGCTCTCGCATCTCGTCGACGACAAGATTCACGCGCGCTCCATTGGCCCGTACTCGCTCATCACGCAGCAGCCGCTCGGCGGCAAGGCGCAGTTTGGCGGCCAGCGCTTCGGCGAAATGGAAGTCTGGGCACTGGAAGCCTATGGCGCCGCGCACATCCTGCAGGAGCTGCTCACGGCCAAGTCCGACGACGTCTATGGCCGCGCCAAGATTTACGAGGCCATTGTCAAGGGCGAACCGGGCATCGAGCCCGGCGTGCCGGAATCGTTCAACGTCCTTGTCCGCGAGTTGCAGTCGCTCTGTCTGGACGTCGAGTTGATGAAGCGGCAGAAGCCGCCGATGGAAAAAGCAGCCGACTAGTTCGGCATTTCCCCAGTGGGAGCGCTCAGACCTGGTCGGAGCGCCCCTACGGGGCAACGAATGGATGAGTTTGTAGTTTCTGCAGTTGGGTTCTCAGCCGGTTCGGTGCAAAACACATCGGACCGCGGCCCGCGCCGCAAGACGCGGGAGGGAGGAAACAACCTTGTATCGCAGCAGCCCCTATGATCGCGCCAGTTTGATCGCCGATTTTGATTCCATCCGCATCAGCCTGGCGAGTCCGGAAAAAATTCGGTCTTGGTCCCACGGTGAAGTCACCAAGCCGGAGACCATCAACTACCGCACGTTCAAGCCCGAGCGCGACGGCCTTTTCTGCGCCAAGATTTTTGGGCCCGTCACCGACTGGGAATGCCTGTGCGGCAAATACAAGCGGATGAAGCATCGCGGCGTTATCTGCGATAAGTGCGGCGTCGAAGTCACCCTCAGCAAAGTCCGCCGCGAACGCCTCGGCCACATCGAGCTGGCTTCACCCTGCTCGCACGTCTGGTTCTTCAAGGGCCTGCCGAGCCGCATCGGCTACTTGCTGGACATTTCCATGCGCGATCTCGAGCGCATCTTGTACTTCGAAGCTTTCGTCGTCGTGGATCCCGGCGAGGTCGCCATTCTCCGCGAGCGGGAAGTTCTGCTCGAAGAAAAATACCGCGAACTGCAGAAGGAATATCCCGGCCAGTTCACCGCCAAGATGGGTGCGGAAGCCATCAAAGAACTTCTCCGCCGCGTCGAAGTGGACAAGCTCTCTGAGGAGCTCCGCGAGAAGATGAAGGCGGATCCGTCTCTTCAGAAGCGCATCAAGTATGCCAAGCGTTTGAAAGTGCTCGAAGCCTTCCGCAAGAGCGGCAACAAGCCGGAGTGGATGATTCTCGACGTGATTCCGGTTCTTCCGCCGGAGTTGCGCCCGCTGGTGCCTTTGGACGGCGGCCGCTTCGCCACCTCCGATCTCAACGACCTCTATCGCCGCGTCATCAACCGCAATAATCGGTTGAAGAAGCTGATGGAACTCCGCGCGCCGGATGTCATCGTGCGCAACGAAAAGCGCATGCTGCAGGAAGCCGTGGACGCGCTGTTCGATAACGGCCGCCGTGGCCGAGTTCTGCGCGGAACGAATAACCGCCCGCTCAAGTCCCTCAGCGATACGCTAAAGGGCAAACAGGGCCGCTTCCGCCAGAACCTGCTCGGCAAGCGCGTGGACTATTCCGGGCGCTCGGTCATCGTCGTGGGTCCGGAGCTGAAGCTCAACCAGTGCGGTTTGCCGAAAAAGATGGCGCTCGAGCTCTTCAAGCCATTCATCTATCACAAGCTCGAAGCTCAGGGTCACTGCACGACCATCAAGCAAGCCAAGGAGATGGTCGAGCAGCAGGAGCCTGTCGTTTGGGACATTCTCGAGGACGTCATCCGCGAGCATCCGGTTCTCTTGAACCGCGCTCCAACCCTTCACCGCCTCGGCATTCAGGCGTTCGAACCGACGTTGGTCGAAGGCAAGGCCATCCGCATTCACCCGCTCGTCTGCACCGCGTTCAACGCGGACTTCGACGGCGACCAGATGGCCGTGCACATTCCACTCTCACCGGAATCGCAGGTCGAAGCGACGGTGCTGATGCTCAGCTCGCGCAACATTCTGTCGCCTGCGCACGGCCTGCCTCTCGCCGTACCGTCGCAAGACATGGTTCTCGGTATCTATTACCTGACCAAGTCTAAGCCCGGCGCAAAGGGCGAAGGCCGCGTCTTCGGCGCCACCGACGAAGTGATCCTCGCGCTCGAAGCCGGCGAAGTTGAACTGCTCACACCGATCCGTCTGCGCTTCACCGGCGAAGTCATCGATCTCGTCACCGCGTACGACAATCAGGACGTCACGCACACCGAGCCCGTGAAGATGGAGCGGCAGTTCATCCAGACGACCGTCGGCCGCGTGATCTTCAACTCGCACTTACCGGAAAAGTTCCCCTACGTGAACGGTCTCCTCAAAAAGAAGGGTGTTCAGCAGCTCGTCTATTACGCCTACTTACGATTCGGGCTCGAAGACACCGTGGTTTTGCTCGATCACCTGAAGGCCCTGGGATTCACCTATGCCACCAAGTCCGGCATCTCCATTGGCATTGACGACATGTTTATTCCGAGCGACAAGTATAAGCTTGTCGATACCGCCGAAAAGGAAGGCGTCAAGGTTCAGCAGCAGTACCTCGACGGCGCCATCACCAACGGCGAGCGTTACAACAAGGTCATCGCTATCTGGGGCGACGTCACCGAAAAAGTCGCCGACGAAATGTTCAGGTCCCTCGAGAACCAGGACAAAGAGGGCAACATCAACCCCGTCTACGTCATGGCGGACTCCGGCGCACGCGGATCGAAACAGCAGATCCGCCAGCTCTCCGGCATGCGCGGCTTGATGGCCAAGCCGTCCGGCGAAGTCATCGAGACACCTATCACCTCCAACTTCCGCGAAGGCCTGACCGTCCTGGAATACTTCATCTCCACGCACGGCGCGCGCAAGGGCTTGGCCGATACGGCGCTCAAGACCGCTGATTCCGGCTACCTGACCCGCCGTCTCGTCGATGTTGCTCAGGACGTGATCATCAACGAACGCGACTGCGGCACGAGCGACGGCATTTACGTCGAGCCCATCGTCGAAGCCGGCGTCGAAGTCGAGCCGCTGCGCGATCGTATCGTTGGGCGCGTTTCGCTCGATAGGATCAAGGACTTCGAGGGCACGGTCATCGTGGACGTGAACCAGGAAATCACCGAAGAGCTTGCGAACCAGGTGCAAGCTGCCGGCATCGAGCGCGTGCGCATCCGTTCTGTGCTCACCTGTGAATCCCGCCGTGGTGTTTGCGCTCTCTGTTACGGTCGCAACCTTGCCACCGGCCGCATGGTCGAGCTCGGCGAAGCCGTCGGCGTCATTGCCGCGCAGTCCATCGGTGAACCCGGCACGCAGCTCACCATGCGCACGTTCCACATCGGTGGAACTGCCACTCGCGTTTCCGAGCGCTCCACGCTCGAAGCGCGCAACAACGGTGTCGTCAAATTCGTGGACCTCAAGTTCGTCGAGGGCCGCGGGGGCACCTCCATCGCCATGAACCGCGCCGGCCTCATCGCCATCGTCGATGAAAAGAGCCGCGAGAAGGAGCGCTACCACGTCGTTTACGGCGCGCGCCTGCGCGTTCAGGACGGTGAGCACGTCACCCATGGCCAGATCCTTGCCGAATGGGATCCGTTCACCTTCTCGATCCTGACTGAAACGGCTGGCTCCGTGAAGTTTGACGACCTCCGCCCCGGCTTCACCATCGAAGAGCAAGTCGATGATGTCACCGGCCTGTCGCAGCTCGTGGTCACGCTGCCCCCTGGCGACGAAAAGCATCAGCCCGCGATCCTCGTACGCGATTCATCCGGCAAGGTCCGTAAAAAGTACCTCATGCCGTCCCGTGCCCACTTGATGGTGCAGGATGGTGATGACGTACAGGCCGGTGACGTGTTGGCGAAGATCCCTCGTGAGACCACCAAGACCAAAGACATCACCGGGGGCCTCCCGCGCGTTGTCGAGCTGTTTGAGACCCGCAAGCCGAGAGACCCTGCGGTCATCAGCGAGATCGACGGCGCGGTTCGCTACGGCGAAATCGCCAAGGGCATGCGCAAAATCTACGTCGAGAGTGAGGATGGCAAAACCACGAAGGAATATTCCATCCCGCGTGGTGTGCACATCAACGTTCAGGAAGGCGACCACGTCAAGGCCGGCGAAGCCCTCATCGACGGCCCGCTCAACCTGCACGATTTGCTCGCCGTCCTCGGAGAAAAGTTCACGCAATCGTACCTGGTCAATGCCATCCAGGAGGTTTACCGCCTGCAGGGCGTGAACATCAACGACAAGCACATCGAGACCATCGCACGGCAAATGATGCGCTGGGTCAAGGTCGAGGACGTCGGCGACACCACGTTCCTCCTCGAGGAGCAGGTGGACAAGTTCCGCTTCCGCGAGGAAAACGATGAGGTGCTGAAGCGGGGTGGCCGCCCGGCAACAGGCCGTCCGCTCCTTCTCGGCATCACCAAGGCGTCGCTCTCGACCGATTCGTTCATCTCGGCTGCGAGCTTCCAGGAAACGACTCGCGTGCTCACCGAAGCTGCCGTCGCCGGCAAGGTCGACTATCTTCGTGGGCTCAAGGAAAACGTCATCATGGGCCGCCTTATCCCCGCTGGGACGGGCCTCGAGCACTACCGCAGCATTCAGTTGCTGACGGAAATGCCCGCGCCCGTTCCGCTCGAGGAGATTCCGGAGGCCGCCGAGCTCACCGCTGAAGAAGCAGCCGCGCTCGACTTCCTCCAGAAAGACACCGAAGCCGACGCTACCGCGGAGGGTTAGCCTCCGACGTGTGGGAAACAAGCTAAACGGCGTCCCGGTTGCGATCGGGACGCCGTTTTCATTGTGCGCAACCGGTACCGGTGTCCTTCAGGAACTTCCGATTGCCGCTTCCATTGCTGAAATGCAGTTGGAATTCCTAAAATAAACAGGATGCGCATTACCGACGGATGCTCCGCAGCCATGCGCGGTTCCGCCCAATTTCATGTTCAACGAAGACCATACAGACCAGCGCCCTACAGGTGATTCCTCACGGAGCGCTCATAGCCACTCCGTGATTTCCTCCCGCTTCGAGCAGTTTGAAAAGCGGCAAGGCGAGCTTTGGCGGCTAACCCTCCTTGTCCTTTTTCTCCTTGGGCTGGCTTACGCCTGGACATCCTGGGATTCCATCCGTTCTCTTGCGCACCGCTTCGAAGCCTTGCCGATCGGTCTCGTCATCCTGGTGATCCTCTTTACCTTTTACACGTGGAAAAAGACCCAGGAGATCTCCGAGCTGCGCGGCCTGATGCGTGGCCTGGAACAGCACGATGTAGTGGCACCAAGCGATAGGCAACTCGATCAGCTATTCGAAATCATCTCCCGGTCCCAGCAGGGCTATCGCGACCTGATCGACTCTTTCGATGATGTGTTGCTGGCGCTCTCGCTCGACGGCCAGATTCGCGCCGTCAACCGCAGCTTTTCCGATCTCGTGGCGACGCCTTTCCAGCAGATTATCGGCCGGCCCCTGAGCGAGTTTGTGCAGGATGGCAGTGGTGAAGGACCGGAGCTCGTGAAACGCGCGATGCCCCGTTTCCTTGAGCGCCGCCAATGGTCCGGGGTTGTCCAGGTGCGCCTGAAGAGTCAGACCACGGTGTTTTACTTCGACTGTGTCGCCCACGCCATGATGCGCGGCGACCAAATCCATGGCGTCACCGTCCTTGCGCGCGATATATCCGCCCTCCGCAGGAACGAAGCACGCTTCACTGAATTGTTTGAGTCGCTCCAGGAAGGCATCTACATCACTACGCCCGAGGGGACCATCTTGGACGCGAATCCCGCCCTAGTGCGCATGCTCGGTTATGATTCCAAGGAGGAGTTGCTGAAAAGACAGGTCCCTGAGATTTTTGTCGACCGCGCCGAGCGGAAAATCGTCAAGCAGCAGGTTGAGCGCCAGCCGATGATGCAGGGCCGGGAAATTACCTTAGTCCGCAAGGATGGCACCTCGATTGTTTGTCTGAACACCGCTGGCGCTGTTCGAGATAACGTCGGCCGCGTGGTGCGCTATCAGGGGTCGCTCCTGGACGTTACCGAGCGGCGTGAGATGGAACGCCGCCTCCACCAACAACAGGAATTTGCCCGGCGTCTTGTCGACAACTTCCCCGATCTGATCCTGGTGCTCGACCCCGCCGCCCATTACACGTTTGTCAGCCCTCGCTGCAAAGAGGTCCTCGGATACGACGTTGAAGAATTGCAAGACATAGAATTTGGCGGCCGCACGCACCCCGAGGACTTACCGGCTGCCCTGACACTTTACCGGGACATCGTCGCCGGGAAGCAAACGTTCGCCTCACTGGAAGTTCGCGTACGCCACAAACAGGGCGATTGGCGCCGCATCCGATTCAATTTCAGCCCGCTTTGCAACGAAAAGGGGGATATCGAGGGCGTCGTTCTCTCCGGCCGCGACGTGACCGACCTCAAGCGTCTCGAGGAGCAGCTCATCCAGGCGGAAAAACTAGCGGCCATGGGGCAGATGCTCGCTGGTGTCGCCCATGAATTGAACAATCCTCTCACGGCGATCCTCGGTGTTACCGAACTTCTCCGCGAACGCGAAGGAACCGATGACTCCAGCAAGCGCCAGTTGGATCTTACCCACCGCCAGGCCCGGCGCGCCGCGCGTATCGTCCAGAATCTTCTCGAATTCTCGCGCCCCGCTTCGCCCCAGAAAAGACCGCTCGACGTCAATAGCCTCCTCGAGCGAACCCTCCAGTTGCAGGAACATTCGCTTCGCCGCAACAACATCGCCGTGGATTTCCGCCCGCAGCCTGATCTTCCCGGCGTGATCGGCGACGCCAACCAGCTTATCCAGGTTTTTCTGAATCTTGTCACCAACGCCGAGCAGGCCATCCAAGAAATCCGCGACACCGGCCGCATCCAAATCCGTCCCAGTCACAACGATAATCACGTTATGGTCACCGTTCAGGATGACGGCATCGGCATCCGCCCGGAAGCGCTTCCGCGCATCTTTGATCCCTTCTACACCACGAAGCGCCCCGGTGGCGGCACCGGCCTCGGCCTCAGCATCTGCATGTCCATCATTCGTGAGCACGGCGGAAACATTGAGGCGGAAACACTTCCCGCTGGCGGTTCCGCCTTCACGATCTATCTGCCAGTCGCACCCACTCAGCAGCCAGAGACGCTTCGCGGTCCTTCGCATGCCAGTCTCCCATTATCGGAAGGTGTCCGGCCGGCAGCCGATTCTCTCAGGGGCCGTGCCGTTCTCGTCCTCGATGACGAAGAGAGCCTTCGCATGCTTCTCCAGGAAGGCCTCTCTGCCCAGGGCTTGCGGGTAGATTGTGCGGCTACCATCGAAGAAGCGCTCGTCCAGGTCAGCCGCTCCAGCTACGACGTGCTGCTCTGCGATTTGCATCTTTCTCCGGGTGGCTTCGTGACGGAAGGGCGAGACGCCTCCAGCCACCTCCTAGAAGCTGCCGGGGCGCAAAAGCCCGTTTTGATCTACATGACCGGGGATTTGATTGAAACGGCCCAGGGAACATCCAATCGCAGTGAACCTTTCTGCTTGCAAAAGCCCTTCCGCATCTCTGATGTGCTCGACATATTGCGGGAGGTCCTCTCGGCTCCCGCCGAGACACGGCACAGTTAGACTTAGATAAGCGAAGATTCTTTTTCTTTCCGTTTTCTCCGGCTTTATACTCAGGGCAGCAGGATTCGCCCGCCTCTGAGTTCTCGCTGCCTTCCGCAAATTCAGTGATCGTTTTTCTTTTTCGGAGGCGTCGTGGGTTTCACGCCCGTGGTGGGGTCCACTCCAAAGTCCCACACGAACAGGTTCATGCCGTCTGGCAAAATCTCGGCAAGCGCGTATTCACCCGGCGGGAGAGGTTCGCTCAACGTGAAACGAAAGACAGTCGGCGCAATTTCCCAGCGTTGGATCGAAATCGTAGCGCGCTTCTCCTCCATTTGCTCTCCGAACAGGCTCCTGATCGATTCCAACTGCCGCTTATTGCTTTTCACCGTTGCCCGCACGAGTTCCACTTCTGGTCCCGATTCCCCCGGCCGGCTGCTCTTTGCTATCGGCGTGGTACGGTCCGGATCGGGCGGCGCCTCGCGCAGGTAAAACTCCACCTGGGCGTTCGTCACCCGGGTCTTGGCCTTTGGACCTGGGATTTCTACGTTGCGTTTGCTTGGCACGATCGGGATGGGTGAAAGCACCTGCTTGAGAAACTGTTTCTTATCCGTCTTGACCTGAGAGCCTACCTGCTCCAGGGGCGCTACGTATTTTCCTTCGACCACGAACATTCCTTCTCCCGGCGGCAAGAAAACCCCTGGCGCCACTTGGAGGCTTGCATCCACATCCATGACTGTTTCAATTCTCTGAGCTTGCTCCTGCGTGTGGATTTTCTGGGCGAGTGCATCTTCCTCGTTTTGTTCTGCCGCCTCGGCCTTCGCAGTCGCATCCCAATCCACCATGGCGGCAGGGATCTCTTCCCAATCACCTCGCTCAGCGCTGTAATAGCGGACCCGTTCCCCGCTCCGCTGATAGCTCCGGACCAACTGAAACGTTCCGTCCTTCAGAACGAGCTTCTTTCCCCGCGGCAGCACTGGCATTCCCGTCTGTGACTCCTTGTTGGTGCTTTGCGTCGGGGCGGCGGATTGCTCCTTCTGGGGAGGGGTATTGCCCGGAGACTGACCGTAGGCAGCCGCGCTCATCCACGTCAGAAGAGCGATGCAATAGATTGGAGTGTAGTTCTTGGGCGATCCCGTCATTCGGCCCTACCCTATGGTGCGCAATACGTGTGAGGCGGTCTGGCCTACCTCTATGGCGAGCATACCCCCGTGCCTTTCTAACCTGCAACCTGCGCTTTGGCCCTCCAGAAACACGAATGGCTCCACGACCTCGTCGGGGAGCCATCCAAATCTCAAATGGAATCTAGCGCTTCAGTGCGAGCATTTCGGAAAGAGTGTCACCAGAACCATCAGGTCCGAAAGCGTGAACAGCCACTGGTCCGCATTGATACCTGCCGCTTCCGCTGCCCGCGCGATAAAGCCCAGGTGGCGGCTCTTGGCGAAATTGTGCACGTGCTCGACGCAAATGCCGGTCAAGTTCGCCACTTCCGAATCGGTGAAGATCTTTTGGCTCGACTTCACGGTAACCATGGCCCTAGCTCCTCTACTCCGCCGCACATCGGCCACACTTTCTTTGATGCTTTGTGTAGCTTAGGCGCTGCATTTTTTCAGAGCAATAGTCGTTCCGTTCTGAAGGCCAAAAACGATCTGCCTAGTACTTTCTCTCTAAAGCTCGGCAAAAACAGCGCTTTTCCACATTTTCCCACACCGAAAACGTCTAGTACGAAGAGAAAGCAAAGGAACACCAAGAGGCAAAAATGTTCTACTTTTGCAATCTCCTTACTGTTTTCGGTAGGCCGGTAACGATCTCTTGCATCTGTTTTGTATGGCGCAACTCATGAGAGGCGATCAATTGGAACCACTGATAAGTGTTCAGCGTTCCTAGAAACGCGTGGGGCATGTGGTATTTGTTCAGATCACGTTCCTTCGTTTCCTCAATAAATGCCAGGGTTCGCTCACGTACTTGCCGGAGCTCCGCTAGCATCTCCTCTTTTTCGCGCACCAGTTGAGGGTCGAGAGGAATTGGCGTCTTTCGACGGATCAGGCGGGATTCGACCAGAGCCATCGGAACATGGAATCGCCTGAAAAAAGGCAGCGATTTGGGCGGCTTATCGAGCAACTTATCAGCACGGCCAATGATGGCCCGCTCGACCATGATCAAGTGGCCGACTAGTTCCCCAGCCGACCACCGGCCGTCGCCGGGGCTCGTCTTCCATAGGTCCGGGGGCACAGCATCGGCGGCGCGCAACAATTCTCTCTGCGCGCGAGCCAAGTTCTGGATAATCCTCACCGGGGCTGGCACGTTCTCGCGATCAACTCGCAAAAATCTCAGACGTTGGCTCCGCCGGCCTGCTCGAATGCGTGTGCCAGTTGCAGGACGCGTGCTTCTCCAAAAGCCGAACCAAAGATTTGCAACCCGACCGGCAGCTTTCCGCCGACTTTGCCGCAGGGCACTGAAATGCCCGGGACGCCTGCGAGTGAGCCTGTAACTGTATATATATCAGCCAAATACATTTGAAGGGGGTCGTCGGTGCGTTCGCCCAGTTTGAACGCCGGCACCGGCGACGTTGGCGTCAGAATGGCATCCACTTTCGTAAACGCATCACGGAAGTCCTGGGCGATCAGGGATCGCACTTTTTGCCCCTTTAGGTAGTAAGCGTCGTAATAACCTGCCGACAGGACGTACGTGCCAAGCACAATCCGCCGCTTCACTTCCGCGCCGAATCCGGCGCCTCGTGTCTTGCGATACATCGAGAGCAGCGAATTGCCATCCACGCGCAAGCCATAACGCACTCCGTCATACCTGGCCAGGTTGGAACTGGCTT
>WNFO01005177.1_pt1 | contig 18395 bp, 20 predicted proteins | sample 5400251 | NCBI WGS metagenome assembly WNFO01 (sample SAMN13153354, study PRJNA577476) | soil metagenome | isolation source: 100 cm saprolite under Madrone tree | place: USA:California | collected 2016-06-14
CGCGGCGCCCGCGGCCATGAGCAGGAGCCGGTCGCAGAGCTCGGCCGCGAACCCCAGATCGTGCGAGACGAGCACGATGCTGAGGCCCGCCTCGCGCCCGAGCCGGCGGAGGAGGCCGGCGCACTCGACCTGGTAGCGCAGGTCCAGGTGGGCCGTCGGCTCGTCGAGGATCAGCAGGCGGGGCTCCTGGGCCAGGGCTCGGGCGAGCATCACCCGCTGCCGCTCCCCCCCGCTCAGCCGGTCCAGGAGCGCCCCTCGCAGGTCGAGCACCCCGACCGCCTCCATGGCCCGGCGCGCCGCCGCTCGATCCTCCTCGCTCTCGAAGAACCGGCGGGGGGCCCGCGGGAAGCGCCCCATGAGCACCAGCTCCTCGACCGTGTGCGGGAAGCCGTGCGGGACGTCCTGCGGCACCACCGCGATCTGGCGGGCCGCGGCGGCCCGTTCGAGGCGGCTCAGGTCGCTGCCCTCGAGTTGGATCCGGCCGCCCGACGGCGTCAGGACGCGCGAGAGCAGCCGGACCAGGGTGGTCTTGCCGGAGGCGTTGGGGCCGATCACCCCGAAGGTCTCACCGGGCCGCACGTCGAAGGACAGCTCGCGGATGGCGAAGGCGTCCGGTCCTCCATCGCGCGACGCGTACGCGAAGGCGAGCCCCTGGCACTCCAGCAGCGGGGTCACAGGTGCGGATTCGCCACGCGCGCGCGCAGCAGATAGATGAAGAACGGGGTCCCGCAGAAGGCGGTGATGACGCCCACGGACAGCTCGGCGGGGGCGATCACGTTGCGGGCGACCGTGTCGGCCAGCAGGAGGAACGCCCCCCCGCCCAGCAGGGCCGCCGGGATCACGACGCGGTTGTCCGACCCGAGCAGCAGGCGCAGCGTCTGGGGCACGATCAGGCCCACGAAGCCGATCGGCCCCGCGAAGGCGACGGCGGCAGAGGTCAGCAGGGCGGCGCCAGCGAAGATGCGGCGCTTCACGCGCTCGGAGTCGACCCCGAGCTGCAGCGCCGCCTCCTCGCCGAGAGCGAGCAGGTTGAGCCGCCGGGCGGCGCCGATCACGAGCCAGCCCCCCAGGGTGGTGAGTGCCGCGAAGACGGCCAGGCTGCCGGGCGCGATCGGGCTCAGGTTGCCGAGCAGCCAGTGCACGACCCCGCCGAGGCGGTCGAAGTCCACCACCGAGATCAGCACCGTGATGGCGGACGAGAAGAAGATGCCGACGATCACGCCAGCCAGGAGCAGCGTGTGGACGGGCAGGCCGCCGGCGCGGGACGCGATCAGGTAGACCGCCGCGCCCGCCACCAGGGCGCCCGCGAAGGCGCAGGCGGCCAGCCCCACCGCCTCCACGAGGCTGCCGCCGAGCCCGAAGACCTGGGCCACGATCACGCCGAACGCGGCCCCGCTCGAGACGCCGAGGACCGAGGGCTCGGCGAGTGGGTTGCGGGCGAGGGCCTGGAAGCCCGCTCCCGCCACCGCCAGTGCGCCGCCCGCCAGCAAGGCGGCCAGGATGCGCGGCAGCCGGAGGCTCAGCACCACGACCTGATCGACCCCCTTGATGCGGCCAGTCAGCACGGCCAGCACGTCGCCGGGCGGCACGCGGGCGCTTCCGATGAACAAGGCGCCGAGCGCGGCCGCGATGACCAGGAGCCCGAGCCCGCCCAGGAGGACGGCGAGGCGAGCGCCGGAGGCGGGGGCCGGCTCGCTCATCGGGCCTGCGCCCGATCGAAGGCCTCGGGGTGGATCAGTCGAGCCAGTCGCTCGAGGCCGTCGACGATGCGCGGCCCGTACCGGTGCGTCAGGTTGCCGTCGATCGTGTGGAGCCGCCCGGCCGCGATGGCCGGCACCTGGGTGAAGCGCTCCCACTTGTCACGCATCAGCGGGCTCTTCTCCGAGCCGTGGCTCGCCAGGATGATGACCTCCGGGTTGCGGGCCAGGGCCGCCTCCAGGCTGTAGCGCGGATAGCCCTGCCCTCCGTCGGCGGTCACCGAGTCGCCGCCGGCGAGGGCGATCAGCTCGGACACGAGCGAGGCGCGCCCCGGCACGATGAGCGGGTCGGGCCAGAGAACGTAGAGCACGCGCGGACGTGACCGCCCCTCCACCCGCGCGGCCACCGCCTGCATCCGCTCGCGCAAGGCGGCGACCGCCCGATCCGCGGCGGCGCCCCGGTCCGCCAACCGTCCGAGACGGGCGACGAGGTCCAGCACGTCGGCCACCGTGACCGGGTTCACCACGTAGACCGGGATCTTGAGCCGCTCGAGCTGCTCGAACGTCTCCTGGCGATTGCCGGCGGTGGTGACCACCACGAGGTCGGGCTTGAGCGAGACCATGCCTTCGAGGCTCGGCGCCAGCATGCCGCCGACTCTCGGTTTCCGGCGCGCCTCCGCGGGATAGTCGCAGAAGTCGGTCACCCCGACCAGGCGGTCCTGGGCCCCGATCGAGAAGAGGATCTCGGTCACGCTCGGCACCAGCGAGATGATGCGCGCGGGCAACTCGGGCAGGACGATGCGGCGGCCGGTCTGGTCGGTGACGGTGAGCGCCTCGGCCGGCGCCGTGAGCAGGGTGAGGACCAGCGCCAGCGCGGTCAGGAGCCGGCTCACGGAGCACCGGGGCCGTCGGCGCGGGCGCTGACGCCCGCCGACTTGAAGGTCGCCATGTCGGTGAGCACCGAGACCGCGGCGCGGGCGAGGCTGATGCAGAGCGCCGCGCCGGTCCCCTCCCCGAGCCGCATCCCGAGATCGAGGTACGGCTCGAGCCCGAGCGCGTCGAGCACGCGCACGTGCCCGGGCTCGGCCGACCGATGGGCGGCGAGCAGCGCCCCGCGCGCGGCCGGCTCGAGCCGGACCGCAACCAGGGCCGCCGCGCCCGCGATGAAGCCGTCAAGGACCACCGGGAGGCGGTACGCGGCCCCGGCCAGGATGACCCCGACGAGACCGGCGATCTCGAAGCCCCCGACCTTGGCGAGGGTATCGAGGGGATCCGCGGGATCCGGCGCGTTCCGCTCGAGGGCACGCCGGATCGCCTCGACCTTCCGCCGTCGGCCCGCCGCGTCCACTCCCGTGCCCGGGCCGGTGACGCTCTCCACGGTGGCGCCGGTCAGGGCCGCCACCAGCGCGCTCGCGGCGGTGGTGTTTCCGATGCCCATCTCGCCGGTGCCGACCAGGTCCGCCCCCGCCGCCCGCTCGGTCTCGACGAGCCCGATACCGGCCTCGATCGCCTGCACCGCCTGGGCGCGTGTCATCGCGGGCCCACGCGTGATGTCCGCGGTGCCCGACGCGACCTTGAGATCGCGCAGCGCGGGATGCCGAGGGAGCGGGGCGGCCACGCCCAGGTCGGCCACCACCACCCGCGCGGACGCGTGCCGCGCGAGGACATTGACCGCGGCGCCGCCGCGGAGGAAGTTCTCGACCATCTGCGCGGTGACGATCTGCGGATAGGCGCTCACGCCCTGGGCGACCACGCCGTGATCGCCCGCGAGGGTGAAGATGACCGGATCGCGGAGCGGCGGCGGGCAGGTCCCCGCGATGGTGGCCAGGCGCACCACCAGCTCCTCGAGGCGGCCCAGGCTGCCCGGCGGCTTGGTGAGCTGATCGAGCCGGCGGCGCACCTCGACCTCGGCGCCGGGATCGGGCACGGTCACGAGGCTACGGAGCTTCGTGAGATCGGTCATGCGGGGCGGAAGGCAGCGGGACGTCCTTCACGGTCAGGGGGAGCGCCGCCACCATCAGGGTGACCCGATCGGCGGCGGCGGCGAGACGCTGGTTGACGAGCCCCAGCAGGTCCCGGAAGCGGCGGCCCAGCTCGGTCGGCGGATGCACGCCCTCGCCGACCTCGTTGGACACCAGGATGACGGAGACGAGGCGCTCGCGGAGCAGCTTGGCCAGCTCGTCGGCCGCGGCCAGCACCACCGCGTCGTCGTCGCCACGCTCCATGAGATTCGACACCCAGACCGTCACGCAGTCGACGACCACGAGGTCGTGCGAGCGGGCCGCGCGGCGGCAGGCCGCCGGCACCTCGTGCGGCTCCTCGATCGTGGTCCACCGGGGAGGGCGCTCGGCCCGGTGCCGGGCGATGCGGGTGGCCATGTCGCCATCGAGCGCACGCGCAGTGGCGAGAAACGCGACGCGGGTGCCATCCTGGCGGGCTTGCTCGAGCGCGTGACGGCTCTTGCCGCTACGGGCACCGCCCAGGACGAGAAGCGAGTGATACACGGCCGTCACCCGGGTCCTCCCTCGAAGACCGGTACGGAGTGGCGGTGTCGGGCAGGTCTCCTGGCTCTCGGATCGTCCTACTCCCCGCCCCTTCCCGATCCGGCTCGTGCCGGATCAGTGGCCGATCGCGGGTTTCGTTCCCGATTACAGTGACGGGGTCGCGGCGGATTCGCACCGCCTTCCCTGGGGCCCGCACCCGGCGGGCCGCCCGGACACCAAAGACGGGGCCGACCGTAGCAGAGCGACGGGGCGAGCGCAAGGCGAGGCCCCGCGACGCCCTCCTACCAGCGCGAGAGGCGATCGATGTGTCGCCGCTGACGCTTGGTGGGCCGGCCGGCCCCAGGTGGGCGATAGGCCGGCGTCGCCGGTCGGGCCTCGCGCGGGGGGGGCGGCGGGGTGAGGTCCTCGTACAGCAGCGCAGCCTCGGTGCCGCTGCCGCGCCGCTCCGCCAAGACCGCCACCCGGACGATCCGCCGACTGCGCGGGAGCGTGATCTGCAGGAGATCCCCCGGGCGCACCGGCTTGGACGGCTTCGCGGCATCGCCGTTCACGTCCACCTTCCCTCCGGCGCACGCGGTGGCGGCGAGGGTGCGGCTCTTGAAGAAGCGGGCCGCCCACAGCCACTTGTCGATCCGCACGTCCGACATCAGGTTTTTACCGTAGCACAGGGGGGGCGTGAGAGACTGAGGCGGCCATGATCCGCTCCGTGCTCGTGCTCCCGACGACGGCCGCGCTCGTGGCGGTCGCCCTCCTGGCCCTGATCGCCGGGCCACTCCCCGCCGCCGACCCTCCGACCGTGCCGGTCGAGGGCTGGGCCAAGCAGGCGGAAGGCAAGACCGGGATCCCGGACGGATGGAAGGGCCAGAACTGGGGAAGTCCCAAGTACGACTTTCGCATCGTCACGCAGGGCGGCCGCAAGGCGATCCATCTCAAGAGCGCCAACGACAGCTCGACGATCTCCAAGGAGGTGAAGGTCGACGTCAAGACCTGGCCGATCCTCCAGTGGAGCTGGCAGGTGGTGACCCTGCCAAAGGGGGGTGACGCCCGCAAGTCGGCGACGGATGACGAGGCGGCCCAGATCTACGTCACGTTCCCGCGCTTTCCGTCCGCGGTGCGCTCCCGGATCATCTCCTACATCTGGGACACCACCGCGCCGGTCGGTTCCGTCTTCAAGAGCGAGAAGACCGGGCTCGTGACCTACGTCGTCGTGCGCTCCGGCCCCACCGACCTCGGCAAGTGGCTCACCGAGAGCCGCAACGTGCTCGAGGACTACAAGAAGATCTACGAGGAAGCGCCGGGCGAGGACGTGGGGGCGATCTCGATCGCCATCGACTCCAACGACACGAACTCGACCGCCGAGTCCTACTTCGGGGAGATCCTCTTCCGCAAGCCGTAGCTCACGAGGGAGGCGCAATGGCCGCGTACGGCGCGACGCTGCTCCGGCTCGTCCTGGGGATCGTCTACATCATGCACGCCTACCTCGCGGCCGTGGTTTTCGGTCCCGCCGGCATGATCGCGTATCAGACCAAGAACGGCGTGCCCTTCGCCGAGATCGGCACCTGGTACCTGATCCTGGCCCACGGGCTGGGGGGGATCTGTCTCGTGCTGGGACTGTTCACGCGGTGGGCCGCCCTGGCCAATGTGCCGGTGATGCTGGGGGCGGTGGGGTTCGTTCACCTCAAGAACGGGTTCTGGGCGCATTCGAACCCGAATGGCTACGAATACGTGCTGGTCTTGCTGGTCGTCTCCCTGGCGGTGGCGATGATCGGGGGCGGGGCGCTGACCCTCAGGCGGTAGCGGGCGAAGCGGGTGCGTCAGCGCGAGCGTTCGGAAGTAGCGGGAGCGGAGGGCTTGTCGGCGGGCAGCGCGAACTTTCCGGCCGGCACCGGGCTCGTCGACTGGCTCAGCGTGAGGCTCGTATCCTTGCCGGTCTCCACGGTGACCTTCTCGTCCCAGACCGTGGCGCCGTCGATCACCGCGACCACCCGGTAGCGGCCCGCGGGCACGTCCTTGAACTCGTAGCCGTCGCCCAGTCGGAAGGCTCGATTGCGCTTGACGTCCTGGGTGACCGGCTCGTCACCGATCAGGGACATGGTGCCACTGAGCATGCGGCGCTGAGGAGTCACGCCCGGCCATTCCGTCTTTCCGACGAGTCGGCCGACCGTTGACGGGTCGACCGGGCGGGCCTCGCCCTTCTGGTCGGCGACGGCCACCGCGGCCGGCGCCGCGAGCGCGCCCACGCGAATCAGCCACCGTTGCGCCTCCTGGTACTCGGAGGAGCCGGCATCGGCGCGGCTCAGGACCCAGCGGAACTGCACGATGGCCTCGGGGCGCTTCTCCATGAAGGAATAAGCGGTACCCAGCGCGAACCGCGGGCCGATCGCGCTCCCGTCGAGGTCGATCGCCTGCCGGTACTTCTCGACCGCATTGCCGTAGTCGCCCTTGGCGAGGAATGCGTCGCCCTCGGCCTTCATCTGCTCGACCGGAGACAGATTCTGCGAGGCGGGTGGATGGGAAGCCGGCGCCTGCTCGCAGGCGGCCCCCAGGAGGAGCGCCGCCGCCAGCAGGGTGATGCGTCGCACGTCTAGTTCTCGCGGAAGCCGGAGATGCGGGTGTTGTAGAGGCCGCGGAGGGCCAGGTCGATGCCCTCCTTGCCGAAGCGGATCTTCAGGGTATCGGCCTGGTTCAGGAACTCGAAGTAGCCGCCGACCTCGGCCCCGTTGGTCTCATTGGCAATAAGCGCCCCGCGGATCTCGGTGTTGCTGCCCCCACGGAAGCCGATGCCGACGTTGCGGCCGGTGACGATCACGATGCCGTTCCACGTGAACTGGCTCGACTGGAAGAATGACAGGTCCGCCTCCTCCATGACCAGGATCCCGTAGCCGGTGATCGGCTGGCTGCCGTACACCGACGTGCCGATGAAGTTCGAACTGGGATCGTACTCGCCCTTGACGTAGACCATCGCGGGGTTGGTCGAGGTACCGGTCTGGCTGATCTGGGCGGCGCCGGTGCAGTTGTTCGTCACGTTGACCTGGCCCGGCGTCGCGGTCGAAGTCATCCGGAGCCCCTCAGGCTTGGTGGAGCTGATACCGCTCGAATACTGGCAGGCCTGGGTGCTGTTGATGATCTGGGTCTGGGGATTGGAAGCCAGGTTCGTGAGGAACGACTGGACGACGGCCGGATTCAGCGAGCTGTCCGCCGCGATGGTGTTGAGGCCCGTCGTGAGAGCACCCGTCGTCTGATGTTTACCCTGCACGTACCCCTGTTTCGCCGCGTCGTCGAAGCCCGCCTCCGCGTTGGCTTCATAGGTGAGGCCCGTAAGGGTCTCGGTGCCGGTATAGGTCGAGACGCCGAGCTTAGTGGCGGTGATCCCGGTCGGGGTGCTCGTGTCGGCCATCCGCCAGTCGCGCCCGTCGATGCTGTAGCAGCCGCCACACGGCGGATCATTCGAGAACGTATCGGTCTGCACGCCGGGCAGGCTGAGGGCAGCGTTGATGTTCAGGTTTCCACGCTGGACCACCGCGGTGATGGTCCGGCTCGCCCCGTTGAAGGTGCCCGTCGAGGTCAGGATCACGACGCCGTTGCTGTCAACCGTGGTGCTGCTATCGCGGGTGAGGGTGGTGCCGATCAGCTGCTGATCGCCGGCGTTGGTATTGATGTCATTGCGCAGCGTCACCGCGAAGGTTCCGGAAGAGGAGGTCAGGCCGGGCAGCGCCTGGGCCGTAGCCAGCACACGACACGTGTTGCCCGTTCCACACGCGCCCCCGCTGGTCATGGTACCGCCCAGGAGAGTGGCGCTGTTGAGGTCCTGGTTGCCGATCTGGGCACTCATCGCCCACTCGAGGCCGGATTCGGCGAGCTGCCGCGCCCGCGCCCCGTCGGACAGGTTCTTGGAGATCTGCGGCTCGACCGCTCCCAGCGACATGAAGGTGATGGTGAGGAGAGTCAAGACCATCAGCAAGATCATCGCGAGGGGCAACGCGACCCCGCGCTCGTCGCGTATCCAGTTGAAGACTCGGTTCATGCCAACCTCCCGCTCGTAGACTTGACTCATCGATTCCGAAGACGGATGCGATCCGACATGGTCACGTACGCCCCCTGGTTCGCGCTCTGCGCCGTCACGGTGACTCCGATGATGCGGATGCTGGACGGGACGGACGTGACCGTGCCGTCCTCGGCGAAGTACGTGAAGGCCAGGGAGCTGATCCCGGAGGCGATGGTCACCGGACTGCCATCCACCCCGATCTCTTGCCGCGTCAGCGCACCGCTCGAGAACGAGTACGCCACGCGCTCACCTCGGCACGCAGCCCCGGTCGCGCACAGGAACGGATCGTTCACCATGCCGCTCGCGGCACTGGCACCGTCGCCGTTCCAGTCGTACTGCAAGGTCATGGCGGTGGCGGTTGGCCCACTTGCGATCGCATCGAACGTGTAGCAGGGAGCCGCCGTACAGGTCACTGGACTCGTGTCCGGTTTCTGCGGATAGTATCCGGCCTCCCGGATCTCCTTCACCATCCGCTCGACCGCGACCCGGGCCGTCTGCTGCGCGTCGACCTGGGTGGTGCCGTACCAGAAGGCCCGCTGACCCGACATCACCAGGCCGAGCAAGCTCGCCATCACCAGTCCGACGATGGCGCAGACCACCATCATCTCCGCCAGGGTGTAACCGCGCTCGTTGTTCAGCATGGATTCGCCTCGGCTCATCGGTTGGCCAGGAAGATCGATAGGGAGACCACCCGCTCGGTCGAGAGCACACCGCGCCCGGTGACCGGCTTGTAGGCGACGCTCACGTCGACGCGAGCCCCGGTGGTGCCGCCCGGATTCAGGGTGATCGTCGTATCCCGCCGGTACGTCGAGGGCGCCCCGGTGATAGCCCCGTAGGCCTCCGTCGCCGGGAGGTTCGTCGTGTTCAGATCCGCCAGGTTGGGCTTGCGGGCAGCCAGCTCCTTCGCCTGCTCGATCCGCTGCTCGGCCAGGAAGACCGCGGTGCTCTGCTGGCGTCCAGCTTCGACGCCGTCGACCCCGAACCCGAACCCGGTGCTGACCGCGACGAGCCCGACCGAGATGATGGCACAGGCCACCATGATCTCGGCCAGGGTGAACCCGGCCTCTCCGGAGCGTATCTTCAGTCGGCGCAACGCGTGCATGGCATAGACCTCCCGCGACTCGGCCGGGTAGGGAGCAAGACAGGTGCCACGCCGGATACGGCGGAGATCCGCCCCGCGCAAGCCGTAAGTGGCTGGAATCACGGGCCTGCTGGAGGAGCCCCGGGGGTGAAAACCCTGCGGCTCCCTCATTCATCTACAAGACGTGACGGCTACCTACACGAAGCGTCAGCCGCGAGACGGGTTCCGGGCCGCGCTAGATGTCGGCCAGCCAGACCACCTCGAGCTGGGCGCCCCGGTCGAAGGAGTTCTTCGGGCCGTAGTTCTTGACCCGCGGCGTCCAGGCCGACACGTTCCGCGGGCAGGGCGTGTACACGTAATACACCTGGGCCGCGGCGTGGCGCTGGATATCGTCGATGACCTTGCGGCGCGACGCCTTCGACGTGTACCGGCGCTGGGCCTCCAGCAGCACGTCGAGCCGGGTGTCGGCCACGTGGCTCCGGTTGCCGGGCTGACCGCCGCGAAAGAAGTCGTAGAGGTAGCCATCGACCTCGGTGAAGAGCGGCGATGGGCCCCAGCTGACCTCGTCGAACTTCCCGAGGAAGGATCCGCGGACGTACTGTCCGTACTCCTCGTTGGCGATCTGCAGCTCCACCCCGATCTGCTTCAGCTCGAGGGCCAAGCGCTCGAGGTCTTCCACGTACTCCGAGCCGTAGCCCGGCCAGGTGGTGCACTTCATCCGGAGACCACCGGACACCCCGGCCTCGGCCAGGAGCTTGCGCGCGAGGGTGGGGTCGTGCTCGAGGTAACGGCCGCCTTCTCCGAGTTGTCGGGCGGACAGCTTCCATTCCCGCATCGCGCTCGGTACCGGCCCCTGGTCCTCATAGCCCTGCCCTTCCAAGTACTGGCTCACCCACTTCCTCCGGTCCACCGCGAGGCTGAAGGCACGGCGCACCCGCACGTCGTTGAACGGGGGCCTGTCCGTTCTCATTGCCAGACTCCGCACCGCCAGCCCGTCCCAGTACACCACCGGGTAGCCGGGGTTCGACTTCTCCAAGGAGCGGGCGTCGGATCGGGGAATACGTGCGTCGTAGGACGGGAGGTCGACCTGGCCCGCCCGGAACAGCGAGAGCTGCGTCGAGCGGTCCTTCAGAAAGAGCCACTCCACCTTGTCGAGATGAGGCAGTTCCTTCTCGTAGTAGGTGGGATTACGGGCGAAGACCGCCTTCACCCCCGGCTCGTAGCGCTCGAGCGCAAAGGGCCCGCAGCCGATGAGAGACTCGGCCGCCTTGAAGTCTCCGTGCCGGTCCTCCACCTCGGGCGGCACGATGGCGGTCCACGGCTCGGCGAGGTTGTGCACGAAGGCCGCGAAGGCGTCGGCGAGATGGACGCGGACCGTGTGTCTGTCCGGGGCCTCGACCGCCTCCACCGCCCCGAGCCGGGTCGCGAAGGGCGACCTCTTGAGCGCCCGCTCGAGCGAGTACTTCACATCCGCCGCGACCACCTCCCGCCCGTGCACCGGAGGCCTCGACTCCCAGCGGACGCCGGGCCGTAGCCTGATGGTGTAGATCGTGCCGTCCGCCGAGACGCCCGCCTTCAGCGCGAGATCCGGCACGATCGTGAAGTCCGCCTCTCCGTACCGGGCACCGTTCACGAACTTGAACAGGGTACGACGCACGAAGGACGAGACGAGGTGCGTCGGGTAGGACGCGGTGGCGTGGATATCGAAGGTCTGAGGCTCGAGGCCGATGTGCTTGAGCACACCGCCTCGGGTCGGCCGCTGGGCGTGCGCCCGTCGCGGGACCGTGACCGCGGCGGCCCCCGCGGCGATCGCGAGGAACCGGCGCCGCCCGAGAATGTGGGCGGCGCGGCCGGGCGACGCGTCGTCCATGACCGCGGGATTATAGCAGAGGGTCCCGCGGCTACCCGATCGAGGATGCCGCCCGCTGATTGAGCAGGCGCAGCGTCCACCGCGAGCCGGCGCCCGCGAGCACCGAGAGCGCCGCGTAGTCCTGCCCCAGGGCGAGGAGCCGCTCGGGGCCGAGACCCAGCGCGCGGCACAGGATCGCTCGGTTGCTCCCGCCGTGGGCCACGACCGCGACGGTGCCACCCGCGTGACGAGTCACGATGGTCTCGAACGCTGGCCACACGCGCGCCTCCAGGTCGGACAAACTCTCGCCGTCCGGGAACTGAAAGCGCCCCACGTCACTCATCCACGCGTCGAACGCCGCCCGGTCGAGCGCCCGGATCTCGTCCGCGGTGAGCCCGTCCCAGCGGCCCATCGCAAACTCGCGCAGCGCCGGATCGCTGATCGGGGCGAGATGGTGTGGAGCGGCCAGGATCTCAGCGGTGCGCCGGGTGCGCTGGAGATCGCTGCAGTAGATCGCGTCGAAGGCGACGGTACGCAGGCGGGCGGCCAGGGCCGCCGCCTGATCCTCCCCGAGCGGGGAGATCGGCACATCGAGGTGCCCGATGAAGCGGCGGGTCTCGGCCCCGACCACGCTGCCGTGGCGCACGAGGAAAACGGTGGTCGTGCTCAGAGCAGCCCTCGGCGTGCCAGCGCGGCCCCGGCCAGCAGCGCGCCGAGCTCGGCCAGCTCGACGACCGCACCCAGCACGTCCCCGGTGAGGCCACCCAGGCGCCTCGCCACGAAGCTTGCGCAGAGAACCACCGTGACCCAGGCCAAGGCCGGGATTGCCGCGCCCCACGGCCCCAGCAAGGCGACACCGAGCGCGATGCCCCCGAGCGCCCAGAGCGGGCCCGCCCATCGCGAGAGACCGTCGACGAACGCCGCGCCGAGCCCTTCCCCGGGGGTGGCCGGACGGAGCCACACGCCGACCAGCAGCGGCGCGGCGCGTCCGACCACCGGCGCGAGGATCAGCAGACGGCCGCGGACCGGATCCGGGAGATCGGCCACGGCGGTGACCACGAGGAACAGGAAGAGGATCAAACCCGCGGCGCCGAACGCGCCGACGCGGCTATCGCGCATGATGGCGAGACGCTGCGCCTGATCCCGCCCAGCGAGCCCGTCCAGGACGTCGGCGAGCCCATCGAGGTGGATGCCGCCGGTCACCGCCTTCCAGGCCGTGACCAGGAGGGCAGAGGCCAGGAGCGGCGGGAAGAGAGCCTGAAGGACGGCGAGCGTGCCCGCGAGGCCTACGCCCAGCAAGAAGCCGACGACCGGGAACCACCACGCGGCGCGGCCGAGCGCGGAGACACCCTGCCCCTCCCGCCCGGGTACCGGCACCACGGTCAAGAATCGGACCGCCAGGATCAGCGACCCCATGCGCGGGGAACGGCGGCCACGCCGCTCAGACGGGCTGGACGGGATTGCGTCGCGGCGGGAACTCGAGCTGCTTGGATTCCGCGTAGGCGAGGCGCCGGATCAGCTCGTCGCGCAGCTCGGACCCACCCACGATGCCGTCGACGAGCATCTCGGACGCCAGCTTGTAGATGTCGAGGTCCTGGGCGTACTCCTCACGCTTCTTCTGGACGTAGGCGGCCCGCTCGGCTTCCGGCAGCTCCATGATCTTGTTGTAGTACACCGCGTTGACCGCGGGCTCGGGGCCCATGATGGCCACCTGCCCCTGCGGCAGGGCCAGCGCGGCGTCCGGCTCGAAGGCGGGACCGCACATCGCGTAGAGCCCGGCGCCGTAGCACTTGCGGACGACCACACAGATCTTCGGAACGGTGGCCTGCGAGGTCGCGAACACCATCTTGGCGCCGTGCCGGATGATCCCGGCGCGCTCGACCTTGGTGCCCACCATGAAGCCCGAAACGTCCGCCAGGTACACGAGCGGGATGTTGTAGGCGTTGCACAGCGAGATGAAGCGGGCCGCCTTGTCGGAGGAGTCGACCATCAACACTCCCCCCTTCACCTTGGGCTGGTTGGCCACCAGGCCCACCGCCCGGCCGCCGAGGCGCGCGAAGCCCACGATGATCTCGGCGGCGAAGAGGCGCTTGATCTCGAAGAACGAGCCGTCGTCCACGATCCGATCGATGACCTCGTACATGTCGAACCACTTGCGCTGGTCGTACGGTACGATCTCCTCGATCGAGCGTCCGGGCTTGGCCGGTGCCGCGTCCGCCACCGCGGGCCGCTCCCGGAAGGAGCCGGGCATGTAGCTGAGATAACGTCGGCAGAGCTCGATGGCCTCCTCGTCCGAGGCCGCGAGCACGTCGCCGCAGCCCGAGACCGTACAGTGCATCCGGGCCCCACCCAGCTCCTCGAGGGTGGTCTTCTCCCCGATCGCCATCTCGACCATGCGGGGCGATCCCACGTAGAGACTCGCCTTGCCGTCGACCATGATCACGCAGTCGGTGAGCGCGGGGAGGTAGGCGGATCCCGCCGGAGAGGGGCCGAAGAGTACGCACACCTGCGGCACCACCCCGGAGAGCTGCACCTCGTTGTAGAAGATGCGGCCGGCGTGGAAGCGGCCGGGGAAGATCTTGATCTGCTCCGAGATGCGGCCGCCCGCCGCATCGACCAGGTAGAGCAGCGGGACCTGCAGCCGCTGGGCGCGCTCCTGGATGCGCACGATCTTCTGGACGGTCTTCTCGCCCCACGACCCCGCCTTCACGGTGTAGTCGTTGGCCATCACGCATACGGTGCGGCCGCCGACCGTCCCCACCCCAGTGACCACCCCGTCGGCGGGAGTGTCGGCCTCCTGGTTGCGCGCGAAGAGAAAATCCTCCTGGAACTCACGGCCCGGATCGAGCAGCAGCTTCAGGCGGTCGCGGACGAAGAGCTTGCCCTCTTCCTTGAGCTTGTCGCGGTACTTGACGTGGCCCTGCTCGATGCGGCTGCGTTCCTGCCGATAGCGCTGCTCGCTCATCGACTACGGATTCGGATTCGCCCAGAGGATGATGATGAGCACCCCGCTTCCGTAGGGGGGGCCGCCGAGCACCGCGGGGGCCCCGGGCGCGGCGAGGATGTTGGCGTTCATCTCGGAGCGCTCGCCCCGCAGCAGGCGCACCCGCATCCGGACCGAGGTGCCCTGCATCTGGTCCGGAGTCACCTCGAGCCAGCGCTCGCCGGGCACCGCGAAGCGCTGCTGGGTCCCGAGCGGGCCGTCGACCCGCTGGCGGTCGAGCGTCGTGTAGTCGGTATAGCGGAAGAGCGTCTGCAGACGCGGGATGATCTTCCGCAGCCGCTCGTCCGGCTCGGCCTCCGACTTCGGCGCGGCGGGGCCGGATGGGCTCTTGGGCGCGCTGGAGGCCTCGAGGATGCGGACTCCGAAGCGGATGACCGGCTGGGCCTCGGCGGACGCCGTGAGCACCAGGGTCAGGCCCAGCCAGAGCATCAGGACGAGCATGGGTCCGAGAAGTGCCTTGAGCCGCTTGCGTGCATTATGCAGCCTGGACATCACGGTCCCGATCGGACAGTTGAGCACCTCGGCGATCTCGCGGTACGAGAGGCCCTCGACGTCACTGAGCATGATAATCGTTCGCGCCTTGGGCGGCAAGGCATCGAGAGCGCTCCGGATTCTCTCTCGCTGCTCCTTCCGTGCCGCCTGCTGCTCGGGCCCTCCGCCGGGATCCGGCGTCGTCCGCGCCCACTCCTCCTCGCTCACCCGCTCCGGCCCGAAGGCGCGCGCCTGGGCCCCCCGCTGCCGATGCCGGTCGGTGGCGACGTTGACCGTGATGCGAAAGAGCCAGGTGTAGAACGCCGACTGCCCGCGGAACGACGGCAACGAGTGAAACGCCCGTACGAATGCCTCCTGTGCCACGTCCCACGCCTCCTCGCGGTCGTGCAGGACCTGGTAGGCCAGGCGCCACACCCGCTGACGATACTTCTCGACGAGCGGCTCGAAGGCGGTCGCGTCTCCAGCGATGCATCGCTGGATCAGCGCGCGCTCGTCGATCTCGGAGGGGCCCGGGGCCCCCGCGACACCGCCCCCGCCGGACGGCACGTCGGGGCCCATCACGGCCGGACCCCCCGCGGGTCTCCGCGCCCCTTATCCGACAGCGGGTTGGACGTCAGGAAGCGCGCCCGCATTCACCGTCGGAGTCGCGAGGCGGCGCGGCGCCCGGAGGACCCCGGCAATGCGCCCAGCAGGGCATCCAGCCCGAGCAGGTAGCTGGCGGGCCCGAAGCCGGAGATCTGGCCGACCGCGGCCGCGGCGACCACCGACCGGTGGCGGAATTCCTCGCGCGCGTGGATGTTTGAGAGGTGGACCTCGACGACCGGCACGCGAACCGAGGCGACCGCGTCGCGAAGCGCGATCGAGTAGTGGGAGAGCGCGCCGGGGTTGAAGACGATGCCCTGGAATCCCTCGCGACCGGCCGACTGGATCCAGTCCACCAGCTCGCCCTCGTGATTCGATTGCCGGCACACCGCCCGCGCGCCGCGACTCTCGGCGTGGCGCTGCACCGCCCGGTTCACCTCCGGGAGCGAGACGCGGCCATAGACGGCCGGCTCCCGGGTGCCGAGGAGATTGAGGTTGGGGCCGTGGAGGACGAGGATGGCCGATGCGACGCGGCGTGCCATTGGTGGGAGAGAATACACCGCGGCGGCGATGGCGCCAAATACCGGTCCCGGCGCCCCTATAATGCAGCGGGGCTCAGACCGTGGCGTCGCGTGCGGCGTCCGGGCGCTGGTGCTCCGGCAGTCCGGAGGCCACGACCGCGTGCACCCGGTGGGCGAGGTCGCGCGCGGCCTCCTTCATGTCGAGATCGGCGGGAGGCGCGACGAGTGGATGGTAGACGATCCTCAGCCGCCCCGGCCGCGGCAGGCGTCGGCCGGGGGGCCAGCACTCGTGTCCCCCGATGATGGTGACGGGCATCACCGGGACCCCGAGCGAGCACGCCATCCGGAACGCCCCGACGCGGAAGCGCTGCACTCGCCCATCCTGGCTGCGGCCGGCTTCCGGGAAGATCATGACCACTTCGCCCGCGTTCAGGAGGCGCACCGCGGTCCGGGCGGCCCCGGCGTCCGCGGCCTCGATGTCCACCGGAAACGCGCGCAGCCGCCGGATGAGCCAGGAGAGCCCGGGAACGCGGAACAGGGCGTTCCACGCCATGTAGTGGACCGGCCGACGGATCGGGATGCTCGCGAGCACGGGATCGGCGTAGGTCACGTGATTCGGCACGACCAGCAGAGGACCGGAGTGGGGAATGTGCTGAACGCCTTCGAAGCGGATCCGGAAGTAGAGCCGCGCTCCGAGCCACACGATCGGGCGGAACGCGTCGACCACGGGCGTGCGCACGGCCCGATAGTGCCACGCGGCGCTTGAGCGCGCCAATGCCACCCGCGACCGGGCCCGTCCTCATCGCGCACCGGGGCGCGGCCGCCGACGCCCCGGAGAACACGATCGCGGCCTTCGAGCTAGCGCTCGAGCAGGGCGCCGACGGGCTCGACCTGGACGTCCACCTCTCGGCCGACGAGCACCCGGTGGTGATCCATGACTTCACGCTCGAGCGCACAACCGACGGGGCCGGACCGGTGAGCGCGCTCCGCGTCCGCGAGCTGAAGCGGCTGGACGCCGGGGGCTGGCGGGACCGCCGATTCGAGGGCCAGCGCGTCCAGACACTCCAGGAGGTCTTCGAGCGGTTCCGGGACCGCACCCGCTTCTGGCTCGAGCTGAAGGGCGGCTCCGCGCTCTATCCCGGGCTGGAGGAGCGCGTGGTCTCGACCATCGAGATCTACGACGTGGTCGACCGGGTGCTGGTGCAGTCGTTCGACCCGATGGTGCTCGCCACCGTCCGGAGCCTGAACTCGGAGATCCGCGTCGGGACCCTCGTGGCCCAGGACCCGCTCGATCCGGCTCTGCTGGGTCCCGATGCCCCGGGGGCGATCTGCCCGGCGATCGGAATGTGCTCGGAGGAGGTAGTCGGCGCGATCCGGGGAGCGGGGCGGGACTGCTACGTCTGGACGGTCAACGAGCCGGCCCAGGTAGACCGGCTCGTCGGGTGGGGCGTGAGCGGCATCATCACCGACCGGCCGGGCGCGCTGCGCGCCCGGCTCGGCCGGTAGGAGGGTTCAGCGGTTACTCGTCCTCGGACTCGTCGGCGTCCGTCGCGGCGGCCACCGTCTCCAGGCGCGGCACCATGCGCTCGAGCCGATCCTGGCATCGCACGCAGGTCGTCACCTCGGGCATGGCACGGAGCCGGGCGGGCGCGATCGCCTCGCCGCACTCTTCGCAGACCCCGTACTCACCGCCCCGCAGGCGCTCCAGCGCCTCGGCCAGCTTGTTGGCGCGGTCCACCAGCAGGCTCCGCGTGGCGAAACTCATCTCCCGGTCCTCGTTGACCCGGATCACGTCTACCTCGTCGGCAAGCGGCGAGTCACCCCGGCCGCCCCCGAGCTCTTCGAAGGTCATCACGCCACCCATGTGCCGGATCCGCTGCACCGTGTGGCTGAGCTCTCTCTCAAGGCGCTTCTTGATCTCGTCCATCGTCCTGTCTCCCTCCTGGGCCCCGGATCGACTCGACCCGGACCGCCCGGCTGGGCGTCCCCTGGTGCAAGGCGTGTGCCTGGACGCTTCAGGACAGAGACGGCTGAAAAGGACCAATATTCGTTGAGATCTACGATTGGGACGGGTGGCACTGGGCAGATTGCCCTATGGCCACGTGGGAAAATTCGGCACTACGTGTGTCAATTATGGGTGGTGACGGGCAGCGGGCTGTCGACGAGGACCGCCGAGACGGGCTTCCGGGCGGGGCCGGGGACGACGACCCCGCCCGGAGATATCTGAGCTACGAGCGAGCGGGTTGGGCCTTCTCAGGCTCCCAAATGCTGATGTGGCGGGTTTCCGGCATGATGAACAGGCAGATGATGAAACACACGGCCGGCACCACGATGGGGTAGATCAGGGCGTTGCCGATACTGCCGCTCGACAGGTACGCGGCGGAGGTGATGAACGGCACCAGACCTCCACCCCACCCGTTGCCGATATGGTAGGGCACGGAAACCGACGTGTAGCGAATGCGGCTTGGGAAGTACTCGGCCAGGAACGCCCCGACCGGGCCGTAGACCATGCCCACGTAGGACACCAGGATGAAGATGATGAAGATGGCGACCGGATAGTTGACGGCGCCGGGATTCGTCACCTGCCCCAGCCACGCGTAGAGCGGATAGTACGTCACGG
>WNFO01001515.1_pt1 | contig 18393 bp, 18 predicted proteins | sample 5400251 | NCBI WGS metagenome assembly WNFO01 (sample SAMN13153354, study PRJNA577476) | soil metagenome | isolation source: 100 cm saprolite under Madrone tree | place: USA:California | collected 2016-06-14
CTTCCTCACAGGAGAACCGCTCCGGGCGAAATCTGCGAGTCAGGATTCCTTCTATCAGCCGCCGATTCCCTCCATCAAAGAGGGAGACTTCACACTTTCGTTTAATCGTGGGGAGGGCAACGACCTCTATCTGCTCCTGAGTTTTCCCGGTCCCCGTGGTCCGATGTATCCGCTCAACGGTTATCCCAAGATCATGGAGTTTCGTGCCCTGCTGACAGCACTGGCCCCGGATAACCCGACGCGTCGCTGGGAGGCCGAGCACTTTTTCGGTTACGTCGCGCCGTCTGAGGATGCCAAGGGGAAGGACTACTGGTTCCGCGCCAACACGAACGGCATCACGTTCGGCTTCTCCGAGAAGGAGTGGAGAGCCGTGCAAGTGCTGTTTCGCCGCGCTTGGGAGCTTCCGGAAATCCGCATGGCCTGGGACGCGCTGACACTCGAATACGGTGAGCTGTGATGCTTCTCTCCTTCGGCGCAGCACCCGAAACGGACGCCGCCAAGTGGCCGTGTCGTCGGCATGTTGCCGACCAAGAGAGGAGCGGTGCCTTCGGCACCGGGAGTTGGACGGACACGCCACCCCAAATTGGGTGCTGCGGAGCGCCGCGCGGCGCTGCTGGTTAACGTGCTCACGCGGCGTGAGTTAGCAAATTGCGAGCGCTGGCGGTTGAATTCCGGCGCTCTTCGTTAACTTGTTGATTTTGCTCGCTCATTCTTGAGCGGATGCTTTTTTCGAAGCTCCTTCCTGGAGGTCCTCGTTATGTCTGTCGATCAACTGCGGAATCGAACCGTTGGTTCGAAGATGACAGAGACTGAATACGAACAGCTTTTGGCCGTGGCCGAGCGTGAGGGTTTGACGCTTGGCGAGTGGTGCCGCGAAGTGCTCTTGGAGCGAGCCAGCACCAATGCAAGAAAACAGCCAAGTGCCACGGAGCAGACCCTGCTTGCAGAGTTTATAGCGCTGCGGATGATCCTGCTCAATGCCCTCAGCAAACTTGGACAGAAAAAGGAGCTCACTGACCAAGAATTTCAGGGGCTGGTCGAGCGGGCCGACCAGGAGAGATTTAGCAGAGCGCAGGAGCGCCTTGCGGAAGCGGTTGCAAGGAGCCAGTCATGAGCCAGGAATGGGGACGAAACAAGGACGCGGGCGTGTGGCCCAATCGACATGCCGCGTGGACGTGGACAGCGGTGTTTCTGGCGCTCGTAAGCATGGTGGCGATCTGTGCCTACCGATATGCCGAAGCATGGACACCTTTGCAGCGGTTCTATCTGAAAACGTACATCCGCAGCGAACTCAGAAGTGCGACGGGCTTCGCGAAAAGCGACCGCTATTCAATGCTGACCGTCATCACCAAGAAAGGCAGCCATTGGGCCTCCGAGGGCGAGGTTTTGGAGGTGAGAACAGCGAGCGGCGAAACGACGCTCGCACTCACTGACGAAGCGCTCAAGATTGGCGACCTTCGCCTTGTATTGCAGCAGGTGCAGGTCAACAGCGGAAAGCTGCACGAGTTTCTAGGCCATTGTGTTTACCAAGACCAGACGCTCATGGATTTCCTGAGGCCAGCGTTATGGGGCGGCTTAGCGGTGTTTTTGGTTTGCCTCGCGGCGGCGATCCCGAAGGACAAAGCGCGTGCCCGCGAGCGGAGGGAAGGGCGAAGACTCAAGGGGCCGGAATTGGTCACGCCGAGCGCTTTCAATCGCAGAAATCGTTCCGATGGCATGGGGTTCGAGCTGACGGAAAGAACATTCATGCAAAAGCTGTTCGGCATCGTGCCGACCGTCAAGCTCCCTCTCACAATCGAACCGAACCATATCCTCATCATGGGCGATACGGGCACCGGCAAGAGCACTTTGATCCGACGGATTTTGCTTCAGATTGAAGAACGCGGCGAGACGGCGATTGTCTTCGACCCGGCACTCGATTACACGTCGGAGTTCTATCGACCCGAGCGTGGAGATGCAGTTCTCAACCCCCTGGACCAGCGGACGCCGTACTGGAGTCCCGGAGATGAGCTGCGACACCCGGCAGAGGCGCTCACCTTAGCTACATCGTTGTTCCCCGACCGCCGCAACGAGAACCAATTCTTCGTCGAGGGGCCACGAAGAATCTTCGCCCACCTTCTGACCTATAGGCCAACACCCGAGCAGATGGCCTGTTGGATGTGCCATGAGGAAGAGATCGACCAGAGGGTGAAAGGCACGCAGTACGCGGCGATGATCGACAAGCAGGCACCAGCACAGCGAAGCGGCATCCTGGCCTCGCTCAATATGGTCGCCGACTCTCTCAAGCTGTTGCCGTCAGAAAGCGAAGCGAACGGACGCTGGAGCGCAGCGGAATGGTCAAAGCAGCGCAAAGGTTGGTTATTTCTGACCAGCACATCCGAAACGCGCGAACGGCTCTTACCACTTACGAGTTTGTGGCTCGACACCCTGGTGCTGCGATTGATGAACCAGGGACAGACAAGCACACGCAAAGTATGGTTTGTGTTGGACGAGTTGGCGACTTTGCAGCGGCTGCCGCAACTACACACAGCGGTCACCGAGAATCGAAAATCCAACAACCCGGTCGTCCTCGGCTTCCAGGGGCGGAGCCAACTGGAGACACGTTACGGCCATGAAGCCGAAGCAATGCTGTCACAGCCAGCCACGAAGATTTTTCTGCGCACGAGCGAAGCTCATGCAGCGAAGTGGATTTCGGACACCATCGGAAGGATCGAGATTGAACGCTGGTGAGAGAGCCGCTCGAGCGGGCAGTTGGGAGGACAGCGGAATACGACGAGTTACAACAATGAACGCGACGTTGTACCGCTAGTGATGGATTCCGAGATCAGCGGGCTTGAGAACCTGAACGGGTATCTCAAGAGCGGAAACCTTGTCGTGCGGATGAGCTTCCCGTTTATCGAACTGCCGACGAAGCATCCGAAGTACATCGAGCGCCCGACGGCGATCCGCCCGGAAGAACCGCCCAAAACAGCGACGGCCGCGGCGGGAGTTGGCGGCGCGCCCGAACAAAAACTCGCGCAGCCCGAAATAAGGCAGGACCGCGAACAGGAATTGACACGGTCCAGTACATGGCAAGGGCATTTCTTCCGGTAGGCCAACACGACGATGCTGACCATTTCCAATCCGCTGAGTGCAAGCCAGGCTCAGGCCTATCACGCGGAAGAGTTCGGCAACGCGCGCGAGAACTACTACACACAAGGCGACCAAATACGCGGCGAATGGCACGGGAGGCTTGCCGAGCAGTGGGGGCTACGCGGTCAGGTCGGCGAGGAACACTTCCAGCGGCTCACGGAGGGTCAGCACCCGATTACCGGCGAGCAGCTTATCCGCCACAAGGCGGCACGAGAATTCGTGAACGAACACGGTCAGAAGATACGGACAATGGAGCACCGCGCGGGCTGGGATGCGACCTTTTCAGCACCGAAGAGCGTATCTCTGACCGCGCTGGTAGGTGGAGACGAACGAATACGAGAGGCTCATCAACAGAGTGTCGCCATCGCGCTTGATGAATTAGAGCGATACGTCCAAGCGCGAATTGGTGGGAACCTTCCGGCAGAGACAACCGGCAAGTGGATCGCGGCAAAGTTCGAGCATGACAGTGCAAGGCCGGTCGACGGTTATGCTGCCCCGCAACTGCATACGCACGTGGTTTTCTTCAATCTCACGGAAACGGAAGACGGAGAAACCTACGCGCTACAGCCACGAGAACTCTACAGGACGCAGCAGTATGCAACGGCGCTCTATCGCTCCGAACTAGCCACGCGGCTCAAAGCAATGGGGTACGAAATCGAACGCGGGAAGAGCGGTCAGCCGGAAATCACAGGCTATTCCGAAGCATATCTCGCCGCATCGAGTCCGCGCCGCCAGCAGATCGAACAGCATCTTGCGAAAGAGAATCAGAGGGGAGCCGATGCCGCGCAAATCGCCGCGCACAAGACGCGCCAGCCCAAGCTCGAACTCTCGCAGGAGGAGATGCAACAGTGCCACCAACAGATGGCGGAAGCCTTCGGAAATCAACCAACGCATGTAGTGGAAGCAGCCGTGGAGAGAGAAGGGCAGATTGAGCAAAATTCGCCGGGCACGACGGCACAATCCGCCGTCACATTCTCCAAGGAAAGGAACCTGGAGCGAGAAGCAGTTGTGAATGAGCGCGAATTGCTGCGGGATGCGCTGAAGCGTTCGATGGGCGAAGCGACGTTCGGAGGGATAAAGGCCGAGTTTGAGAAGCGCGTCGAGACGAGTGAATCCATCGAAGCAGAAAAGAAGACAGGCGCACCAGGCCGCGCGTTTACCACCCGCGAGATGATTGGCTACGAGCGCGACACAATCAACACGATGCGTGCCGGGCAGAACCAACATGCGGCAATCGCGAGCTTCGAGGCTCGCAGAGAAATAGAGACAGACCATCCGCATTTGAACCAGAGTCAGCGCGCGGCGGTCGAGCAAATCCTGTCGAGCCGTGATCAAGTAACGGCGCTCGAAGGCGTCGCCGGCGCGGGGAAGACGACTTCCCTGTTGGCAGTTCGCGAAGCTGCCGAACGAGCGGGTTATGTGGTCGAAGGGTTCGCTCCCACGTCACGCGCAGCGCAGAAACTCGGAGAGGCTGGAATCGAATCGAGCACGTTGCAGCGACATCTTGCGCGCAGCGATGAACAGCACGACGGGCAAAAGCGGCTCTATGTTCTCGACGAATCGAGTCTCGCGAGCACGAAGCAGATGAACGAGTTCCTGCACCGCCTCAAGGAAAATGACCGCGTATTGCTGGTAGGCGATGTGCGCCAGCACCAGGCCGTCCAAGCAGGAAGGCCATATCAGCAACTACAGGAAGCGGGGATCGAGACGGCACGGCTTGATGAAATCGTGCGGCAGAAGGACCCGGCACTCAAAGAAGTAGTGGAGCAACTCTCGCGTGGCGAGGTGAGAGAAGCGATCCAGAAGCTCGACGTGCAGGGCCGCGTGCACGAAATCGTGGACCGGGATGAGCGGCTCAAGGAAATCGCCAGGGAATATGCGAAGCAGCCAGAAGGGACGTTAGTCGTTTCACCCGACAACCAATCGCGCATGGAGATCAACGAGGTTATCCACCGGGCGATGCAGAGCGCGGGCCAGGTGGACCACAGGGAGCACGGCGCGCGAGTGTTGGTAGCGCGGCACGAGATCACCGGCGCGGACCGGCAGTGGGCAGGGCAATACGAACCGGGTGACGTGGTGCGCTACACGCGAGGCAGCAAGACACACGGCATCGAAGCAGGAGAATACGCACGTGTCGAGCGCGTGAACGAGAAAGATAATCTGCTGACGGTGAAGCGCGAAAACGGCGAGCAAGTGACTTACGATCCGCGCCGGTTGCATGGTGTGACTCTCTATCGAGAGACGGAGCGTGCGTTCAGCGGAGGCGACCGCGTGCAGTTCACAGCGCCGTACAGAGAGCAGCACGTTGCGAACCGCGAACTGGGGACCATCGAGAAGATGGACCCGAGCGGAAACCTGCAACTCCGCATGGACTCCGGACGCAGTGTTGCGTTCAACGTGAAAGAGCATCCGCATCTCGACCACGGCTACGCGGTAACGAGCCACAGCAGCCAGGGACAAACCACCGACCGCGTGCTCATCCATATCGACACCGAACAGGCGGGAGAAAAACTCATCAATCGCCGGTTGGCGTATGTGGCGGTATCGCGTGGACGCTATGATGCGCAAATCTACACCAACGACAAAGACCATCTTGCGGAGACGCTGGACCGCGACGTATCACACCGGGCGGCCATTGAGCCGAGCCGCACGACGGAATCGGGCACCGCGGAAAAGATCGGACCGTCTTCTTCTCTGAGTCAAGCGGCCGAGCAGACAGTTGCGCAATGGCTCAGCGTCGGGCGGTAGTTCCGAAGCTTCTTCCTGCGCTCTTTCCAGCGGCGACGCTTCGCTTAGCAGCACTGACCGCACTTGCCGGAGCTTGCTTTCTACTGGCGTTTCGGGCGAAGCAGCCAAATTGACGTGAGGTCAGAACTGAGATTCGAGCAGGAGATTTAGCAGCGTTTCCCCAATCTTCTCAACAGAGAACTGCCGGTGATAGGCATCCTGAAAAACAACAGCCCCTTCCAGGTTTACACCAAACTGGTACTCGCCCATGCCTGCTCCGCACGAATACCTCTTGGCCAAATTCGATCTGCAAAAGAGCCGGGTGCTCTATCCTACGAATCTTCGCTTGCGAAACCGGCCAAACCTCAAACTCAAGAATCTTCCTGCCCGTCTCATCATTGAGTGTGTCGCAGCTTGTCCTCAGCCATTCTCTCAGCTCTTGCCAACGGCGCGGGGCGTGGTGGAGCAGAAGTCATTTTTCCTCTTCTGAACGCACAATCCCATTCGCCCTTTCTCCCTCAAGGGTGATGATCCGCTCGGCAGTTTTCTTTGCCCACGTGGTCACAGGCAAACCGTAGCACCTGAAATGCGCGAGTGTCAAAAACTTTCGCACGGTGCGAAAAGTCAGGCCGGATTTTCGGGAGCAACAGCACGATTCCCCAATCAAGCCATTCGTTCAAGCCGAGGGCAGTGGCTGCGATGCACTCTTCTTACTTTTCCTCGCGAATCATACGGTTCCACAAAGATCAGAATGTCCAGATTCCGAGCTCTTCCATTACTTTCTTTGCCACGCTGTTGCTAGACGCTAACCTAGTCGCCCTAGCCAAATGCCGTTTGGCATATGTTTCTTTCGTGGTAGTTGCAGGCGGCGGGCCGCACAGATTACGCACTAAACCTTCTGATGCCCCGACAATCAGATCCAGAAGATTGAGATAAGCAAGTAGGGCTGCTTCATGGATGTCTGAGCCCACATCGAAACATTGAATCTCCAACAAAACTGTATTGCCTTCGTCAATCCGGGTGGCGTCACGATACGCAAAGTTTGGATTCGGATGGATGAACTCGTCGTTGAGGTGGCCCAAGACTTGCCGAAACGCTGTACTTTGAGGAAGAGACGTGGACTCTAGCGCGGCACCGGAAAATGTCTTCTGGTACAACTTCCAATCAGCTTGCCTGTTTTTCCATATACCCGCATTCGCGGGGTCATCGACAAATTTACCGATCATGAGAAGCGCTTCTAGACCAGGCCTAAGAGTCAGCCAAGCGAGGAAGCTTTGATAAAAACTGAGATGCTGGAATCCAACTAACATATGTCGGGCCAGGATGTTGGCGAACGGTAACAGGCCGACATGAGATCCACCGGAGCTGTCCCGCTCGCTGCCTAAGCGGGCCCAGGCTGCTCGAAGAGCACTGAAGAGTGCGTCAAACGTGCGAAAATCGTCAGCAAAGTTCAGCAGGAAGATTTGGCGGTTCCCAATTTGCGTCGCCAGATAGCTCAGGTATTCGTCCATGGCACCCAGTTCCGGTCCCGCTCACGAGCAGGCGTCAAGGTTAAGAGACAAAGTCTTGATGTGACGTGAGTCAAGGCTTTCGCGCCGTGATGTCGGCGCGGATGACGCCTAAATAGTCGCGGGCGGCTTCGAGGGCCTGCTCTGCGTCGTGGTGAGAAACAAATCCGGTGTCGTCGTAGAGAGCCATATTCCGCTTTCGCCGGAGGCGGTCGAAGACGGTCAACAAGCCAGCATGTTTTTTGTCAATACGTGCTCGGACGAATTCGATGATCGCAATGTGATGCCCAGACTGGCTTCTCGCACGGAAACCGTGGCTGAACATGAACCCCAGGGAAGCCTTTAGCATTGCTTCGTAGGCTTGTTGAAGACAAGCTTCCTCGTCAAAAACGAGGATTTTGCGGGCCGAGGCGAGCTTCTTATCGGCGCTCGCGAGGAAGCGATCAATTTGCACCCAGTCAACGGTGTGCGGTTTGAGCTTTTTCATGTGGACCTATGAGCGAAACGCGCTTATTGTGCCAGACGTTTTCTAGGAAAGCATCTTTCCGAGTGCGGCGCGTGCCAAATTCTTTCCGCGTCAAAACCGTGTAGCTGATTTCGCGCCCGAGTTGCCGCTCGAGTTTCCGCACGGCTTCCGCCACAGCTTCGCCAGGAGGGGTGCCGATCACGAGCACATCTATGTCGCTGGCAGCATCCTGCTGGTTACGTGCGAATGACCCATACAGATAAGCTTCCTCAATTCCTTCAATTTTTTTAAGGGATTGTGCAATCAGGGGTGCCGCCCCGATGGTTTTTGAGACGATGCTACGCACCTCACCAAACAGAGGATATTCACGGTTGAGCTGAAAATACTTCTGGCGGCCACTCACTTCCGACTGAAACAATCCTTCTCGCTCCAAATGCCGCAGCTCTCTCGATAGGTTGGAAGGATCGATGCACAGCCGCTCTGCCAAGTCCCGCAGATGGACCCGGGCTGTGGGGTTCGCAAAGTAATAGGCCAGGAGACGCTGGCGCGCTTTGGAACGCAAGTCGAGCATATGGTTCTACTCTACCACAAATGTGGTAACAATGAACAACAACAACTAAACGGTTCTAATCTGCAGGAAGTGTCTGGTCAACCCGATGTGGACATCTCGGTCAATTCGGGAGAGACACAAGTCCATCTAGAAGTACAAGCTGGCGGGTCTCCACTAATTCGTTTAATGTATCTTCCAAGGCTTTTTGGATTTGGTTACCGGCTCTCTCGAAGGAGATACAATTCCGAGGGACCAAACTCGGAACAAGCGCCCTTATCTCACGGCAGACCAGGCCGCGAAGCTGGCCGGGCGCGTCATCTCAGAGTACAAATCTCGAACTCAGGGGTCGCCGCCCTCACGACTTGTGATTCACAAGACCTCCAGATACGAACCAGAAGAGGTTGAGGGATTTCGAGGTGAACTCTTATCACAGGTCCCTAGTTGCGAAATCGTGTCGCTAGCCCCTACGGGCTTTCGCCTTCTCAGGCGCGGGGTCGAAGAGCCCGACAGAGGTACTCTCTGAACTATTGAGGATTCCAAACACTACCTTTTCACCACAGGATATGTCAGATGGTGGAAAGAATATCTCGGCCCTCATCTTCCTTCCCCGCTGGAGATTGGCTCAGCTACGGAGACGGATATCTTCGAGCGCTCACATGAAGTCTTGTCACTCACCAAAGCGAGCTGGAACAATGCAGACGGCATCGGTCGTTACCCAATAACGCTGACCTTCGCTCGCAGGGTCGGGGTAACGATGACGGAATTCGGCGAAGACGACGAACCAAACCCGCTGTATCGCTATTACATGTGAATCAACTGTTTTCCCGGACGCAGAGCTGCCACCCTTTGTTGGTTTGCGCTAAGGTACAAACTCCGAATTTCAGAGAACCCAACAGATGAAATCCGGCTACTGCCCCCTTCGATGTGTACGTGTACTCGGGCTCAGTCCAGAGAAATGCCGCTTGCATCGCGCAGAAGTAGGGCCCTTAATTGTCCTCTTCTAGTACGTAGTGAAGAGTTCGGCACTCCGGCTTCGTTTCAGACTCGGGTTCGCCTCTCTTAAGGTCGAACTGTCTTGGAGGGATTGCTGTGGTCATTTCGTTTCTCGTATCCTTGGACGACTATTCTAAACTTCTCTAGTTGTCCGAACTGACTAAAGTGTTGCTGGCGTTCGTTAGGAAGACTCCCAACATCGCACGCTCCGCATGGTCTTCGCGAGATGTCGAATAGAAGCGCCATAGCACAACTGCTGCAGAGAGAAGCGCGACCGCGCTGTCGCCGCCAAAGCCGAGAAGCGCCCGGCTGCGGGCCATCCAAGCCGCGCCCAACGACAGCACTGCCTCCACGCTCATCCAAACGAGCGTAAGAGACTGAATCCGAATGACCCGACGTGCAGTCTCTGGCGGAAACGTTTTCGGCGGTGCAGACACAAGACTATAAGCCTCAGAATCTAATTTGACATCTTCCCGCCTTCGGTATCCAATTGGCTGGCACCACCGGCCACGGACCTCCGACCAAAAGTTTTGAAAATCTCAACAAGTCACCGGCAAGGCCGAGGACGCTGGCAACTTATAAAAAGACCAAATGGGACAGTGCCGAGTACAACGATGTAAAGGTAACGGTATTTGGCGATACGGCCATAGCGACAGGAGGCTTCAAAGGTAAGGACACCGATGCGTCGGGAAAGCCTTTCGATGAGTCGGAGCGCTGGACCGATACGTGGGTGAAGATGCCCAACGGTCAATGGCAATGTGTCGCGAGTCATGTGTCGCGAGTAAAAATGTGAGCAACCGCACAGCGCTGAATCGAAGTAGCCGCCCCCCTGCGGCCATCTCTATTGTCCCCACGTTCGGTGCCACTTCGGCCCGACATCCCCATCCTTATCGCCGCTAAGGCGGAGTATGCCAAGCTGAAGTAATTTCGATGCTCAGTACCCCGCTTGACGTAGAATCCGCAACGCGAGGTCGTCCTCCCATTCCATCTGGATTACATCGCGCCAGCCGTTATCCGTTCGCAGCCAGCATTGAGCTGACCGACGTGCGGTCAGAAAGGCTTCTCACCGCACGTACCACCAACCTGAGCCTTTTCGGCTGCTACGTGTATACCTCAAGTCCATTCCCAGAGGGCACGAAAGTTTCGCTGAGAATTTTGCATGGCGGCGCAAGCTTCGCCGCATTCGGCAAGGCGGTCTACTCCAAGGCGAACTCCGGGATGGGGGTCGCTTTCACCACAATTGAGCCAGCTAGCCAAGCAATTCTGGAGAAGTGGCTGGCGAGCCTGCGAACTGAGTAGTCCGGGCCGCTTTTCCACCAATCTGCACGCCGTCGGGTCAGGCGATTGACGCTTCATCTCTCTGTGACGTAACGTTCATTCATGCAGGTCGGACAACGGTTGCGGGAACTCCGCGAAGGGAAGAATCTCAGCCAAGGCGACATCGAGAACCGCACTGGCATGATTCGCTGCATCCGTGTGTCTCACGCGGCGACAGAGCGATGCGACGCGGCCGCCCTCCACTTCCCATTCTGTCGGATGAAAGTGTCGGTGAAAATTATCGCAGCGGTAAGCGGCTGCCCTTTGAAGCTCCCGGCTTGCGAGGCACTCCCGGTCACAACTGCCGCGTCGCCGTAAAGGTGTACCTGCATGTCTGAAAGCTTTATAGACTCAACTTTCAGTTCGCCTGATTTCACAACCGAAAGCACGCCTTGTTTGTCGCTTCGATGGCTGTGCTCATCGGTGTCCATGTAGGTATCGGCGAATATGGAGTCCAGAGTCGCGGTGTCAGACTTCACCAGAACATCTACCCATTTGTTCTCAAGGTTGTGCGAATGGCCGAGTTGTGCTTACGTTGTCACCGAAGCCTTGAAACTCCTCTTCAAGAAAGACGAGGAGTTCAAGTCCTGGCTGGGCCAACACACCAACAACCACAAGCTTACCGGCTCTCAATTTTGTTTACTCGGGTGCCGAACGCCTCAGCCCAGTGAAGGCGTGGGCTCGTATCAATCCGGTCGCTCACGATTATTTTTGTTCCTTGCCTGGGTCGTAGTTGGCTCGGTGGAGTTGAGAGGCGGATTTTTTAGGTGCGCATGGCTATAAGAACTCGCCTCATCTGGTTGCTAGACGCAAGAAGGCTGCCGGAGGTTTCCTGACAGATGAGAATAATTTGAGAGGTAACGCTGACGAATTAGGCTGGATAGTACCTGGCTTATGATCTTGCAGCATGGTTTTGTACGGTGTTGTACGATATTCCGCATGAGAATTCACTATTACTCTCTGTGACCTGCGTGTGCTGACGTCGAACTGACATTTCGAGTCCGGCTGGGCAAGGTTCTTCGTCCACTTATAACGATTACGTCGGGCTTCCTCTCGCAGAGCTTTCCTATTGTCTCGTCTGACAACTTCCATATTGTAGCTATTTCCTTGAGACCGACGCGGAATCTTCCCGGGATAATTAAGGAGTCCAGAGCAGTCCCCGCATGACCGCCAAGATCGCGAGAGCAACCACGAGCCCAGTCAAGGCAAGAAAAAGATCCAGCATGGACACGCGTAGGAATATAAGAATCAGGTAAATGGCGATTACGGAAGGCATGATAAACGTCCACGTGATGAAGGAGATGATAATATTTTTCACAGGGTCACCCTCCCGGCGCTTTGAGCACCTTTTCGGGACCGCGAGTCTCCAGTTTCAGCGGAAAGGCGAAATGTCAAACTGGCCTGCGACTTGAGTTCCCGAAAAAAAAAGTCTCGGCACTCAGCTCTAACACACTCGAGGCCTTGTGCAGCTAAGAGCAATACTGGTGCCACAACGCTCAGCCTAGACTAGCGTCCTCACTGACAACTTAATTTTCTCCAGACCGATACACCCCGCGAGTTCGCGCAACGCGCCGATGCGGCCCTTCCCGATGTGCGTTTCCAGATTGACAGGCTGCCGTTCGTCATGATTCACACCCTAAAGGTTCGCTTGGGTTCCACAAGCGAGGTTCATTCGAACCCGTAGTCCCCCTTCCCTTGGTTAACCGGGCGTGTGGGCAACTCCGAGCTCACGGCGATGAATATAGAGGCGCTCGGTGGAGAGATTTTGCTAAGTAGCTGAAAAACTTTGCAACCATTCATCATTCCATGGATCGACAGGTTACCTTGCCAATCTCCAATATGGCTGTAGTTCCAGCAACTTAGGTTCGGGACTGCTGCGCCTGTTCAGCGCCGTTGAGCTACCCCAGAGAAAGGATATGGCATCAGCGTCGGAGGGGTGCCGTTCGGATCGACGATCCAGACTTTTCGCGTACCAAAATAGTTTATTAACTCCTGGTTGCTAGCAGGACCTTGATCGCACGCCCAAACAATTTCCGAGGCGTCAATGTCCGCCGCGTTGTAAACCCAGTCAGTTTCGTTTTGATCGGTTCTATTCTTGACAAATACCAAGTGCAATCCACCCAAGCCCTTCAGTATCGAGACCGTGGCGGCGCGTTCGGGAAATTTGTAATTCTCCGACGCCCAGGTAGTGAGTTTCGGACGAGTCAAGGGGATTCCCAAAATTGGTGCGGAGACGCGAACAACGGCAAGCAGGACGCAAGACACCACGATTGCCCTGGTAATTCCTAAGCCCACGGCCCTTGCCCCAAAGAACAAGGGCCGAATATATCTCATCGTCCACAAAACGAACGCGTAAACCAAGGCCGTAATCGGTGCAGGGTAATGCTGCAAGAAAATGACTGGCAACAGCATTCCAGCGAATGAAGCGCCGGCAACCAGCAAGAGAAATTGCATTGGCACCGAAAAGTCCGAAAGTTTCGCTCCGAAGGGCAATGCCAACAGCAGCATCAGAATCGGGACCGTCAGCGCCGGTCCGAGGTAGAAAAGCCAGAAGAGAAAAATCCGGAGGGAGATGTTGGACAAAGGATGCTGTGCGGCGAAATTGAACGCATCAACCGCACTTCCCTCATAAAAATTCCGCATAGCGGGCGAACGATAGGAAGGCATCGGCTTCAGAGGCAGCCATGGGAAGGAAGGAGCACTCATATATGTCCTCTCATACACGAGATAGGGAGGCCGGAATGGTTGCCCCGTCGTCTTCCAAAAATAAAACGCCATGGCGGTGAGCGTAACAGTTACGATGATTCCGAGCGGCAAAATCACCTGCAGGAGTCTTCTCTGAATCCTCTGCTCATCCTTCCTAAGCAGCCAAACGAGAAGAGCAATTGCAATCGGAATCGCCAAGAACAGGCTCTCGTATGGGCGGCTATTAAATATTAAAGCCAAACCGACGCCCATCCCGATCGCGTCCCGGACTCGCTGTTTTTCCTTGATGCGTGGCAGAGCACCCAGCACCAATGCGCCGCCAAGCGCCGCAACCGCACCACCCCAGTAGCTGTTTATCCAGTAGCTGAAGGTTCCGAGCCGAATTACAGCAAGCATGCCGCCCAACAGCGCCCAGGCTGGCGGCATCCAGCCTTGCAGCATCCAGCAAATCGCGGCGCACATCAGCGCCGAGCTCAACAGAACGCCCCAGAACGGATGCCCGAACACCACTTGGCCCATCGCCAAGAAGATCCCCTGCGCGGGGTAATACTTGGAGACGTAGGTAGGAACCATATTCACTTGAAACGTCTCGAAGTGAACCCACATGGGATGCGTTGGGTTGGCGAGCCGTCCGTCGGCAAACGTATCTGCCATGAGCAGATAACTGAACTCGTCGTGTATCGCAGGGCTGGGAACTGGAAGGACCGGTAAGATAGCGAGCCGGGCCACCACAGCCAGGATCCCCACCGCAACCACTGACAATGTCCGGCGCTGCGCGAACCGGCTAAAACTAGATTCGATAGACTCGAACCATCTCGAGGCGAGATGCGGAAACAAGAAGGCCCACAGAATCGCCACCACGCTGAGGCATATTTCAATTCGTAGCATGCTGATCTTAGGGGCAAAACCGAATGGATAGCATCACTGCCTGAATAGCACAAATCTCTATACGAACGGCGGCAAATTTTCGTTCAGTTTCTAGGGAGGGTTCTACTATATCCATCTCTCATAACCAGTGAAAGAGAGCGGCGTGGATGTATCTCCTTCTCAGGAAGGTTTTTGCCCATTAGGCACAAGACTTTGCCACCATCCATCCCTTTCATTGATTAGCAGGTTACCTTCCGACGTGCCTATGTAGTTCTGGCTCATCAACTTACGTGGGGCAGGGCCTCATGCAAGCCGCGGGTTATTTGGCGCAACGCTTGCTCTCCAAAGCATCAGTAATAGTCCCCCATTCTGCATCCAGAATAGTCCCCATTCTGCGTTCAGGTATTTCCCGGATGCTTGGTCTCCTAGACCAAGAATCCTAGCATGGGGACTGGTGTATGTAACTTAAATTTGACAAGGAGATTACGCATGACGTTTACACAATTCATCAGCAAGTTCCATCAGGAAGAGTCAGGTCAGGATTTGGTGGAGTACGCTCTGGTCCTGGTTGCGGTTGCGACCGGCGTAGTGGCCGGCTCGGCCACGCTGGCCGGGGACTTCGCCACGTGGATGACTTCTCTCAAGACGAAGATTAACGCCTTGTTGACATAACAGGCTACGACGGTGTGCAGCCCTTGGCCGTGCGGCGTTATCCTTTTCGCGGCAACGTGTGTCCTGGCCTGGGCACTCGTCTTTGGGACCAGGCGAGCATCGTGTACTTAAAGCAAATTTGAGGAAGGAGATTACGCATGACGTTTACACAATTCATCAAAAAGTTCCATCAGGAAGAGTCAGGTCAGGATTTGGTGGAGTACGCTCTGGTCCTGGTTGCGGTTGCGACCGGCGTAGTGGCCGGCTCGGCCACGCTGGCCGGGGACTTCGCCACGTGGATGACGACTCTCCAAACCAAAATTAACGGATTGTTGACATAACAGGCGACGGCGTCGGGCCGCACTTGGCCATGCGGCGCGGCACCTTCCTTTCGGGGCAACGTCTGTCCTGGCGTGGGCAACTCTTCATTTGTGCGCGCCTAGCGACCAGGCGAGATTGGTGTACTTAAGCCAAATCTTGAGGGAGGAGATTCTATGGTGTTTGCCCGGTTCATAAACAAGTTCCATCGGGAAGAGTCGGGTCAGGACTTGGTGGAGTACGCTCTGGTTCTGGTTGCCGTTGCGAGCGGCGTTTTCGCCGGCTCGGCCAGCCTGGCTGCGGACTTCGCCACTTGGACGACTTCTCTCAAGACGAGAATTAACGGCTTGCTGACATAACAGGCTACGGTGCCGGGGAAGCTCTTGCCGTTCTGGCGCGGCGCCGCCATCGAGTGTGAAGAGCTGTCTTTGGCCGGCTCAAACGCTCGATGCGGCCTTGGGCGAGAGACAGAGTTCACAAGGCTCTTGAAATGATCTTTATGAATTCGGCTCAATTCACCGCGATGCTGGCCGTGGCAGTGGCAGTGTGTGCCGCGTTCACTGACGTTAAGGCACGACGCATTCCTAACCGGCTAACCTACACAGCCGCGCTGGTTGGCTTGGGACTGCAGGGTGCGCTCCATGGATGGCGAGGGCTGCTGCTCAGTGCGGGCGGGGGGCTTCTTTTTGGAGGCGTCTTGATGCTGTTTCATCTTGTTCGGGCAATGGGGGCGGGGGACGTGAAGCTGGCCACAGCGCTCGGCTGCATGGCCGGTCTCGCCGGGTCGCCACAACTAATGTTCGCTACCGCAGTTGCGGGAGGCGCGCTGGCCATGGTCTTCATCGTTGCGTCTGGCCGGATTGTCGAGACGCTACGGAGCACGTTATGGGTGGTGGCATTTCACGCCCAGCACGGACTGCAGACACACCCCACCGTTAATCTTGATAACCCCGGCGCAGTGCGCATGCCCTATGGGCTGGCATTTGCCGCCGGCACATTGTACTGGGCTGTTTCTACGCAGTTGTGGAGGTAATTCGTGGGTACCCGACGACTTGGTCTCGCCCTAGTAGCCGCCCTGGTAATTTCGCTGGGCATCACGTCTGTTTTCTATGCGCGCATTACGCGCTCGCAGGCCAGCGCCCGCCCGAAGACCAAACGCATCATTGCAGCCGCGGTTGCTTTGCAGCCAGGCACTCCCATTAGCCCTGAAAACCTGACAGAGATTGACTGGCCTGTGAATGTGCCGCTGGAAGGGCTAATCGAGAAAAAGGAAGACGTCACAGGTCATGTGCTGATGTACGCCGTGGCGGTGCAGCAACCGGTGCTCCGCCGTGACCTCGCCTCTAGCACCAGTCTTGGTCTATCAGCGAAAATTCCGGACGGCATGCGCGCCACCGCCGTAAAGACTAACGAGGTCACGAACATCGCCGGATTTATGTTTCCCGGCTCCCACGTGGATGTCCTTGTCACCTTAAAGCCCGATAATAATGCGTCAAGCATGGAGACACGCACGGTGCTTCAGAACGTTTTGGTGTTGTCAACCGGAACGAAAATGGACCCGGACCCGAACGGCAAGCCTGAAAACGTAAACGTAGTCACGCTGCTGGTGACCCCTGAACAATCGGAAAAGCTGGCGCTGGCGCAGAACCAGGGCACCATCCATTTCGTGCTGCGTAACGGCGGAGACTCGGCCAGTCCGGACGTCCGCCCGGTTGATATTGCTGAATTGGCCGGGATAGCAAAGAAGCCGGTTGAGCCGGTGACGAAACACGGGAAGCAGGTCGCCGCAATGGTGAAGCTTCCTGAGGTCTACACGGTAGAGACGGTGGTGAACGGGAAGATAACAACCACTAAATTTCCGGCAAAGCCGGAATAAGACGAAGGAGACCATTCTGCAAGTCCATCTCGCAACGCGTTGTCTGCTGGTACTGTGCACGTTAACCATCGTGGGCCTTCTCGGTCCTGCGAGGGCACAGATCCCTGACGCACCCTCCACACCGCAGAAACTTCCTGCGGAACAAGCTGCGCCGCAGACAGCGCCGGCCGAGAACACCGGCAACCAAGTTCTGCACATTCTTGTGGGCCACTCGGTAGTGATTCGCACCGATCCTCGCCTCCAGCGCGTGCTTGTCGGTAACCCAGCGGTCGTGACGACGGCCACGACGGCGCCCAATGAAGTGGTGGTGACCACAACTGCGGCGGGCAGCAGCAGCGTTGTGCTATGGCAGGAGGACAATCGATCGCGAATTATTGAAGTGTTCGCCGATGTGGATGTGTCTTTGCTGCGCGAAGCGATCACACGAGGGTTACCTGGGGAGGCTGTTGAGGCAGAGTCTGAAGAGGGCAGGGTGGTTTTGACCGGGACGGCATCGTCCACGGCGGTTGCCGACCAGATCGGAAAAATGGCCGCGCCTTTCTCCAAAGATATCGTGAATTCCATCCAAGTCGCCCAGCCACACCGGCAGAAGCAGATACTGTTGAAGGTGCGGTTTGCCCAGGTGGACCGTACAAGGCTGACCGCGTTGGGGATAAACCTCTTTAACACCCCCGGCACCAAGTTCTTTGGCAGCACGGGCACGCAGGAGTTCGCGCCCCCGCAACTAGCAAATCAGACCAACGGTGTAGGGAGCACGATTGGCCTGACTGATCTGCTCAACATTTTTCTCTTTCGTCCGGACATCAACCTGGGTGCAACCATCCGCGACTTGCAGCAGCGAAATGTGCTGCAAATCCTGGCCGAGCCGGATCTGCTGGCAGCCAATGGGGAGCCGGCACGTTTCCTGGCTGGCGGAGAATTGCCCTACCCAGTAGTGTCTGGCGCAGCCGGCCAGGCGACGGTTTCGGTACAGTTCAAGCCTTTCGGCGTCAAGCTGGAATTCACCGGGACTATCGAGAGCGATGACACCATCCGCTTGAAGGTCTTCCCAGAGGTGAGCTCGCTTGATTTCACCAACGCGGTAACCATCAGTGGATTTGTGTTGCCGGCCATTGCGACTCGCCATGCTGAGACTGTGGTGGAGTTGAGAGACGGCCAGAGCTTCGGCATCGCCGGGCTGCTCGATCAGAGAACGACGGCGCAATTTTCCAAGGTGCCAGGTATTGGGGATATCCCGATTTTGGGACAGCTATTCCGGTCCAGGTCGGTGAGCAGGACGAAC
>WNFO01002194.1_pt1 | contig 18383 bp, 17 predicted proteins | sample 5400251 | NCBI WGS metagenome assembly WNFO01 (sample SAMN13153354, study PRJNA577476) | soil metagenome | isolation source: 100 cm saprolite under Madrone tree | place: USA:California | collected 2016-06-14
GCGGATTCGCCAGCTCTTCGCCTCCCACGGACTGGTCTTGCAGGAGTGGGACAAGGCGCGAACGGACTGGGTGACCGTGCGCGCATGTCCCGAAGTTGGCGCTGGGGTGGTCCGGTGAGCGCCGGGTTGGAGCGGGTGGAGGAGGACACGAGAAGCCGCAGGGAGACATGACGACAACCGCAGCCAGATCTTTGGCGTATTGAGGGAAGGTTGTGCCAACCTTAGTCCGCTCGTAGGGCCCTAGTAGTTGGTTCAGTTTTGGCTCACAACGCCATCGCCTGATGTTCGTTCCCGGCGGTCCCGATCGAGTGCCATGTCTCGCCTCCTTGGCGTCGAATCGGCGTCGCGCAACCGTGACGAGTAGAGCCCGAGCCGATGTCGGCGCGGACTCAGCACGAGCCAATACCTATCAGGCATACCCCATGGCGTAAACCTGCGTGGCGCCCTCAGGCAAGTGACGCTCGGCCCAGCTCTGGCCGCCATCCTCACTGGCGAATACCTCACCGCCGGTGGTCGCACAGTACATACGCTCGGGACGCCGCTCGTCAAAGGCAATGGTGAACATAGTGCTCTTTGGCTTGACGCCCATGTCCACCCGAGCCCAGTTCAAGCCGCCGTCGGTGCTGCGGAACAGGACACCGACGTCGCTTTGGAAGCTCGCACCTGCGGCGATCCAGATGGTCTTCGGATCCCCTGGAACCTCGCGGATGTCGCGGCAGTAGGTTTGTCCCCTGGGATTCAGGGGCTCGAGCCGGGCGCTGGCCCAGTGCTCGCCCTGGTCCGTGCTGCTGAACAAGCCAGCGCGGCCGATGGCGAAGACCATGCCCGGACGCCAGCGCCCGACAAGCACGCCATGCATATCCACCGTGTCATCGTTCTGGTACTGCCCATGGCTCATGTTCTCCCAGTGCTCGCCACCGTCGAGGCTGCGGATGATACCGCCGACTTCGATGGCGCCGTAGATCTCATTGGGATTGGCGGGGTTGGCGGCCAGTTCCAGGACACGTTTGGCCGGGTTGGCCCCGGGGCCCACGGTGACTTCTGGGAAGCGGACGGTCACCGGGAGCTGCTGCCAATGCTCGCCCCCGTCTTCACTCCGGTAGATCTCACAGTTCTCGTAGCCCGCGTACAGCACCTTGGCGTCGCGAGGATCGAACAACAGGGACCACACGGGCAAGCCGTGATCCAAAATGTTGAGCCTCTCCCAGTGCTCGCCGCGATCCGAGCTGCGGTAGGGACCGAGCTGCGTCCCAACATACACGGTCTCGGCGTGCTCAGGGTGCGTGGCAATCGCCCGGATTGTGGGCGCCTCGGGTAGGCCACGAGTCACAAGCTCCCACCGATGATCGCCCACGGCCATACGGTAGAGACCGGATTTGACGGGGCGGCCTGGCGCGGTCTCACCCGCCAGACCCGCATACACATACGACGTGCGACTCGTAGTCATAGCGCGCTCCTTCCTGCTAGCATGATGGGACTACGCACCGTGCAATAGTGATGCGACGATGTCCGTGTACTTCACCTCACACCGATAGGTCTTGTACTCGCCGTCTCATTCGCTTCTCTCATTCACACGCCTGCCCCTTCAGATGCTCAAGGCCCCGAAAATCCCCGTTGGTCGACGTCCGGTAGGGATGATAGGGCGCGGGCGATGTCCGGTCAACGGAACGTGGTGGCAAGGACTGCGGTAGCTGAAGCTGCTCGCCGGCGCGAGGCGGATCCTTGATCGGGCGGTCCTCCCCGAATCTGGTCCACTAGCCTCGCGCGAATTGGAGCCGGGGCGGTCCTCGGGCGGTCCCCCGGAAATGAGTCCACCGGCACTTCCGTTTTGAGCTAGGCTGCGGTCCCACCGCCCCCGGGAGACCGGGGCATGGAAGAGGGAAAGGCAGGGATCAGCCATCCTGTTCAACCGAGGGTGTCAGATGCGGCGCAACGTAGGGCAATGTGTCTTTGTATGGGTCGCGGTATGCCTAATATGGAGTTCGGCCCAGGCCGAAGACTATGGCTACCCGTATCGGGACCCGTATCTGGCGACGGCGACGTCCGCCCTCCTGGATACCAACGGCCAGATACCTCGGCCAAGGCGTCGGGTGGTCCACGTGCCGGGCCTCGCCGGTCGGAACGACCTGCCGACGCTCGAAGGGCGCGGCCACCTCAGCGTCGCCCTCTATCGCCAGAGCCATCCCGCGCCATTGCTCTTCATTCTCGCGGGCATCGGATCCAACGCCTACTTCGGCCTGGGCACCTATGTCGCAGAGCTCTTTCATCAGCAGGGCTTTCACGTGGTCATCGTGCCTTCGCCGATGAGTTGGAATTTCGCGCTGGCGGCCAGCCGGAGTGGTGCGCCCGGATTCGCGCCGGACGACGCGCACGATCTGTACGACGCGATGCAACGGACCCTCACGGTGCTCAAGACTTCCTACCAGGTAGAGCCAACCCGGATCGCATTGATGGGGGCCAGCCTCGGCGCACTCGAAGGGGCCCATCTCAGCGTCGTCGATGCCGACGAGCAGAAGATCGGGATCGATACCTACCTACTGGTGAACCCGCCACTGGACTTGAACTACGCCATCAAGACGGTCGACGAGTGGAATGCGCTGTCCGCGAAGTTCGGGCGAGACGGATCCAGGAGGCTCGTCGGCCGGGCGCTCTCGATCATCGACGCGTTCGCAACCGAGGACCGCACGGACCCGGCCGTGTTCGAACGGTTCGCCAAGGAGCTGGCGACGTTCACGACGGAGGAGATCCAGTTTCTACTCGCCAAGGCCTTGCAACTCTCGCTCCCCGAGCTCGTTTACGTTACCCAGGTCGTTCACGATCCGGGCCATCATCCGGCCAGTATGAGAGAGGCCAGACGACGAATCGACGCTGCGAACAGCGTTACCTTCGCGGACTACGCCGAGCGGATGGCGCTCCCACTGTGGAAGCAGGAGGGACTCCAGGGCCGGACCGTGGAAGATTTTGGCCGGCGCGAATCGCTGGCGGCCATCCTGGATCGGCTGCGCGGTAACCCGCGTGTGCACATCGCGCACAACGCAGATGACCCCTTGACGGCCAGGCAATCGATCCTTGACCTGAGGCGGGCGCTGGGGGATCAGGTGACGGTATTCCCGTACGGTGGGCACCTGGGCAATCTTTGGTACCCGGACAACAAGGAACTCATGCTGCGGATTCTCGGGGCCACGTCGGGCGCCGGGCGGGAACGCGCCAGGGTGCGCTAGCGCATCTGCGCCCGCCGACAGACGCAGAGCCGGGTTTCGGAAAGAGGAACAGCAATAAAGGCCTTCACTTCGTGCAAGAGGACAGTCCCGACGAGATTGGACAAGCAATCACTGGCTGGCGAGGCTATGTTGAATGCAAACTGAATTAATGCTGCCGCAGGGCCACCCAAGGCTGGCAATCGGTAGTGAATCGCTTCGATTTTTCATTTCATTTCTGGTCGCGTGCCGCCAGCTACGCGGCAAGACACGACGTCGAAGCGCTACTTCCTGGCATACTCGAACTTCGGCAATGCTTTGATCGCCTCCTTGGTCGCGCCGGGCAGGACGAACTTGCCGTCCTGTTGCTTCAACTGGGTCACCGGAATCGCGACATCGTGCTTCCCGAGGCCCACGAAGCCGCCCGCGCCGACGATCACGAAGGAGACGGCCGTGTCGGGCGCAATGATGAGGTCGTCGATCTTTCCGACCCGCTGCTTTTGCTCGTTGTAGACGGCCTGACCCAGGATCTGCCTCTTGACGCTCCAGCCGAGCGCCACTGCCTTCATCTCCTCCACCGCCACGCCGACGGTGGTCGATCCGGCGACTTGGGCGGCGGCATACCCACCAGGTACGAGCACAAGGAATGATACTGCCACGGCGGCCATGCGGTTCATTTTCCGCTCCTTTGGGACTGGGACGACGAGCTGCACGCAGAGGTGTTATTGCAACGGCGAGAACGCCGAGGGCATGACGATCGTGCTGGTCTGCGCCAGCAGCTCGTCGCCGCCGCCCTTCGGCGGCCAGTCTCCTCCCAGCGCGTCTGCGCCCCAGGTATTGCTCCCCTGTCCATCACCGTGCGGTCGTTCTTCCTGGCTCACCTTCCGACCGCCGCGCCGGCCTTCTGCGCGTCGGCTCGCTGAAAGTCGGCCTCGGTGAAGCCGTAGAGACGCGCGCCGCCCAACAGGATCTGGGCCGCGAACTCGCGGGGGATGTTCTTGAGGAGGTTGTCCGCCACGTGGGGAAAGTTGGAGTCGAAATGCGGGTAGTCCGTCGAGATGCACATCCGGTCGGCGCCGATGAGCCCCGCGGTCGACTCGATCTCCGGCTCACTCCCCTCGACGGCAGCCCAGCAGTTGCGCCGGAAGTACTCCCGGGGCGTCAGGGCGAGGTAGGGGGCGTGCGAGTCGCGGTACTGCGGGTAGTCCCACTCGATGCGCGACAGGAGGCCGGGCACCCACGAGTTCTGGGCTTCCAGGAAGCCCACCCGGAGCTTCGGGTGGAACTCGAACACGCCGCCGATGATCATCGCGATCAGCGCCTGCTGCATCTCGATCCAGTGGCTCGCCACGTGCCGGTAGAACCGGTTCTCGCCGTACAGCGGGATCATCCGCGAGTAGACCGCGCTCACGCCCTCGTGGAACCCCCACGTCACGTCGAGCTCTTCGTGCAGGCGGTAGAGCGGGTCCCAATAGTTCGAGTGCCAGTAGTGGCCGTTCACCAGGTTCGGCCGGATGAACGACCCGACCGCGCCCAGCTCCCGCACGCCGCGCACGAGCTCCCGACAGGCCAGGTGCACGTCGTGCACCGGCAGCATCGCCACGAACTTCAGGCGGGCGGGGCTATGGCGGCAGAAGTCGTGGATCCAATTGTTGTAGGCCTGGCATAGCGCGAGCGAAAGCCGGGGGTCGAGATTGTCGCGCGCGATGAGGCTCAGCCCGCTCGTGGGATACAGCACCGCGATGTCGACCCCTTCCATCTCCATGCCCATCACCTGGGCTTCCGGGTCGTAGTCGCGCTCGACCGCAAAGTCCAGCCGGCCGGTGTCGGCGAGGCGCGACCCCGAGAGGGGCTGGGTGCTCTGCGTCGGGCCGCGCCGGACGCGCTTGCGGTATTGTTGCAGGTCGGAGTCCGCGGTGGGCAGCCCGTCGACCAGGGTCAAGCCGGCTGGGCCGCGGCACGGGCGCCCATCGGCGCCCACCTGGACGCTGACGCGGTCCTTGAACATCGGGTCCAAGTAGCGATCGAAGAGGTCGGGCGGCTCCATCACATGCATGTCGGAGTCCACGAAGCGCAGTCCCTCTTTCATGGCACCCTCCCCTCGCGATCGGATCGGTGATCGGGATCTGGAGCCGCGAGGGCAAGCCTAGACCCGGGTCGGCGGGCGGTCAAGGCTCGAAACAGCCTGGGACAGCCTCACGATCGGGCCACCGGCGCGGCGGCCTCCCTCGTTATCTCCTTCGCGAGTTGCGCGAGCGGCTGCGTTGACGCCGCTTGCGGGCCGGGGTAGGGTGACGCTCACCGTGGCGCGATTTCTCCTCAAGCATGGCGCGTTCCTGCTCCTCACGCTCCTCGTGGTGTCCTTCCTGGTCTTCACGCTCAACGAATTCTCTCCCGGTGACGTGGCCCGGAAGGTCCTGGGGGCCTACGCGACCCAGGAGCAGGTCGACATCCTCACGCGGGAGATGGGACTGAACCGGCCGGTCCTGGTTCGCTACGGCGAGTTCCTCAGCAGGCTCGCCGCGGGCGATCTCGGCACGTCGACTCGTTTCAAGGTGCCCGTCAAAGACATCATTTGGAGCCGGCTCGCCAATACCGCCTTTCTCGCCGCGCTTGCCTTCGCCTGCATCGTGCCGCTGTCGATGCTCCTTGGCATCGTGGCCGGCATGCGCGAATCGTCGACCCTCGACCGCGCGATCCTCATGTTCAGCACGGTCGTCGCCTCGGTCCCCGAGTTCGCTCTCGGCGTCTTCCTGGCGAGCGTCTTCGTGGTGGCGCTGGGCTGGCTGCCAGGCACGGCGACGCTGGTGGCGGGCGGCAGCTGGTCCGTGGCCTCGCAACTCGTCTTGCCCGTTGCCGTGATCGTGCTGTTCGACGCCGGGTATGTCGTCAGCATGATCCGCGCGTCGATGATCGAGGTGATGCAGCGTCCGTACATCCGTACGGCGATCCTGAAGGGCCTGACCTTTCGCGGGGTGGTGGTCCGCCACGCCCTGCGAAACGCGATGATCAACCCCGTCACCGTCATCCTGCTGCAGATCAACTACTTGATCTCGGGCGTGGTGGTCGTCGAGACGGTGTTCGCGTATCCGGGCTTCGGCCGGATGATGCTCGAGGCGGCACTCTTCAAGGACATCGCCCTCGTGGAGGTTGGGGCGCTCGTCGCCGTGGGCGTCGCGGTCCTGACCCAGATCGCGGGCGATCTCGCCTACCGGCTGCTCGACCCCCGCATCCGGACGTGAGGCCTGGATGACGCTTCCGACCACGGCCGACCGCCTTCCCGCGGTTTCCGCGCCCGTGCGTCTCGGGCTCGCGCGGGCGTGGGCACGCCGCCTCGGCCTCCTCGCCCAGTCGAAGCCGGCTCTCATCGGCACCGGCATCGTGCTCTTCTGGGTGCTGGCGGCCGTGCTGGCGCCGGTGGTCGCGCCGTATCCGCCCAATGCCAACCATCTGGCCGCGGTGGCGCATCCGACACCGTCGGCGACCCACTGGCTCGGAACCGATCATCTCGGCCGGGATATTCTCTCCCGCATCATGTGGGGCGCGCGGACGGTGCTGACGGTGGCGCCCCTGGCGGTGCTGGGCGCGGCCATTCTGGGCTCACTCCTCGGGCTCACCGCCGGCTACTACCGCGGCGGGATCGATCTCGTGATCGTCCGGGCGTGCGACATCGTGCTGTCGTTCCCGGTCATCATCCTCTACATGATCATCCTCGCCCACTTCGGCTCCTCGGCGTTCAACATCATCGCCGTGCTCACGCTGACCAAAGCCCCGATCATCACGCGCATCGTCCGCGGCCTCACCATCGAGCTGCGCGAGCGGGAGTACGTCGCCGCGGCGAAGATGCGCGGTGAGTCGCCGGTCTACATCATGCTCGTGGAGATCCTGCCCAATGCGCGCGGACCCTTGATCGTGGACATGTGCCTGCGCACCGGATACAACGTCGTGATCATCGGAGCGCTCGGCTTTCTGGGGATCGGCCTGCCGCCGCCCGATCCCGACTGGGGCGGCATGGTCAAGGACACGTACGGCATGATGTCCGTCTGGCCACACATGGCGCTCTTCCCTTGCGCGGCGATCTCCTCACTCGTGATCGGCTTCAACCTGCTGGCCGTCGGCCTCCGTGAGATCGGGCTCCGTGACTGACCCGCCCATTCTCGCGCTGGACCGGGCCCGCATCTCGTACTTCACCCGCGCCGGCGAGGTGAATGTGATCCCCGACCTGACTTTCGCCCTCGCGCCGGGGGAGGCGATGGGGTTGGTCGGCGAGTCCGGATGCGGCAAGTCGACGGTGGCGCTCGCCATCGTCCGCTATCTCGGCCGAGCCGGCCGGATCGTGAGCGGTCGAATCCTCTTCGAGGGACGCGACGTCGCCGGCTTGACCCCTGACGAGCTCCGGGCCATGCGGGGCCGCCGCGTCGCGATGGTGTACCAGGACCCGATGGCGAGCCTCAACCCGGTGATGACCGTAGGGCGCCAGCTCATGGAAGTGCCGATGCTCCACGAGGGCCTCGAGGCGGGGGCGGCCCGCGCGCGGGCCCTCGCCATGCTCGCGGAGGTCAAGCTGCTCGACGGCCGGAGCATGCTGGCGCGCTACCCGCATCAGCTCTCGGGCGGCCAGCAGCAACGCATCGTGATCGCGATGGCCCTCATGGCCGAGCCGGCGCTCTTGATCATGGATGAGCCCACCACCGGTCTCGACGTGACGGTGGAGGCCGCGGTGCTCGACCTGGTCCGCGAGCTGCGTCAGCGCCACGGCACGTCCGTGCTCTTCATCAGCCACAACCTCGGCACGGTCGTGCGCGTGTGCGATCGGATCGGGGTCATGTACGCCGGCGAGCTCGTCGAGGAAGGGTCGATCCGGCACGTCTTCGCGAACCCGCGTCACCCCTACACGCGCGGACTGCTGGAGTGTCTTCCATCGCTCGGACGCGACAAACGGCAGACGCCGCTCGTGCCCATTCCCGGGCAGGTGGCTTCCGCGCTCGAGCGACCCGTCGGCTGTGGCTTTGCCGCGCGCTGCGCCCATGTCGAGCCCGGCCGGTGTACGTCTGAGGCGATTCCCGTCCGGTCGGTGGCCGGCGAGCCCGGACACGCGGCGCAATGCGTGCGCGCCGCCGAGCTTCCCCCGTGGGAGCGGCGGCGGGTCGTGGCGGGTGCCATGGCCGAGCGGCGCTCGGGCGAGGTCGCGGTGCGAGTCGACGGTCTCGAGAAGCTCTATCGCCCGCCGCGCGGGCTCTTTGGATCGGGGCGCGCACCGGTTCGCGCGCTGAACGGTATCGATCTCCTCGTCACGAAGGGCGAGACCCTGGCCATTGTCGGTGAGTCCGGCTGCGGCAAGTCGACGCTGGCGAAGGTGCTCACCGGGCTCGAGACGGCGAGCGCCGGTCGCGTCGAGATCGGCGGGATCGAGGTCGCTTCGGTGCGCGTCGAGTCACGGTCGCTCACGCTCCGACGCACCATCCAGATGGTGTTCCAGAACCCCGACAGCACGTTGAACCCGAGCCACAGCGCGGGCTATGCGATCGGGCGGGCGGTCCGGCGCCTGCGGCGGATGGCCGGAGGTGCGGTGGCGCGCGAAGTCACGCGTCTCCTCGAGATGGTCAAGCTGCGGGCCGATCTCGCGGGCCGCAGGCCGGAGCGGCTCTCGGGCGGCCAGAAGCAGCGGGTGGCCCTTGCCCGCGCGCTCGCCGGCGATCCCGACGTGATCGTGGCCGACGAACCGGTCTCAGCCCTCGACGTGTCCGTGCAGGCGTCCATCCTCAACCTGCTGAACGACATCCAGGCCGAGCGTGGCGCCACGCTGCTCTTCATTTCCCACGATCTTTCCGTGGTGCGCTACCTCGCCGATCAGGTTGCGGTGATGTATCTGGGCGCCATCGTCGAGCTGGGTCAGGCCGCCGACGTCTTCGCGCCGCCGTCTCACCCGTACACGGAAGCGCTTCTGTCGGCCGTCCCCGTGCCCGACCCGGACGCCCAGGGCACCCGTATCGTCCTCGAGGGGTCCCTTCCGAGCGCCACCGAGATCCCGCGCGGCTGTCCGTTCACCGGCCGCTGTCCCCGCCGGATCGGGGTGATCTGTGACGAAACGCCGCCGCCCACGCGGCAGGTCTCGAGCGGCCATCGGATCGTCTGCCACATTCCGGCCGAGGAGCTCATGGAACTCCAGCGCGCCGGTGATCGAGGATAGCCCGCCGGGTTAGCGAGGGTCTCTTGGCTCACTCGTCACTCAGGATGAGGGGCGTCTGCGCCGTGGGCTCGGCGATGGCCATGCCCGCCTCCCAGTGCGGGCTGAATTGGGTCGGGATCCCGAACCAGCTCACCCATTGCTCGCGCATCGCCGCCGGCTCGTCCGCCGGCCAGAGCACATTCAAGGGGAGAGGTCGGAGCGGCGGACGGAAGCTCGGCAGCGGGATCCGATCGATGGCGAGGCCCGCGGTATGGGCCAGGAGCAGGGCGACTTGCTCGCGGCACCGGCGACCCTGGCAGGGTCCCATGCCGGCGCGGGTGAGCCGCTTGATCTGGTCCTGGTTGACCGGGCCGTCGCGCCGCAGGGTGTCGAGACTCCGGGCCGCCATCTGCGGAGACTCCCATTTGAGATAGCGCGGCGGCTTGACCTCGACCAGCTCGCGTCTCGTGACTTCTTCGCACTGGCAGATATTGATCTCCCAGCCCCCGGCGTGGATCAGCGACTGGAACCAGGCGTGCCAGTAGGCGTAGGCGTCCGCCCCCTCACTCAGCCCGCTCCCTCGATGAGGAACCGGGACACGATTCACGCGGAGGGACTCGGCCGCGGCCATTCCGGCCGCGCGTCCCTGCCCGCGCGCGATGTCCGGGTCCGTGAGCATGGCGTCGTGCACGCCCGCACAGTCGCCCGCGGCGAAAACCGCCGGCACGCTGGTCTGCATCACCTCGGTGAGCTGGGGCACCCAGCCGCCGCGGGCCGAGACGAAGTCGAGTCGGGCGCCGACCTGGTGGAGGAGCTCGACATTCGGCGTGAGCCCAAGGGCGAGACAGATGGTGTCGCACCCGATCTCACGCTCGCTGCCGGGGATGGGCTTGCGCGTGGCGTCCACCTGGACTACGACCACGGACTCGACCTCGCCGACCGTGCCGCGCGCTTCCCGTAGGGTATGAGAGGTGTAGATCGGCACCCCGCGGTCGGCGAGCCTCGCGGCGGCTTCGGCCTCGCCACGCACCGCCTCGTCAACCTCCACGATGCCGGCGACGTTGACGCCGTGCTGGAGCGCGAGCGCCGCCGTGCCGAGGCCCAGGCTCCCCGATCCGAGGATGACCATGCGCTGCGAGGCGAGCGCGCGATAGCGGGTGAGGAGGGAGAAGGCCCCGTTTGCTCCCATCGCGCCGGCCCGCTCCCAGTGGCGGAAGCCCATGAGCACGTCGCGGGCGCCGGCGGCGACGATCAGGCGGTCATAGCCGATGAGCCAGGAGCGGCGGTCGTCGGCGAGGCCAAGCATGGGCCCTTGAAGCTCGCGCACCGTCGGTCCGTTGACGAAGGCGCCCCAGACCGAGGTGGCGAGCTGGACGTCGACGCCGGCCTCGTGCGCCTCCGCCAGCGCGGGATTCGCCTGCACCATGCGCTCCATCATCAGGGTGCGGTTTCGGACCGTCGGCTGCATGCGCTGGCCGAAGTAGAGCGGCACGTCCATGGCCATCAGGTCGTGGTCGATCGGATTCTCGTCGACGAGCAGCACCTCTGCGCCCCCTCGGGCCGCCGCGATCGCCGCGGCGACGCCGGCCGTGCCGGCTCCCACCACCACCACGGCGACGTGGCGCTCGGGCCGCGGCGCCTTGTCGGCGACGGAACGCAGATCGATCTCGCGCGTCACCTCGATCCTCCGGCCGCCGCCTCGATGACGGCGGGGCCCGCGGGGATCCATCCGACCCGCTCGCGCCAGTCCGGCGGCGTGTCGGCGAAGCGGCTCAGGGCCAGCGCCGACAGATCCGCGAAGAGGCAGCGCCCGTGCAGCACCAGTTCGCTGAGCGCCTTGCCGACGGCGGGGGACAGGCCGAATCCGACGCTGGACATGGTCGCGAGGATCGCGTTGTCGGGGGAGGCGAGCCGATCGATGACGGGGAGCCCGTCGGGCGTGTTTTCGACGATGCCGCCCCAGGATCGAATCACGCGGAGATGGGCGGCGCCGGGCAACAGCTCGGCGAGCCGGCGGGCGAGGTTTCTCACCAGCGGCGTATTCGGGTGATCGGGTGTGGCCATGTCGGGCACATTGATCCACTCGTGCGGACCGCCGCCGTAGACGAGATTGCCCCGCAGGGTCTGTCGGCCGTAGAGGCCATTGCCCGCGACGCCGCCGTGACGCATGAGCGGGAGGGGCTCCGTGGCGATCATCTCGACGCGCGCAGGGGCCAGCGGCAGCGCCACGCCGAGCATGTCCGCGAAGAGTCCCGTCTGCGGCCCCGCCGCGATGATCACGGTATCGGCCCCGAATGACCCGCGCGTGGTCTCGACGGCGGTGATGCGACCGCCGCCCCTCGTGAGTCCGGTGACGGTCGTGTGCTGGAGGATCTGGCCGCCGTGGTCCTGCAGCGCCCAGGCATAGCCTTGAACCGTGCGCTGGGGATTGGCGTGGCCGCCGAAGTGCAGGTAGGTGCCCCCGATGGCGTTGTCGCCGGCGATCGGCACGAGCTCCTTGAGCTGCTGGCGATCGAGCCGCTCCCAGCGGAATCCCCGCGCCTCGCCGATCTCGGCCCAGCGCCGGGCCAACGCGAGCTGCGCGTCGCTCAGCGCGATGCCGATTCGGTGCGGCTGGTGTTCGGTGGGATATCCGAGCAGCTCGTCCATGTGCGGCCAGAGGCGCTGCTCTTCGAGGCCGAAGGGGCTATAGACGTGCGTGGCCCCGCCGCCGTTGCGCCCGGAGGCCTCCCATCCCACGATGCCCTTCTCCAGCACGAGCACATCGACGCCCGAGCGGGCCAACCACCATCCTGCGCTGAGGCCGGTGACTCCCCCGCCGATGATGACCACCGCTGCGCCACGCGGTCGCGCCATCGAGCGCCGCTACCGTGAGGCGGAGCCGGCCGCGCCGTATGTCTGCCGACCGTACTCCAGGTTCGTCTGCCAGAGGCGCTTGTCGGACCCGAACAAGATGTGTTTGGACATATCAGGCGAGAACCGGCTCGCGGGCGGCCGGCGGCCCAGCGCTTCGGCCAGACTCCGGATGTGATGCGGCCCCGCGCCGCAGCAGACGCCGAGATACCGCACGTCGAGTGCCCGTGCCTCCGTCGCGAACTCCGCGATCTCGTAGCGACTGCAGAGGAACGGATCCAACGCGGTTGGAAAGGCGCGATTGTGCGGACGGGACGCGTCGCTGAGGCTCTGGAACACCGGCTCCGCCGGAGTGGTCCGGTACGGCACGGGCAGCGCCGCCACGTGGCACGTGACCGCGGCGCGAATCTCGCGGAGCAGGGGCAGCATCGTGGCGGGTCCCCGAGCACAATTGAGTCCAACGACGGCGGCGCCAGCGGCCTCAAGGCGCCGGCAGGCATCAGCGGCGGTCCAACCCTCTCGCGTGGTGCCGTCGCGCGGAATGGCGAGCGTGAGGACGGCCGACCGGCCAGAGCGCCTGATCGCCTCGAGCGCCAGCAGGGCCTCGCTGCCGAATGCGTAGGTCTCGGCCACGATGAAATCGACGCCGGCCTCGACTGCCCACCCGATCTGCTCGTCAAAGATGCGGCGCGCCTGCTTCTGCGCCTTGGGGTCGCCGGGATCGTAGATAGTGGTATTGCAGATATCGCCGGCCAGCAGCGTCCCGGTGCTGCGAGCCACCTTCTTGGCGATGCGGAGCGCCGTGCGGTTGATCGTGGCGAGGTCTCGCTCACGGCCGACCATCTTGAGCTTGGCGCGATGGGCATAGTAGGTGAATGCCTCGACCACGTCCGATCCGGCGTGGACGAACTCGCGGTGGAGCGCTTCGACCAGATCCGGCCGCTCGAGGACGATCTCCGGCACGTAGGCCCCCGCCTGGAGATAGCCGCGACGCTCGAACTCGAACAGGTACCCCTCGGCGCAGATGACCGGACCCTCGGCGAGCTGTTCGAGCAATCCGCGCGGCTGGGGCCGGGGCGTGCGTGTCTTGTTGGCTTGCGGGCTCCGCTTGCCTCCGGTCGCGCGCGCCCGTGTGGCCATCACGCCTGGATCGCCAGCTGGTGGCCAAAGATGTAGAGCGTCGGGTGCGGCTTGAAACCCTGCACGCGTTTGTCGTGGAAGGTGAAGATGGCTCGCCACACCGGCTGCACGATCGGTCCGTCCTCCTGGAGGATGGTCTCGAGCCTCGCCATGATCTCGCGCCGCGCGGCGACGTCGAGGGTGCCTTCCGCCTGAGTCAGGAGGCGGTCGAATTCCGGATTGGAGTACTTGGATTCGTTCCACGGCCCACCCGAGCGATACGCCAGGGCCAGGCTCATGATACCGAGCGGACGATGGGCCCAGGTTGTGAACCCGAAGGGGACCTTGGTCCACACCTCCCAGTACTGGGTCGACGGCATCACGTTGATCTTGACGCGGATGCCGGCCTCCTTCCACTGCTCAACCATGGTCTGCACCGCGAGCAGCTCCCAGGCGGGCTGCGGCCGGCAGATGATCTCGACGTCGATACCGTTCGGGTACCCGGCCTCCGAGAGCAGCTTCTTGGCCCGGGCGACATCACGCTGCGGCGGGGCGAGCTTCGCATACTCGGGATGGACGGGGCTGACGTGATGATGTTCGCCGGGCTGACCAAGGCCGCGATGGGCGATCTGCAGGACGGCGTTGGAGTCGATGGCGTAGCGCATCGCCTGGCGCACCCGCTTGTCGTCGAAGGGCTTCACCGGCTGCATGCGCGCAGTCGCCGTATAGGCGGTCGTGACCTGGTACATCTGCACGTGCGGGATCTTCTGGAGGGCTTCCAGCTGGACGATGTCGGCGCCATAGAGCCCATCGACCTGCTTGGAGGCCAGCGCGGCCACGGAGGCCGCCGGGTCGTCGCCCAGATCGATGAACTCGAGCTGATCGAGGTACGGTCCGCCGCCCCAATAGCCTGGCTTGTGCGCCTTCAGCACCTGACGGCGGCCGACCTCGTTTTCGACCAGCGTGAAGGCGCCGGTCCCGTTCGAGCCCACCTTGAACTCGCCGTTCTCCGCGGGATCGAGGATGAGCAGCGGGTAGTGGAAGAGCTGCTCGGGCACCGCGAGCTGCGGCGTCTTGCCGTTCAGCCGTACGGTGAAGTCGTCGACCTTCTGGATGGCGTTGGCATCCCACAGGCGGGAGGCCTTTTTCGGGTTTCCCTTGTCGTCCTTCTCGCCGGTCTCGTAGTCCTCCAGGAGAAAGCCCTTCATCAGGCCCAGCACCGATGAACCCGTCTTGGGGTCGAGCACGCGCTTGAGATTCCAGACGACGTCGTCCGCGGTGAACTGGCGTCCGTTGTGCCACTTGACACTCTTGCGCACGCGAAGGGTCCAGGTCTTGAGGTCGGGGCTCGGCTCCCACTTCTCGATCAAGCTCGGACGAGTGACATTGTCCACGCCGGTCACCGTCAGATAGTCGAGCACCTGACGGGCGGAGTTGGCGGATTCGATCCAGCTGTAGGTGTGGGGGCTCTTGAGGTCCTGGCAGCGCATGGCGATGCGCAAGGTTCCGCCCTTGGGCAAGGTGGCCTGGGCCTCCGCCGGGGCGACCAGCCTCTCGCGCGTGACACGGGCCACGAAGGCATAGGCGGCTGGCGCCGCCATGCCGAGCAGGGTTGCGTAGCGGACGAACTCACGACGGTCGATCTGGCGCTCGACGAGCTGGCGCTTCAGCGTGGGGACGAGGGCATGGTCTTCAGCGGCTCGCATAGTGTCCTCCGTGGGTCGATAGTCTCGGCGGTGATCCCGCCCTTGTCAATGCTCACCCCTACTCCTGCGGACGAGTGCGACAATCGGCACATGCCCTTCGGCGCAGCGGCGGCAGGCCACGCGGCTATACGACTATGACGACGCCGATGAACCCGGTCCCAGCGCTTGTCGCCCGCTGGATGGCGCGCGTGCGCTGGTTCCGCTGGCTGGATGCATGCGTCGCATGGGCCGGTCTCTGGTGCCTCTGCGGCGCGGTCCTAGGGCGGGGATTGGCAGGGCCAGCGGCCGGGCTGGCACTGCTCCTCGTGGGTCTCGGCCTCTGGGTGCGTCCGCTCCGGACCCGGTGGCGCCCGCTCAGCGGATGGGTGGGCCTCGTCATGAGTCGCGGCCTGCACCCGGGTGATCGCGCTTGGTACGTGCGCCCTCACCAGGCCGACTTGGTCCTGGTGACGGCGCGCCACGGGGCCCGCTTGGTCATCGCGCGACCCAATCTCGCCGAGGATGAGGGCCTCACGGTCCGGCGGACGCGAGTCCTTGTCCTGCCCGCGGACGGCGGCTGACGTTGCGGCACACTCTGCGAGCGCTTCTGAGCGCGGCGCGCTTCCCGCTCGCACGGTCACAAGCCGAGCCCGATCGGGCAGGGATTCGTGAGCGGAGCACCGCCTCAGGTCGGGCGCACGATGACGGGGATCCGAGCCAGCTTGGCGTAGAGTCGCGCGCGGTGCCGGATCGGCCGCCAGTCGTAGAGGAAGACCTCCAGGGGCCGCCACATGGCCACCCAGCCGACGATGTACAGGCCCTCGTCGGCGATCTCCGCCGCCAGGCCTCGCCCCACGGCGAGCGCGAGCTGACGGAGGGCGATACACACGAATAGGAACACGAGTCCGGCCGCCAGGGAGATGCGCCCGTCGCGGAAATAGCGCCTCACAAGTGGATGATCAGGGTCAAGGGCTTCTTCAACGGATATTCGTCGGCGGAGTCGACGAGATATTCCTCGGCGTCCTGATCCAGATCTCGCTCGTGGAAGGGGGAAGGGTCGAGCGAATTGAACAGCTGCTGGGGTCGACTCAGCCGGATCTCGATGGTGGCGGCCGGTTCCGGTGACCGATCAGCGATGGTGTCGGGCATGGTACTCCCCTGCGCCGGCCGGTCAGTAGTCCGTCCGCTCTTCGGTGGCCTCCCATGTCACCGAGGTCACCCCGGGCTCGCGGCCGAGCCGCTTGGCCAGCTGCTCGATGGTCGACTGATTCCGGCCGTCGCTGCTGAACACGAACTCGAGGCGGATCTGGTCAGACTCGGGTACGCGCTCGCGCCGCACGCGCCGGACCCTCAGGGCCTCGCTGCCCACCTCTGCCAGGACCAGAGCGCGGAGGCGTCCCTCATCGCCGTCTCGACACGCGACGTCGATCCGATACTCGACTTCGAGCTCGGAGCTGTTCACCACCTTTCGATCCAGGACCCGCCCGAGCGGACGCAAGGCAAGATTGGTCAGGATGACCGCGCCGGTGGTCAAGATCGCCCCCCAGTTAGGCCCAGGCCGGCCAGGCTGCCCACCGCAGCCGAGCACCAGAGCGTGGTCGCCGTATTCAGGCCGCGCACGGACAGCCCTTCACGCAGGATGACACCGGCGCCCATGAAGCCGATCCCCGAGGCCACCTGGGCGGCGATGCGCGTGGGGCTATTCTCTCCATTCATTAAGGCGCTGATGAGCACGAAGCCGGCCGACCCGACGGCCACGAGGGCGTTGGTGCGAAGGCCCGCGGGTCGCCGATGCCGTTGCCGCTCGGAAGCCAATGATGGCGCCCAGCACCAACGCCATCGCGATGCGTGTACCCAGCTCGGATGGGCGTCATGCCTCCTCCAATCCAGGCCGCCCTGAATGAGCGAAGCTCGATGAACTATCTGAGGTACCGGCGCGCCTTGAACGACTGGTGAATTTGATCGTTCTCAACGATGGCCAGCGACACCTGACTCGACGATCGCGAGTGAGGCGGTCCTGGCGGTCAGTACTTTTCAGACGATCTTGCAAGGAATCAGTGCATCCTCGTCAAACGAGTAGACCGCGCACATTCGATGATAGCCATCGGCAATGATGACCTTTGGGTTGTTTGGAGCCCGCACGAGCAGGAGCGGGGACAATGATTTGCCCGCGAGGATCTTCTTTCGATCGTGCTCCACATGCGAATTGCTGATCCCTAACAAAGACAACCCGGATGCTCGGAAGATATCCTTCGCCTTAAATGCCGACATGGGCGCTTGTCGCAGTCGTTTCACATACCGGGCTGCGCTCGCCCCATCATAGAAAAGACTGAGGTACGCGCCTGCAGCCGGGTAATCGTGATCTTCTGGCTCAGCCGACCACTTGATCTCACTCTTGTGCTTCATATTGTCGATCTCCTCCTACGTTACCCGCGGCGGGCACAAACCTCTTCGGCATGTTCAGCACTGGCTCTCTTCGCCTCCTCCGACAATGCGGCCGCCACCTTTACGGCACCGCCGGGCGCAGACTCCCCCGCAAGTCTAGCGCGCTTCGGCTCCACCCGCTCTCTGCGACTCGATAGTCCCGCTGCTTCACGTTGAGCCACTTCGTGGTTCGTGCCGCCGACAGGGTGGGCACGTCTGCTCGCGGTTACTTGGCGCGCAATTGCCCCAAGGCACTACGCTTCGACGGCCACGCTGCGCCGGGGCGACTCGGTGACTCCCCTCCCCGACTCCGCTATTCCGATCTCGAACCTTCTGCCATGAGCCTTGATTAGTACGTACAAGGGTGCGATCTTGTCAGTACGGAGAACCTGATGCTCAAGAAGCTGACGAAGACCGGGAATAGCCTCGCGCTCGTGCTGGACAAGCCCCTGCTCGACCGAGCTCAGATCGACGCGGACACGCCTCTCGAGGTGTCCACCGACGGCGATGTGATCGTGATCACTCCAGTGCGCGACCGTCGGCGGACCGCGCGGTTGAAGCGCATTGTTGCCGAGGCACACCGACAGTACGGAGGCGTCTTCAAGCGACTCGCGGACTCGTGAAGGTCGTCTTCCTGACGCTCGACGAGGTGATCGCACTCCACGGACCAGATCGAGCGATACGGAGGGCGGCCGGGCATCAGGGACCTCGGCCTCCTGCAGTCTGCCCTAGGAACACCCTCCGCGACCTTTGAAGGGCGGTTCCTGCACGAAGACCTCCATGAGATGGCAGCGGCTCATCTCTTCCACATCGTGCGAAATCACCCCTTTGTGGACGGGAACAAGCGCGTCGGGCTCACTCGCGCCGGCTCGACGCCAACGCTCAAGAAGTCGAAGATCTGGTACTGGCTATCGCGAGAGGCAGGGTCAGCAAGGC